>Ga0310811_10006717_pt1 | contig 14714 bp, 14 predicted proteins | sample YCmetagenome_FD_207642 | JGI IMG/M metagenome (GOLD analysis project Ga0310811, IMG submission 207642) | Soil microbial communities from experimental microcosm in Duke University, North Carolina, United States - YC | ecosystem: Engineered > Artificial ecosystem > Soil microcosm > Unclassified ...
CTTTTGTACATCCGCCATTTTCTGCTTCACCGCGTCGATGACCTTTTCTGCATTTTCTCCATTGCGCATGACCACGATCCCGCCTACCACTTCTCCCTGGCCGTTCCGGTCAAATATCCCCTGCCGCAAGTCTCCGCCCATCTGCACATTGGCAATGTCCTTTACCCGGATCGGGATACCCTTGTTATTGCTTACGGCAATGCTCTCCAGGTCCGCCTTATCCTTTACGTAGCCGAGTCCCCGGATGATATAGGCAGCATCCCCCATATCCATCTTGCGCCCGCCGACGTCGTTATTCCCCGCCCGTACCGCTCGCGCCACCTCCGCCATCGACAACCCGTAATATTGCAGCTTCACCGGATCTATCACCAGCTGATATTGCTTCTCGAAGCCCCCGAAACTGGCTACCTCCGACACTCCCGGCACTGTTTGCAGCGCCAGCTTCACATACCAGTCCTGCAGGGCCCGCTGATCCCCCAGGTTCATTCCATTTGCGTCCAGCGTATACCAGAAAACATGCCCCACGCCAGTGCCGTCGGGGCCGAGGGTTGGAACGACTTCGGGAGGCAAAAGTCGTTGGGCATAGCTGAGCCGCTCAAGCACCCGGCTCCGCGCCCAATACACATCTACGCCATCGTCAAAAATGATATACACGAAACTCGTCCCGAACATCGACGTCCCCCGTACGTTCTTCACCTTCGGGAGCCCCTGAAGATTGCTTACCAGCGGGTAGGTGACCTGGTCTTCGATGATCTGAGGACTCCGGCCAGCCCATTCCGTAAAAACGATCACCTGGTTCTCTGACAGATCAGGGATCGCATCGATGGGGTTCTGCCGCACCGAATAGATGCCCCAACCCAACAATCCCGCCGCCGCGAGCAACACGATCAGCCGGTTGTGCAACGCCCATGCAATTAATTTTTGTACCATGTTTATTGAACATTGAATCGATACGCCGGCAACTACCTTACAGGTGCTGCCAAAAACTATAGATCAATAGGAAACAGCCGTCTGCCGGGAGCAGACGACGGAACCCGGCAGGACGCCGGGCAGAGGAGAATCGATCAAATACGGAAATTACAATTGCGCAGGAAAATGGGAACCTGTTCTTTTAGAGGCGGCCCATTCGCTACCGGCTGAGCGATGGCGGGTGCAACCACGACAGGCATATTCCAACCAGGAAAAGGGAGTGCAGCGAAAACCGCAGCCAGGCTTCCCTCCACCCAGGTCTGGGCCGGTTTCTGCGCCTGGTCGCTTTGGATATGCTTGTGCTCGTCATGGCAACAATTCTTCAGGCCTACCGAACAACCCGGCATCACTGCATCCTTCGCCATTCCGCAGGAAATGCAATCTTTGCTTTCCTTGTCCGCCAGTCCCCAGGCCACCAGGCGGCCCATGCAATAGTGAAAATGCACCGTGGCCCCCATCGAAGTGGAGAGGTAGAGAACAGCTAATATGACGACGACGACCTTTTTCATAGATCTCACTACAAAGCTAGACACTTCTCGCGAATAGCAGTTATACTTTATTGGGGAAAGCTTCCAAAATTCCTCGCTCCTGACCCTAATAAAGAACCCCCGCTGTATTTGCAAGAATGCCGAATATGCCTATCTTTACTTGTCTGATCACCAGATAACAAGATGTATGCCTACAAAGATCGAACGCAAAAGCCTCTCGGCGATGGTCGCACAGCATCTGCAGGAGCGGATCGAATCCGGGGCCTACCCCATCGGCCAGCAGCTGCCGTCGGAACACGAAATGACCCGGGAATTCGGAGTCGGCCGCAGCAGCGTCCGCGAAGCCATCCGCAAGTTGGAAAACAGCGGGCTTGTCCGTGTCCAGCAGGGACTCGGCACCTTCGTCCTCTCCGACAAGCCCACCCAGGCTCCCTTATCGGAGCTATTGCAAATTGGAGATGAGGAAGAGATCCGCGAGGTGCGCGAGCTGCTGGAGATCCGCATCGCCGAACGGGCCGCCCTCCACCGCACGGCAGACCACGTCCGGTCGCTGAATGCCTCCTGGCAACGGCGCAACGCTGCCGTCAATGCCGGCGAGCCGGCCGGCTGGATCGAGGCGGATATCGATTTCTTCATGGCCATTGCCGACGCCTCGGGTAACAAGGTCCTGGCCAATCTGTACCGGGCGGTTGCTCAACAAGACCTCCGGAAAAGCATCGAAAAACGGCATTCCAAAGCGCCCTCCCTGGTCAAGCTGACGACGCTTCATGCACAATTGCTGGAGAGTATTGTCAACCGCCAGCCCGGGAAAGCGGTGGAGGTCACCTGGAAGCTGAACCGGTCCTGACGATCAGCTCTCCTTTGGATTGGGCTTCCCCTTCCCCGTCATGATCAGGTCGCGCAGGCTGGACCCCACATAACCGGTCCACGCATTATTGCAGACATCATAACATTCATACTCGGGAACAAGACCATGCTGCGTGAACCGCAACTGCGTCTGATCCCCCTTCTCCGTGATCTCGAACTCGATGGTGTTCCCCTTCCACTCGTCCTTGTCGGTGGTAAACTTGAAATAATTGTCCAGAACGAGCCAAACCATCTTTTTCCCGGGCACGACCTCGACAATCCGCACCTTGCAGCGGTGGACATCCCGGTAATGATAGGTGAATACGTCGTTGAGCTTTTGTGTACCTCCTTCGATCTCTTCCGACCACCAACCGCGTACGTTAGTGATCGCATCGAAGACCCGATTCGGGGTCTGTGGGACGAGGAAGCTGGTGCTGAAATCCTGATTGGCCATAGTAGTAATTTTGCAACAATATTACGCTCCGTCCCTCTAGCCAAAGGGGTGTGAATTGGACTTTGTCGGCGGTGGATTTGGCCAGAACTATTGCACTAGCTTTACATTCACGCCCTGCCGCAACGTATTGTGGATCTCCGCGACCTGGTCCGTGGCACGGATCAGCTCTTCGATCACGTCCGGCGAAGCGTCTGCGCTCACTCTGGCCGTGTATTGGATATTGCTGCCCGGCTCGCCTTCGGCGCCAAAATCCGCCGTACATTCCACCTCTACCGCCGAGACGGCGATCTTTCGTTTGCCGGCTTCCCGGTAGATATCATTGCAGAAGCAGGTGGCCAGCGCCAGCATCAACAATTCTCCTCCATTGACCGCGGAGCCATAGCCGGCCGGCTTCACGGGCATCGTGAGACTTCTCGCCAGGTCGTTGGTCTGCACCTGCGTATGTTGGGTATGGAACCGGCTTTCGATCTTTGCTGAGATTTGCATATCTCTAAATTACGAAATTATTTCCCGCCAGGGCCGGGCCGCTGTTTCCGGAAATACCATATATTCATAGAAACAACTGCTATGTTGTCCTTCAAAACTATTCCCCGGAAGCTCCTCCTCCCCCTGGTCCTTCTCGCCGGCGGGACGCTTTTCACCAATTGTTATTCTTATCGCATCGCCACACACGCACAGCCGGGCACGGAATTCCAAACCCGGACGGCCCACTCCTTTTTCTGGGGGCTGGTGCAATCTCCCAAAGAGATCGCTACGCCTATTTGCGACTCGCTGGATGTCAACGGCGTGGCGGTAGTGCAGGTGCAGAACAACCTCGGCTATTCGCTGATCACCGTGCTGACCCTCGGTATCTGGTCGCCAATCAAGCTTCAATGGAAATGTGGTAAACCCTGCCAGGTGAGCGGTCATCTTTAAACCCCCAAACGATCGACATGAAGACAATAAAAACCGGCTTCACAACCTGGGAGAACCGACACGAGACATTCGTGGAGAACATCAGGGACCTCTATACTCTTGGCAACGAGGACGGCCTCTCCCCCGTAGACACCTACAACGATACGACAAAGGGCCTGCAGGACCTCATCGCCCAGGCCATCGCGCAAAAGCTCCCGCTTCGCGCGCTCGGCGCGGGCTGGTCCTGGATGAAGATCGCTACGGCTGAGAACGGCATTATGCTGGATACCAAACCGCTCAATGCGATGTTCGACATCTCCCCGTCCAGCGTCGATCCCGCCTATAAGGGAGACCCGTCCAAACTCTTCTTCGCGCAGTGCGGCAATGGCGTATGGGAGCTCAGCCGCTATCTCCGCCCCCGGAACCTTTCGCTAAAGACATCGGGCGCCAGCAACGGCCAGACCCTTGCGGGGGTAATGGCCACCGGGGCTCATGGTTCGGCCTTCGATGTCGGCGCGGTGCAGGAATTTGTCGTCGGTCTCCATGTCATCGTCAGCCCCACCCGGCATGTCTGGCTCGAGCGGGCCTCCTACCCTGTCGTCTCGGACAAATTCATCCAAAAGCTAAAGGCCGAAAAGATATCCGATGACGACCTCTTCTACTCGGCCCTCGTCAGCTTCGGCAGCTTCGGTATCATCCACGGTGCGATGATCGAGACCGAACCGCTCTTCCTGCTCGAGAGCTACATGTCCCGCATGGCCTACGATACGACCCTGCAACAGCTGATGCAGACCCTCGATTTCAGCAAGGCAAAGCTGCCCAATGGAAATGAACGCCCCTATCATTTCGCCGTCTCCCTCAACCCTTACGATATGGCCGGCGGCGCCTATGTCACGACCATGTATAAGCGACCCTTCAAGCCGGGCTATACTCCGCCGGTGACCAACCTTAACGGCATCGGTCCGGGCGACGACGCCGCCTGTTTCATCGGCGGTCTGACCGCGGCTGTGCCGGCCCTGGTCCCCGCGCTGGTCAACAAGCTGCTGGCGGGTGCGCTGACGCCCTACTCCAAACAAACAGGTACGCTGAGCGAGACGTTTAACAACACCACGCTTCACGGGAAGCTGCTCAGCGCCGCCATCGGCATTCCTATTTCCTATGTGGACCAGGCGGTGAGCCTGCTGATGGAGATCAATAAAACAGCCGGTCCCTTTGCCGGGCTCTTCGCCTGCCGGTTTGTAAAAAAATCCCTGGCGAAGCTGGCCTTTACCCATTTCGACTACACCTGCGTGCTGGAGCTGGATGCGGCTTTCTCCGATGCCACCTATGCCTTTTACACCGCGGCCTGGAAGAAATTCGAGGAAGCGAACATACCCTTCACCTTCCATTGGGGTAAGATCAACGAGCTGAATTTCGCCCGCCTGACGAAGATGTACGGCGACAACCTGTCGACCTGGATCGCCGCCCGTAACAAGCTGCTCGATGCGGACTGCCGGCAGGTGTTTACCAACGCCACCCTCAAAACCTGGGGACTGGGATAAGCCTATACCCATGCACAAGTTGCTGCTTCAAATGGTCCTGATCGGGCTCATGACGCAAGCCGCCAGCGCCCAGACACCCGACAGCCTGATCCTCCGGCTGCGGACGATCAATGCCGCCGTGACAGGCCCCTCCCCCGCCCCCGGCAAGCATCTCCTGCTCTCCAACCGGGCGTTGAATATCTTTCTTTCCGAAGCGGCCGGCTATTATCTGTCCGGCCCCGATGATCTTACCCTGTACAAGAATTCCGTTCTCGCCAACGCCGCCGAAGGCACGGTCGCCATCTATCACAATATGAAGCAACCCGCAGGCATCGACTCCTCCCTTCGCCGCTTTCTCAGCTTCGGCGCCCAGGTCAATGCCGCCGATGCCTTCCATGCTTCTTCCATGGGAAGACGCTACAACAACCAATTTGGGTTCCTGCTCAAACATACCTGGATCGGCAAACCCCGCGTCGCGGCCACGCCGGATCAGATCAGGATCATGGATGCCCTCCGGTCGAATATCCTCCACTCCCTGGAAGTTCGGATCCGCAGGAAAGCCGCAGAAGAAGAAGCCGCGCTTGATGCCATCGATCCTTCCAAAGATATCCCCGGCCAGGACCCGGCCGTCGCCAAAAGCATAGCCCGGCAGCAATTCTACACCAACCTTCAACAGGAGATCGATTTCGAATATGCCCATGAGCAGGCGGAGACCCTGGCCCGGAGCTTCAATTATACCGTAATGGCTTTCCACTGGACCAGCATCAGCGTTTATATCCCGTTGATCACCGAGAACTTTCAAACGGCGCCCACGGCCGCGGGCGATCCGGTTACGCGTCACGCTTATCCCCTTCACCTCAACCTGACCCATACGCGGCTCTGGGAAGGAAGCCGGTTCGGGCGGCTTTTTGTTACGCTTGCGGGCGATCTAAGCTGGAATAATTCCCGCGACAGCTATGTACTGGTCAAGGCCGGGGATGGTTATATCGGCGAGTACCGTACTTTTCTTACGCCCGATCTGAAGGCACAGCTCATCTATCTGCCAACCAACTCTCACATTGGCGTAAGCTTTCTTGCAAAACAGTCCATCGGCGACTATCACGCGACCGATGCCATCCTCGGCTTCCCGATCGTGCTGATCAACAAAAAGGCAGAACCTGCGGTCAATTTCGAGTTCCAGGTGCGGTTCTATGACCTGGGTCACACGATCGAACCCGGCACGGGATTCAGCGGGCACACGGCCGTCGGGCTGACCGTCGGCGTGCCCTTCAGTAAGATCGCATACTGACCATCCAACCGTGTCATGCCGCTACCACCATCGCACGGGTTCATCGACCGAGTCCCGCCAGATAACAGGGGGACCTACCCCAAGGCTATTTTCCCGGTCACGGCGTTCCAGCTCCAACACCGCGGTTTCGATCTCTTTTCGCAGACCCAGATAGGCAGGGCAGGGATTATTCCACACCGCCCGTAACAAGTTATCCCTGTAGTAATCGCTGTCACATTTGCAAAGGCAGAAGGGCGTTCTGTGGAGGATATTGTGTAACAGCCGGGCGCTGCTGTCCGATTGTTGGGAAGCAACCGCATCGACATATTCGTTCGCAACTGTACTGTATCCATACTCGCTACACAGCTGCCGGCCGAACCACCGGGGATAAAGCGTCTTGAGCACCTCCCAATAGGCCGTGTCCGGAAATTCCTGCATGAGTCGCATGCTGGTATACCCTGCCATACCGTGGTACGACAGGAGAATATTCCTGATCAGCGGGATGTCTTCCTTTCGCCCAAATCGGGCGAGTCCATACAAGGCATTCTCCTTCCTTTCGAATAAGAACCGGACATCTGTTCGTTGCGCCATCTCCTTTATAGAAGGATAGTATTCCGGCCGGATATCGACAGCGTTGCAGGCAATATAGGCCGCTTCCAGATAGTTATGCCGCAGGAAAACAGAGTCGGTGGTTGTCCATCGGGCCGTCTTGGTTTTCCACCTGGCCTTCAAAAGTAATTCATCGGAGACCATTTCATACTTCAGGCCCCACTCTCCGCGATCAACGGAGATCAGCGCCGTATCGTCCAGGTGCTGATTAATGACGGCCAGGTGATCGGCATCTTTTCGTTTTAACAAGGCCAGACAGGCTGTCGCCCGCAACAAAGGATGTTCACAGCGGGTCAGCCGTTGCAGGTTTATCCGCGAAGCCTCGTGAGCAAGGGAATCCACAACTACCCCGTCTACATATCCCCTGGTCACAATATGGACCAGTAGCGGCTGCAAGCGTTGCGGGAAATCCTTTATCCCATCCGTCCCCTTTGACGTAGGCTCACAGGATAAGAACACCGTAAACAAAAAAAAACAGGAAAGTCGCATAATGAAGTTTATGGCTTGGCGAGCCTTAATAAGATGGGGAACCGGGCCTTTTTCACAACATCTTCCCCCCAATTTTTTTGCAACTCCGAATAAACCTGCGCCACTGGGTCCTCGCCCCTGGCCTTTTGATAATGCTTCACCGCACTCCAGGTGCCGATGTAACCGACCAGGTGGTCGAAGCTCCACTCCACCTCGATGGCAAAGGGCCGAGCGGGGATCTCCGCATAGGGAAAGGGAATGGTCCGGTACTCTTCATCGATAAATCTTCGCTCCCGGTCCCAGTAAGGCCCAACCACCTCCCGATAAAAACGATCCAGCACCGGATCGATCGCCGCCGAGATCCGGGGCAGGTTGTACCCAATAATGGCCAGCACGCCCCCGGGCCGGATCGTCCGGTTCACCTCCCGGTAAAAAGCATCGAAATCGAACCAATGGATGGCCTGTGCCACGGTGATCAGGTCGAAGTGATGGTCGGGAAAGGAGGTCTTCTCCGCCGGTTGTACGGAATACGCCACCCGCTCGTGCGGGGCGGCGCTTCGCAGCTGGGCAGCGCTGATATCCGTAGCCTCTACCCGATCGAAGGATGCCGCCAGCACGGTGGCCACCTGGCCATTGCCCGTACCACAGTCCCAGGCCCGCTCGCGTCGCGGGACAAGGGACAACAAATAATCGAACATTGCCTCCGGGTAGGTTGGGCGGTAGAGCGCGTATTGATCTGAGCCGGTGGAGAAATTGTCTTTCATAGAATAGATCAGGCGGTGACAGGTTCCGTGGCGCTATCATCGGCCGCATAGCCGGGTTTGATCCTGCCGTTGAGATGAAACCGGTGGAGGCTGGGTCGCCGGCCGGGCTCACCGTCATAGTGGGGGCAGAAGCTGCCTTTGAGGATGCCAAGCGCCGCAAGCACCCCCAGCGTGCCCGGCACCGAGTCCGTGCTGCATTCTTCGAACCAGCAAGTGGCGCCCGCGCTGATCCCCGCGAGGACGACCCCCTGGTCATAGGCCTTTTGAAGGATACTGTCCAGGCCCCATTCGCGCCACAGCGCAAGCATCCTCCGCGTATTGCGCCCGCCGCCCATGGCGATCACTTGTTTTTTTATCATCGTGTTTGGTTCGACGCCTAAAGATAAGGCTTATTTTATCCGGTCTTTCTCCTCTCCCGCCCGCTCGCTTCGGGTACGGGACTGGGCTACGGATCCAAAGGACCGGGAATACGTCAGCCGCAGCAGCGGAAACTTCCGGCTCTCGGGATCGTAGCTGATGTAGGTGTGCGTATCGAACGCGTCTTTCCCGACGACCCCGACATAGGTTTTGTAATTCAACGTCCGGAATAGATCGGTGACTGTGAAGGACAGACTACCCTTGCCCAAGTCCTTTTTGATGCCGAGGTTCAATTCGCCGGTGCCCAAGGTCTTACTCGTCGAAACATAATTCTGTCCTTCATACCAGCCCGAAAGTTCGGCCGAGATCTGCGGCCCCAGCCGGAAATTCTCATGGAAATTAATCGAATAGCCAAACCAGGTCTTTTCCGCCGGGGCAAGCGTATAACCGATCTGGTATTGCCGCCATCCACCGGTGAATCCGTAGCTCATCGTCCACCGGTTCCCAACATGGAATGGAAGGTTGATGTCGAAATTCAGGGTGTTTTGCCAGGCCATGTTCTCCGGCCGGATATAGACAAGGTTGCTGCCCGGCTCCTTTGTCAACGCCCAACCGAAAATAGGATTATCGTCCCGGCTGGCGGTTACAGCAAATGAATATCCTTTCCAGCTGTAACCCAGTTTCAGGTTGCTCGTGATCGTCGGCTTTAACAGCGGGTTGCCGGTGTATACGGCAAAGGGGTCGCCATAGCTGATAAAAGAGGAAAGGGCCTTGTAGGAAGGCCGCGTGATCCGCCGGGTGAACGAAAGCTGCCACTGGCCGTTCTCCCCCGACTTACGGGTCAGCAGAAGATTGGGAAAGAATAGGCCCAGCCGCCGGCGCGTGACCAGGGCACCCGTGCCCGCATCATTCAACCGGTCATCCGAATATTCATAGCGAGATCCCAGGTCGAGCGTAGTCGAAGAATCGAGCTGCCCGTGGAGACTCGCATAACCCGCTGTGATATCTTCCCGCATCCGGATCGCATTCGAACTTGCCGCACTGGTGACCCAATGGCCACTGATCCAGCTCTCGATACCCGACCCACTTTGGCTCTGGGTATGATCCATTTTGGCCCCGGCTTCCAACCGCCATTTGGGGCTTATTATTTTGCTATAATCCAATTTCGCCACACTTACCCTGATCTGCGTGGTCGAAAACCCCTTGTTCAAAGAAGCCGAAAGACTATCATTCGCGAGGAAAATCGTTTCACCATGCTGACCTGCAAAATTTCCCGCCACATTGCTTGGGCGGTTGTTGGAATAGTCCAGCCAGTCGAATCCCAGTCCCAGTTTTTCGCCCTTCCCCCAGGTTTTTTCCATCGTGAGGGAGGCGATTACATTATCCCAATGACTGCGACCCTGAATGATCCCGTCAAAGAACAGGACGCTATCCTGCGGACCGGTGTAAATACCCTTGTTATGGGTAGTCGATGTTGTAATACTGTTGTTATAATTTATGCTGGCACCCACATTCCATCCCCGCTTCAGCCGAGTATCGACACCCAACAAGGCGTTGTGATTGTTGCTGTTGAAAGAATTGGTATCGTGAAAGATAAAGCTTGAAAGACCACCAAGCACAGGATTGATACTCGATCCGTAGGCATTGAAACCGCTATACGAGTGGTCATGCTGGAAAGAATAAGATCCATACCAATCCGTCTTCCCGTTATTGTGATCCAGATTTATGCCAGCGCCCCCTTTCTCGTATTGACCATAGCCGGCATTAACAGAAAAGGATCCTGTCATGCCCGGCCGCTTGTTTTTCTTCAGCACGATATTGATCACCCCCGCACTCCCTGAGGCATCATACTTTGCCCCCGGCGCCGTCAGCAATTCGATCCGCTCGATATGGTCCGCATTCATCCCGCGGAGCATTTCCAGCAGTTCGTCTTCAGGCATATGCACAAGCTTCCCATCGATCATAACCGTCACCCCATTCCGGCCATTCAGGCTGATGGCGTTGTTCTGGCGGTCGAGCATTACCCCCGGGCTCTGTTCCAATACCTGGAGCACCGAGCTACCCTTGCTGAAAAGACTGTTGGAAACATTTACCGTCGTGCCGGTGATGGATTGTTGCACGGGCGGTTTCGTCCCCCGGATAATGACATCTTGCAGCCGCTTCGCTGAAGCGGGACTTGCAGTATCCATCTGCCCGCGGGCCTGTCCGGCAGCGAACCGGAACAGGGCGGACAGCAGGATAAGGATTGCGAAATGCTTCATGCCGGCAAATTAGCCGTTGGCAAAGGCCCGCAAAAATCCGTATGACCACGGGCACCCACGAATTGACCACGTGCAAAAACAGCCCGTCAATCCACAGATCGCATTGATCTACACCGGATATGGAGTGACACTTGCAACTGGTCATTTATTTGCGGTCGTTCATATAGTAGCCGGAGATCCTGCCGGATTTACCGGTATCTTAGTACGATGAAACGGTATAAGTTCTACCACCTGCCGTTCCTGGCGGTGTATAACTATTTGACGTGGGCGGTGACAGTAGGCAACCCGATCAGGGCCGCCAGGGATTTACTCTACCCGCCGTTCACCGTCAAAGCTTCATTCTATATCCTGGTCCAAACCCTGGCTATCCTTTTCAATTTATATTTCCTGGTCCCCCGCTACCTGGAAAAAAGCCGTTTTGTCCTATATACCCTGCTGACGTTGACCACCTGTGTTTGCGCCGCGTTCCTGATCATCCCGGGCTACTATACCGCCGCCTGGATGGCTCATGATACCATTGAAAACCTGTTTGGGGTCAAAGCATGCCTGTTCTATTTCTTCAGCAACGCCTTTCTCAGCACGCTGGCCGCGATGACCCTGGCGATGAGCATCAAGCTGGCCAGGAACTGGCTCGAATCCCGCCATCGCCAGCAGCTGCTCGAAAAGGAAAAGCTCGAAACGGAGCTCAACTATCTTCGCTACCAGTTCAACCCGCATTTCCTCTTCAATACCATCAACTCCATCTTCTTCCTGATCCATAAGAACCCCGATATGGCCTCGGCTTCCCTGGCCAAATTCTCCGAGCTGCTCCGCTACCAGCTGTACGAATGCAATGACGAACAGATCGCTCTTGCCAACGAGATCGCCTATCTCGAGAACTTTATCGGCCTGGAAAAGCTCCGGCAGAACAGCACACTCGGACTGGATGTCAACATCCAGCGGGAAGAAGCTAACCCGGTGACGATCGCTCCCTTTCTGCTGATGACCTTTGTCGAGAACGCCTTCAAGCATGTCTCGCGGCATACGGACCAGCCAAACTGGATAAAGATCCAGCTGCGGCAAGAGGGGCGGCAGCTGGATCTTTTCGTCGCCAACAGCAGCTCGCCATTTGAATCAAACGATATTTTTCACTATAGCGGCATCGGGCTGAAAAATGTTCAGCGGAGACTGGACCTGCTCTACCCGGGGCGATACGAGCTGGCCATCCGCAACAACGATGGAAGCTTCGAGGTCCGGCTTCGGTTGCAATTGGCGGCGATCGAGCTGCAACGAACCGCCTGACAAAATGGAAAAAATGATCAACTGTGTAATCATCGATGATGAACCGCTGGCCCGGGAGGGAATGAGCAACTATGTGCGCGAAGTGGACTTCCTGCGATTAGTGGGTGTTTGCGAGAACCCGCTGGAGCTGACCCGCCTCCTCGATCAACAACCCGTCGATCTCCTCTTCCTCGACATCCAGATGCCGAAGATGAACGGTCTGGATTTCCTGAAGATGGTGCAAAACCCGCCCCTTGTCATCATCACCACGGCCTACCCTACCTATGCGATCGAAGGATTTCAACTGAATGTGCTGGACTACCTGCTGAAGCCGATCACCTTCGACCGGTTCTTCAAGTCCGTCACGAAGGCAAAGGATCACTACCATCTTGTCAACCGGGGTGCTTCAGCGACGGGAGATGCGGGGTATTTCTTCATCCGTTGCGGAAGCAAATACGAGAAGATCTTTTTCAACCAGATCCTCTATGTGGAAGGGATGCAAAACTATATCACGATCTATACGGAAAAGGGAAAGTTCGTTACGCTGCTCTATCTGAAAAATCTCGAAGAGAATCTCGACCCGCGTTCCTTTATCCGTGTGCACAAGTCCTACATCGTCTCCATCGACAAGATCGAGGCCATCGAAGGCAACGAGATCTTTATCCAGTCCCATCGCATCCCCATGAGCCGCAATTACCGGGAAGAGGTGATCCGGCGCGTCGTCGCGGGCAACCTCTGGGACAAGATCAAATTCTCCTGATCATCTCACCGTCCTGTCAAAGGCCGCGGTCAGCACCTGCCCGTTGCGCCGCACCTGCACCCAAATGCGATAGTTGCCGGGCTGCGGGAAGGTGTAGGGGAAGCTGACCATATTGCTCATCTTCATCCCACTGTCGGAAGGCATTTTCATCTGCCGCATCAGCCAGGCATCGCGATCCGCCGGGGCCATGTGCCGCAACCGCGCTACCAGCTGATCGATGCTATCCTGGAAATGCACTGGATTGGGCAGCCGGTACTCATTCTCCGGCCGGCCGATCCGCTCGACCAGCCCCTCCTGAGCAGCTACCGAATACGTGCCGACCGGATGCAGGTGGATATAGGTGCTGCCGTCGTCCTTGATGATCGCGGCATGCGCCATCATCCCGAGATAGGGCTCCAAGGCCGCCGGCGAGCCACTGGCGTCCTGTACCGCAAAGGAAAGCGTGTAGAGCTGGCCCGCCTCGAGGTCTCCCGCCACGGCGCCTTCCGCTACCATCGTCGACCCATCCTTCATTTTTACCCCCGCGCCCGGTTTACCACAAACGATGGTCTCCTTAGTCACACCCAAGGACGCATCGGCGTCCCCCCGCGCTCTGGCTCTATCCCCTGCCGGGGCCGGCAATGCAAACGCATACGCGTCGTCCGGATCGGTTCGATGCAAACTATCCACCCCGTCATGCGAAAGGTCAAAGCTGTCCTTCAGCGTCTCGGCAAAACCCGAGAGATTGACGATATCGGCAAAAGCAAGATAATGTCCCTTTGGCAACGGCGGCAGCACGGTCCGGAACGTTAGCGGATCGACCCGCAGGGGATGCAAGTGGGCAAAAGCATCCATTGCCGGCACCCGAACCACGAAGAGATGCATCAGCTTGCCGTGATCGGGGATGATATACGGCAGCCAACCCTTTCGTTGCGCACCAGCCGTATCGATCCGGATCGAAAGGGCATTCACCCCGCTATCGCTTCGAAGCTGATAGCCGGCGTGCATTGGGCGGTACATAAATCTCCGGTAACGCTCCGCCCAGTGCTGCCACCAGGCATTGCCGCCAAAAACGATCAAGGAAGAGAAGACCGCGGCGACGAGCATCGCCACCCGCTTTGCCCGGCGACGGCCAACCGGCACCGCTTCGCCCTTCTGCGTGATCCCATCGGCCACGCTCGACCCGATAATGGTCAGCATCAGCACGAAGAGCAGGAGGCCAAGCCCCACGAGGATATAGCCCGTCCCGGGCGGCAGCTTTTTTTGCGCCGTCGAAACGGCCACGATCGGCACGACCAGCTCCCCGCCCCCCAGGCTGCCGCTGACATGCAGCAGGATGCTGGAGCTGCCGTCGTTCATCAGCCAGACGACACCCTTATACTGACCCGGCTGCCCGGCCACTGCAGCCAGCGGGTCGGGCGAAGGCGCTCCATTGCGCCCGGAATAGAAAAAGATGGGCTGTGCCGATACGGTCGCCGCCCCGGCGTTCTGGACGAACACCGTGACCAGCGCAGTGCCGGGGATGACATCGGGAGGTTTGACACTGACGAGCAACCGGTAAGCCCCTGCCATTCCTTCCATCGACACATCGGGATTGCCGACGTGCGCAGACGATAGGTCTGCCGTCATCGCCAGCAACACCAGCAATCCAAAACATTTCTTCATACGCGAGAATTAACGTTGAATATTTTGCATCCACCGGCCCCAGCGAAGGCTCAGCCTGGCGCAGATCGTGCCCACGACCACCGCAATGGCGAGCGCCTGTACCAGCGCCGGCCATGGGGAGATATCGTCCGGCCTGAATTTATACCGCCACGG
>Ga0310811_10006718_pt1 | contig 14713 bp, 10 predicted proteins | sample YCmetagenome_FD_207642 | JGI IMG/M metagenome (GOLD analysis project Ga0310811, IMG submission 207642) | Soil microbial communities from experimental microcosm in Duke University, North Carolina, United States - YC | ecosystem: Engineered > Artificial ecosystem > Soil microcosm > Unclassified ...
GCCGGCCCTTGACGAAGTCGGCCGGGGTGACGTAGCCGTGCTTGCGCGAGACCGACCACAGCCGCGGCAGGAAGATGAACACCAGCGGCCACACCAGGATGGTGTATCCGACCGCGAAGAAGCCGAGTGCGCCGGTGGCGAACAGCGACGCGGGCACCGCGACGAATGTATAGGCGGTGTACAAATCTCCGCCGATGAGGAACCAGGTGACGAAGCCGCCGAAGGAGCGGCCGCCGAGCCCCCACTCGTGCAGGTCCTTCTGGTCGCCGGTGCGCCGCCAGCGCGCGGCCAGGAAGCCGAGCACGGCCACCGCGGCGAACAGGAAGACCACCACGCCGAGTTCGACCCCGTGCACGCCGGAGGAGGAAGCCAGGATCCTCATTCGCCCGCCTCCCCGTCCGCGGCGGCGCCGTCCCCGGTCCGAGCGGTCGGGCCGCCTGCGGTGTTGTCGACGCCGGTGCCGAGGCCGGTGCCGAAGCCGGTCGATCCGCCGCCGGCCGACGCGCCGCGGTGGGCCTTGCGCCGCTGCTCGTCCACCTTGATGGCGAAGTACGCCGCCACCATCAGCGCCCCGGTGATCACCACCCAGATCAGCTGGTACCAGTAGAAGAACGGGAATCCGCCGAGCTTCGGTGTCGCGCTGTTGTAGGTCGGCACGGCGATCACGGCCACCGTGGGCGCCAGCACGCAGAAGGTGGCGAACAGGCGCAGCGGGCTCAGGATGCTGGGCGGTTTGGACGTCGTTGTCCCGCCGGACATGGGTACCTCCATGAGAGCCAAGTCACTCGAGGCGTTTCCCTGGAGGTTAGTTGCATCCGATCCGCTTGTGACGGAAGCGGATCATTTCGATTCGGTCACGTCGCCGCCGCGCAACGCAGAGGTGTGCGATGGGGCGGCGTGCGCCATCTTGAGCAGGCCGAGGCCGAGCACCAGCAGGAACGTCAGGGCATTGGTGACGATCACGGCCGGCGCGCCGGCGGCGAAGCCGTAGAGCAGCCAGATCCCGACTCCGGTGCCGAACATGGTGAACCAGCTCCAGGAGAAATCGCGGGTGGACTTGGTGCGGAACGCGCGCGCGACCTGCGGCAGCCAGGCCGCCGTGGTCAGCGAGCCGGCCAGCAGGCCGATGAGCGTGGCGATGGACACGGGCTTCCCCCTCCGAGATCAATTTTTGTGCAGACGCTGTACAAATACATAATCGTGGGGTGAGCACTTCCCTGTCCAGTCGGCGGCCCGGTCCGAACGGCAACGATTCGGCGAACAACGCCTCGCGGCTGCTGACCCTGCTGCACCACGCGGGCGGCCGGGCCACCCGCGCCGCGCTGACCGCCGAACTCGGCTGCGGCCGCTCGGCCGCCGGCTACGCGCTGAGCGACCTCGTCGGCCGCGGCCTGGTGCGCGTCGACGAGCACCCGGCGGCCCGGCGCGGCGGGGCGGCCGGGCCCGGCCGCCCCTCGCACGAGGTGCTGATCGCCCCCACGTCCCCCGTCGCGCTGGCCGTGCACCTGCGGGTCGACACGCTCGACGTCGCCGTCGTCGGGCTCGGCGGCCGGGTGCTGCGGGTCGAGCGCGAACCGGTCGAGGCGCGGCCCGACGTCGCCTCGATCTTCCTGCGCATCAGCAGGCTGCTGCGCAAGCTGGGCCGCGAGGCAGGCCGGCCGATCGCCGGGGTCGGCCTCTCGCTGCCGTCCCCCGTGCGGGCCGAGGACGGCTACGCGCTCGAGCCGCGGCATCTGGAGTGGGCCGGGGTGCCCGCCCGCGACCTGGTGCGCGAGGGCCTCGACGAGCCGTGGCCGGTGCACGCGGGCAACGACGCGAACCTCGCCGCGCTCGCCGAGCACCGGCACGGCGCCGGGCGCGGCGCGCGGCAGCTGCTCTACGTCACCACCGAGCACATCGGCATCGGCGGCGCGCTGATCAGCGAGGGCGGCCTGTTCGGCGGCGCCCGCGGCTACGCGATGGAGGTCGGGCACACCACCGCCGATCCGGACGGCCCGGCCTGCTCCTGCGGCTCGCGCGGCTGTCTCGAGCTCGTCGCCGACACCAGGGCCCTGCTGCGCGCGGCCGGGCTGCCGCAGAGCCCGGTCACCGGGATCGGATACCGGGCCAGGGTGCTGATGGAGGCGGCCGAGCGCGGCGACGAGGCGGCGGCCCGCGCGGTGGACGAGGTGGCCGCCCGGCTCGGCGCCGGACTGGCCGGTCTGGTCAACCTGCTCGACCCGGACCGGATCCTGCTCGGCGGCCTGCTCGCCACCCTGCACTCGATCGCCGCCCGGCGGATCGTCGCGACGCTCGGCGAACGCTCGTTCCTCGAGCGTGCCGTGCCGGTGCCGGTCATGCCCGCCGCTCTCGACTGCGGCGCCCTGCTCGGCGCCGCGGAACTGGCGCTGGACCAGGTGCTTCAGCTGGCTGACGCGCCGTCAGCTACGATGCATTCGGGGTTAGGGGGCGTCGCGCGTTCGGGGTAGCAGCCGCCGGCCGCTGCGCCGCCGTACGGAGACACGATCGGATAGCCTCGCAACCAGGCGTGTCCGGCCGATCTCACGTGATCGAGGATTGGGGGAGACCCAGCCGATGCTCGAACCGCTCGGCGTCCCGCCAGCGACGCCCACCGCCACCGTGCTCGGCGTCGACCCCACGAACCACGGCTCCAACCTGCCCGTCGTCGCCGGCCTCGCCGTGGGCATCCTGGTGCTGATCGGCCTGATCGTCGTGCTGATCACCCGCCGCGGCAGGCGGCACTGAGACACGCGCCGGCGCCCGCTGTGCCCGGACCCGGGTGCCGCGCGTCGTGGACGCCGGCGCCCGCCGCGGCCGATCCGGGCTGCCGTGGATGCGCTCGCTGGGCCCGTGCGCCCGCTGCGCCGCGGAAACCGGACACGTACCGCGTCCGCCGTGACACACTGCGGTCATGACCGGTCAGCAGCCCTTCGAGCCGCCGCAGCAGCCGCAGCCGCCGTACCAGCAGCCGTATCAGCAGTCGTATCAGACCCCCTATCAGCAGCCGTATCCGCCGGGCCCGCAGCCGCGCTGGGCCGAGCCGATGGACGCCGCGCAGGCCGCGGCGCTCGCGGCGCAGCAGTCCGCCGCGCCCGTGCTGGTGGCCATCGGGGACATCGTCTGCACGTCGCAGGAGGTGATCACCCCGTCCGGGCGCGCGCCGATCGGCGGCGTGGTGTGGAGCTTCACCGACCTGACCCGCACCAGCAGGGACATCCCGACCTGGGCCGTCGTGTGCACCGTGATCTTCGTGTTCGCCTGCCTGCTCGGCCTGCTGTTCCTGCTGGTGAAGGAGGAGCGCACGCAGGGCTCCGTGCAGATCGTGGTGCAGGGCCCGGGATTCCTGCACCAGACGCAGATCCCGGTCTTCTCGGTGCCGCAGCTGCACGATCTCGCGGCGCGGGTGAACTACGCCCGCTCCCTCAGCGCGTCGGCGGCGTCAGGACGCTGACGGCCGCCCGGCGCGTCCCGCCCGCGGACTCAGCGCCTTCAGGAACTCCCGCGCGCCGGTCAACGCGGGCGACTGAAGGCGCTGATAGAGATCGGCGGCTTCCCGGCCGTGCCGCAGCGCGGATCCGCCGTGTCCCAGCCGAGCCTCGCAGCGCGCGAGGCCCAGCAGCGCGTGCGCCTGCTCGAGCGGATGGCCGACCTCGACGGCCGCGGTGAGATTCTTTGTGTACAAGGCGAGCGCGTCTGCGGGCCCGTCGCGCAGCGCGGCGAGTTCCGCGAGCGTGTTGCGCACCTCGACGATCTCGACCACACCGTTCATTCGCCGGTCGAACTCGAGAGCTTGCGTCAAGGATCGTTCTGCGGCGTCGAAATCGTTCTGGGCAAGGCTGATGCGTGCCAGTTCGTGCAGCGCCCACGCCTCGCCGCCGATGTTCCGGATGTGCCGGAACATCTCGAGCGCCTTGGTGTGCATCTCCCGTGCGCCCTCGAGATCACCGCGGGCGAACCGGATCCGCCCGAATTCCCAGTAGACGTTTCCCTCACCCATGCGGAATCCGATCGCACGGTGGATCGTCAGCGCTTGTTCGAGCATTGCGGTCGCTTCGTCATAGGAGCCCGTGAGCAGAAGCTGGCGGCCGATCTCCTGAAGGGCGTTCGCCTCTCCCTGCCGGTTGCCGACCCGACGGAACAGTTGCAGGGTTCTGTCCAGCATCGGACGGACGGCGCCGAAGTCGCCCAACGCGTATCGGACGCGGCTGAGCATGAGCAGGCAGCCTGCCTCCCCGAAAGCGTCGCCGACTTCCCTGAGGATCTCGAGAGCCCGGTTGAACAGCCCGTCGGCCGACTGATTGCTCCCTGCCAGACTGGCGAGACAGCCGAGGCGCTGCAGGGCCTGCCCGGCGGACCTGCGTTCGCCGAGCACTTCGTAGATGGCGAGGGCTCGTTCGGTCGGAGCGGCCGCCGTGGTGAGGTGTCCGCGCCCGTAACGGGTGAGCCCGAGCTCGAATTGGGCGTTGGCGGCGCCGAGTTCGCTCCCGAGCTCCTGGTAGATCACCGAAGCGGACTCGTGATACCGCTCCGACCGGTCCGGGTCACCCGTGCGCGCGGTGATGTGGCCGAGCTCGACGAGGGCGTTGGCCTCCTCGAGGCGGTCGCCGCACCGGCGTGCTTCGGCGATGGCGATGCGGTGGAGTTCGGCGGCCAGGCTCCATGGACCCGCGTCGATCAGGTACGCCGAGATCGCGCCGATGAGCTCGGCGCGGCGGGCGGGGGAGAGGTCCCGTTGGGCGATCGCGGCGAGGAGGTTCTCCCGCTCGGTGCGCAGCCGGCGCAGCGCCTCGTCCTGGTGGTCGAAGTGGACTCGGGGTTCGGGAACCGTCGCCCGGACTGCACGTGTCGGCCGGTTCTGCCTGGCGAGCAGCCGGTCGGCGGCACGCATGGCGTGGAGGTAGTAGTCGAGGAGGCGTTCGAGTGCTGCGGGTCCGTCCGGGTCGCTTTCCGCAGTGGCGAAGGCGTGTGCCCGCAGCAGGTCATGGAAGCGGTAGCGGCCGGGGGTGTGCTGGATCAGGAGATTGTGATCGAGCAGGGTATCGAGCAGCCGGCGCGCCGCAGTCGAGTCGGTGGCGGCGAGGTGGGCGGCGGCGTACGCGTCGAAGTCGGGTCCGGGGACGAGGCCGAGCAACCGGAACAGGCGCTGCGCCTCCGGCGGCAGAACCTTGAGTGAGGTGTCGAAGACGCGGGACAGGCTGCGCTCGCCGTCGTCGATGCGGTCCGGCCCGGCGCCCTCCGCGCGGAGCTCCGTGATCAGGTCCTGCACGGTCAGGGTGCTGCCATGACGCAGCCGCGCCCCGGTGATCCGCACGGCCAGCGGGATGCGGCCGCAGAGCTCGGCCAGTTCGGCCGCCCGGGCGTCGTGCGGGATCCGGTCCGGTCCGGCGATGTCGCGCAGCAGCGCGACGGCCTCGGCGGGCTCGAGCACGTCGAGGGCGAGGACCTGCGCGTCGTCGAGGCCGGCGAGACGGTTGCGGCTGGTGATCAGGACGAGGCAGCCGGGTGCGCCGGGCAGCAGCGGGCGCGCCTGGTCCGCGTCGACGGCGTTGTCGAGCACGATCAGGGTTCTGGTTCCGGCGAGCCGGGAGCGGTAGAGCGCGGCGCGTTCGCCGAGGTCGTTCGGGATCTCGCGGGGCGGTACCCCGAGCGAGCGCAGGAGATAGGCCAACGCGTCCGGCGGCGTCACGGGTTCGAGGTCGGCGGAGTAGCCGTGCAGGTCGATGAACAGCTGCCCGTCCGGGAAGCGGCCGCCGAGCCGGTGCGCGGCGCGTACCGCGAGCGCGGTCTTGCCCACTCCGCCCATGCCGTTGATCGCCGAGATGACCACCGTGCCGGACCCCGCGTCCGTCGTCGCCCCCACCAGCTTTTCGAGCTCTGCTTCACGGCCGGCGAACATGCGCGTGTCGGCCGGAAGCTGGCGGGCGGCGGCCGCGGGCGGTTCCCTCTTGTGTGCTTCGAGCGCCGGGTCGGATCGGAGGATCCGGCTGTGGAGATCGCGGATCGCGGCACCCGGCTCGACACCGAGTTCGTCGATCACGATGCGGCGCAGCGTGCGGTAGACGTCGAGTGCTTCGGCCTGTCGGCCGGAGCGGTGGAGGGCGAGCATCAGCTGGCTGCGGAAGTCCTCGTGCAGCGGGTGCTCCTTGACGAGGGTGCGCAGCTCGCCGATGACGTCCAGGTGCCGGCCGAGTTGTGCGTCGGCTTTGATCCGGCCGTGCAGGGCGTGCAGGTGTTCTTCCCGCAGGCGCTCGACTGCGGGGTGGCCGCGCAGGGCGGAGACGTCGGCGAGTGGTTCGCCGCGCCAGAGTTCGAGGGCTGCCGCGTACGTGTCGGCCGCCTCCGTCCACCGCTGGGCGTGTTCGGCCCGGCGCGCGGTGATGCAGAGTCCGGTGAAGGTGTCGAGGTCGAGTTCGCCGGGTTCGAGATGGATCTGGTAGTGACCGGGGGCCACGGCTCTGATCCTGTCGGCGTGGGCGCCGAGGGATTGGCGCAGCCGCGTGATCTGGTTGTACAGCGAGGTCGTGGGCGCGTGGGTGCCCCAGAGGGCTTCGGCGAGAGTGTCGGCCGCGACCGGTGTGTCATGGTGGAGTACGAGCATCGCCAGCAGGGTGCGGCGCAGCGCACCGGGTATCGTCCGGGCGTCGCCGGTCTCGCCCTCACCGGTCGCGATCTGAAGCGGGCCCAGCAGAAGGAACCGCATCAGGCCGCTGCTTCCCGGTCGCCCTCGGCGGCCCCGCCCCCGTCTACGTCCTCGCCGCCGAGCGACGCGAGCAGGTCCCGGGCCCGCGCCAGCTCCGGCGCGCCGAGCCTGCGGTAGACGGCGACCGCCTCTCGGGCCGCCGCCAGCGCCGCGGGACGGTCGTCGTCAGCCAGGCAGCGGGCCGTGCCCTCCAGCGCCTCGGCCTGCACCGCCCCCGCACCGGCCACGTCCAGGGTCCTGCGATACCACGCCAGCGCGGCCCGCGGTCCCTCGGTCTCCAGCAGGAGGTTGCCGAGTTCGCACCACGCCTCGGACAGGGTGATCTGGTCGCCGATCGGCTCGAGGGTCGCGATCGCCGCGTCGACCATGCTCCGCGCGCCGTCCAGGTCCCCGGTCAGCCGCTTCACCTTGGCCAGGTTGTACTGGGCGGTGGCCGCGCCCGCGCGGTGCCCGATCTCCTGGAAGATCGCCATCGCCTCGTGCAGCAGCGTCTGCGCCGCGGCGTACTCGGCGCGGGCCAGGCGCACCGTGGCGAGCACGCCGAGCGCCATGGCGATGCCGTGCCGGGTGCCGACTTCGCGGGCCAGCTCCAGCGTCCGCTCGATCAGCTCGGCCGCCTGGTCGTAGTCGCCCCGGGTCAGCTTGATCTGGCTGAGCGTCCACAGCGCGTTGGACTCGCTCTGCCGGTCCCGGCTCTCCTTGAACGTCGCGGCCGAGCTCTCCAGCAGTCCGGCCGCCTCGTCGAACTCACCGGACCGGCGCCGCACGTTGGCCAGCACCACCTGCACCTGCGCCACGCCCATCGGCTTGCCCAGTTCGCGGAACAACGCCAGCGCCCGCTGCGCGAACGCCTCGGCCGCCGCCGGGTCGTCCATGAGGGTATTGATACGGCCGAGCTCGTAGAGCGCGTCCGCGGCGCCGAGCCGGTCGCCGAGCTCCTCGTAGAGGCGCAACGCAGCCTGCTGGTCCTCCGCGCCGCCCGCGTAGTCGCCGCTCGGGTACTTGGCCCGGCCGAGTTCGCAGCGCGCGTTGGCCTCGCCGAGCCGGTCGCCGAGCTTCCGGTAGAGGCCGATCGCGCGCTGCAGCAGCTCGGCGGCGAGGTCGAAACCGGCGTCGGTGCGGTAGACGTGCGCCAGATTCACCAGCGCCTCCGCCTCTTCGGCCACCAGCCCGGACTCGCGGGCCGCGTCCACCGCCGCCTGGTGCCAGGGCAGCTGCTGGGGCTTGGGCAGCTCGTAGCTGAGGAACGAGGCGAGTGCCGCCGTCAGGCTCACCCGTCGGCCCGGCCCGACCACGTGCTCGAGCAGCGCGAAGAGCGTGCCGCGCTCGGAGCGCAGCCAGGCCATGGCGGTGGCGTACTCGCCGACGTCGCGCACCGGATCGCGCCGCGGCTGCGCCCTGGCCAGCCGCGGGCTGTGCCGGCGGGCCAGCCGCTCGCCGGCCGCGAGCGCGGTCTGCTCGTAGTAGTCGAGCACCCGGTCCAGGCAGGCGCGCTCCTCCCGCTCCGGCGTCGGCAGCGACCGCGCGTAGGCCCGCAGCAGGTCGTGCAGCCGATACCGTCCGGCCGTGTGCTGGATCAGCAGGTTCTGGTCGAGCAGCCAGCCCAGCTGGCGCTCGGCCGTCTCCAGGTCGGTGTCGATCAGGTGCGCCGCGGCGTACCGGTCGAAGTCCGGGCCGGGCATCAGCCCGAGCAGCCGGAAGAGCCGCGCCTCGGCCGGCGGCAGGCCGCTGTAGGAGGATTCGAACACGCTCGCCAGGTCGCGGTCCTCGTCCCGCAGATGCGTCAGCCGCTGCGCCTCCCCGCGCAGCCGCTCGATCAGCCCCGGCACGGTCAGCGCCGGCTGGTGCCGCAGCAGCGCCCCCACGATCCGCACGGCCAACGGCATCAGGCCGCACAACGCGACGAGTTCGGCCAGAGCGGGATCCGGCGCGGCGACCCTCTCAGGCCCGGCGATCCGGCGCAGCAGCGAGATCGCCTCGTCCGGCTCCAGCGTGTCCAGCGCGAAGAAATGCGCGTCGTCCAGGCCCATCATCCGGTTCCGGCTGGTCACCAGGACCAGGCAGCCGGAGGCCCCGGGCAGCAGCGGCTGCACCTGGGCCGTGTTCGCCGCGTTGTCCAGCACGATCAGGGTTCTGCTGCCGGCCAGCCGGGAGCGGTAGAGCGCGGCACGCTCGCCGAGGTCGGACGGGATCTTCTGCGGCGGCACGCCCAGCGAGCGCAGCAGGTAGTCGAGCGCCTCGGCCGCGGTCAGCGGGGCCACCCGCGCGTCGTAGCCGCGCAGGTCGATGAACAGCTGGCCGTCCGGGAAACGCTCGGCCGCCCGGTGCCCGGCGCGCACCGCGAGCGCGGTCTTGCCGATCCCGCCCATCCCGTTGATCGCGGAGATCACCACCATGCCGGCGTCCGCGCCGGAACCGGCCGCGGCGGCCAGCTCCACCAGCCGCTCGAGCTCGTAGCGGCGGCCGGTGAACAGCCTCGTGTCCGCCGGCAGCTGGCGCGGCCTCGGCCGGGCCGACGCGGGCGCCGCGGAATGCGGCGGATGCTCCGGCTCGGGCGCCGGGCGCGCCGGGGTGAGTCCGGGGTCTGATCGCAGGATCCGGTGATGCAGTTCCTGAAGCGCCAGCCCCGGATCCACGCCGAGCTCGCGCACCGTGGTGCGGCGCAGTTCCCGGTAGACCTCGAGCGCGTCGGCCTGCCGTCCGCAGCGGTAGAGCGCGAGCATCAGCTGCCCGTGGAAGGCCTCGCGCAGCGGGTGATAGCCGATCAGCCCGCGCAGTTCGCCCACGAGCTCGTCGGCCCGGCCCAGGTTCAGCTCCGCCTCGATCCGGCCCTGCAGCGCGACCAGCCGGTCCTCCTGGAACCGGTGGATCGCGGCCTGGCCGTGCAGCGCGGGCACATCCGCGAGCATCTCCCCGCGCCACAGCGCCAGCGCGGCCGCGTACTGCTCAGAGGCCTGCGACCAGGTGCCGTGCGCGACGGCGTGCCTGGCCCGGCCGCACAGCCGGGTGAACTCGTCGAGGTCCAGCTCGTCCGGTTCGACGTGGATGAGGTAGCCGGGGGCGACCGCCCTGATCCGGTCGGCCTCGGCGCCCAGCGCCTGGCGCAGCCGCATGATCTGGTTGTAGAGCGAGGTGGTCACCGAGGCCGGCGGATGATGCGCCCAGACGAGCTCGCCGAGCCGGTCGGCCGAGACCACCGAGCCCCGGTGCAGCAGCAGCGCGGCCAGCAGCGTGCGCCGCAAGGTTCCGCGGATCTCCACCGGACCGCCGTCGTCGTGCACGTACACGGGACCTAGCAGAGCGAAACGCACCGTACCGAACCTCCATCGCACCAGCGCCGCGGCTCGCCCCTCCACCAGACGGCGACGGTGGGACCGCCCGTGCCGAACCGCGACAGCCAGATGGTAGCCCGATGCGCGGAGTCACCGGAACCGTTTTCGACGGGAAGATCGCCAGGGCCGATCCGGGTGGCGCGGCTTCGCGGCGGGGTGGAGCCGCGCGGGGCGGGAGCGCGGCGGTAGGCGGACGGTAGGCGGCCCCTGCATGCTGAGACGTAGGTACCCGGTGCGTCCGATCCGGCAATCGGGCGCATGAGCGGGCCCGTCGTTGTTCTTACTCCCTTCGCGCAACGGCGGCCGGTTCGGGGGTGCCGGCTCGTGCAGGGACCGGCGGAGTCGACCCTTCGCCGGTCCCGGCTGCCGTCGGCGGCGCTCACCGAGGAGGGGAGAGCGCCGGCGCGGAGCCCCTCGCCCGCGGTGACTTCGAACCGTGACGCCCCGAACCTGACTTCGAGCCTTGACTGCGGGCTGCGACTGCGGACTGCGACGACGGACTCTGACTTCAGGCCGCCCTGACTTCGAGCCCTGGCTCCGGCCCCGGCTACAGGGTCGCCGACAGCGCCTTCACCGGCATCGCGAGCTTGTCCAGCAGCTCGAGGTCCTCCGTCGCCGGGCGTCCCAGAGTGGTGAGGTAGTTGCCCACGATCACGGCGTTGATCCCGCCGAGCAGCCCCTGCTCGGTGCCGAGGTCGCCGAGGGTGATCTCGCGTCCGCCCGCGTAGCGCAGGATCGTGCGCGGCAGCGCCAGGCGGAAGGCGGCGATGGTGCGCAGCGCCTCCCTGGCCTCCAGCGGCTCCCGGTCGCCGAAGGGCGTGCCGGGGCGCGGGTTGAGGAAGTTCAGCGGGACCTCGTCCGGGGTCAGCTCGGCGAGCTGCGCGGCGAACTCCGCGCGCTGCTCCCGGGTCTCGCCCATGCCGACGATGCCGCCGCAGCACACCTCCATGCCCGCGTCGCGGACCATGCGCAGGGTGTCCCAGCGCTCCTCCCAGGTGTGCGTGCTGACCACCTCGGGGAAGTAGGAGCGGGCCGTCTCGAGGTTGTGGTTGTAGCGGTGCACGCCCATCTCGGCCAGTTCGTCGACCTGCTCCTGGCTGAGCATGCCGAGCGAGGCGGCGACGTTGATGTCCACGGCCTCCTTGATGGCCGCGACGCCCTCGCGCATCTGCGCCATCAGCTTGCGGTCGGGGCCGCGCACGGCCGCGACGATACAGAACTCGGTGGCGCCGGTGGCGGCGGTCTCCACGGCGGCGCGCACCAGCGAGGGGATGTCCAGCCAGGCGCTGCGCACCGGAGAGGTGAACTGCCCGGACTGCGAGCAGAAGTGGCAGTCCTCCGGGCAGCCGCCGGTCTTGACCGAGACGATGCCCTCGACCTCCACCTCGGGCCCGCACCAGCGCTGCCGCACCTCGTGGGCGAGCGCGAGCAGTGCCTCGAGGCTCTCGTCGGGCAGCTCGAGCACGGCGAGCAACTGCCGCTCGTCCAGTCCGCGGCCCTGCTCGAGGACCTGCTCGCGGGCGACGGCGAGGATGTCGGTGGCGGTGTCGATCTCAGTCACGTCGGCCATTGTCCTCCATGTCCTTCAGCGCCCGTCCAGCCGGGGTTGGGCGGGCCGGCCGTCGGCGCGCGGCCCGGATGTCAGCGTCCCCACTGCTCGCGGAAGCGGACGGAGTCGAAGGTGCCGCCGAGCGACGGGGCGAGCGAGGCGCGGGCGGTGAGCAGGAACTCGGCGGGGTCCATGCCGCCCGCGCCGGCGGGCAGCGCCCCGGCCAGCGGGCGGGCGGCGAGGGTCTCGAGGTCCCGCAGGTTGCAGCGCATCGCCAGGTCCGGCTCGTCCGCCTCCGCCTCCGCGCCGCCCGCCTCGTCGCCTGCCGCGCCGGCCATCCCGCCGCCGGCCTCGTCGCCCGCGGCCTTGCCGCCGTAGGGCCAGCTGCCGATCACGACGCCGGCGAGTTCCACCCCGCGCAGCGCCATCGACTCGAGGGTGAGCGCGGTGTGGTTGAGCGTGCCCAGCCTCGGGTCCACCACCACCAGCGCGGGCGCGCCGAGCTCGCGGGCCAGGTCGGCGAGCGTCGCGCCGTCCTCGTCGAAGCGCACCAGCAGCCCGCCCGCGCCCTCGACGACCACCAGCGCCCGGTCCTGCGCCAGCTCCCTGACGTTCGCGGCGGCCTTCTTGAGATCCAGCGGCGGCAGGGCGCTGATCCGCGCCGCCGCGGCGGGGGAGAGCGGGTCGGGGTAGCGGGCGTACTCGTGCGTGTCGGTGATCCCGGCCAGCCGCGCCACCGCCGCCAGGTCGCCCGGCTCCCCGGGCCCCACCCCGGTCTGCGCGGGCTTGACCACCGCGACCCCGCCGCCGCGGGCCGCGGCCAGCGCCGCCACCGCCGCCGTCACCACGGTCTTGCCGACGTCCGTGCCGGTTCCGGTGACGATCAGGATGCTCATTCGGCGGGCCGGGTCAGCCGGGCCAGGAACTTGTACCGGTCGCCCCGGTAGATCGAGCGCACCCACTCCACCGGCTCGCCTTCCTCGTCCAGCGAGTGGCGCGAGAGCAGCAGCATCGGCAGCCCGGTGTCGGTGCCCAGCAGCGCCGCCTCGCGCGGGGTGGCCAGCGCGGTCTCGATGGTCTCCTCGGCCTGCGCCAGGTGCACGCCGTACTCCGCGCTGAGCGCCGCGTACAGCGACGAGTACTTCGTCAGGTGGCGCCGGAGCCCGGGGAACCGCTTCGCGCTCAGGTGGGTGGCCTCTATGGCCATCGGCTCGCCGTTGGCCAGGCGCAGCCGCTCGATCCGCAGCACCCGCGCGCCCTCGCGGATCCGCAGCAGCTCGGCGAGGTCGGCGTCCGCGTTCATGTAGCCGACCTCGAGCAGCCGGGACGCGGGCTCCAGGCCCTGCGCGCGCATGTCCTCGGTGTACGAGGTCAGCTGCAGCGACTGGGCGACCTTCGGCTTGGCGACGAACGTGCCCTTGCCCTGGATGCGCTCGAGCCGCCCCTCGACGACGAGTTCGGCCAGCGCCTGGCGCACCGTGGTCCGCGAGGTGTCGAACTCCTCCGCGAGCGTCCGCTCCGGCGGCACCGGGGTGCCGGGCGGGCTGGACTGCGTCATCTCCAGCAGATGCCGCTTGAGCCGGTAGTACTTCGGCTCGCGCGCGACCGGCTCGGCGGCCTGCGCCGTGCCCTCGTCCTGCGTCTGCTGCTCGTCGTGGAGGAGCGAGAGATCATCCTCTTCGAACGCCACGGCACCTCCTGGAGAACGTTCCCGCACGGCCGGCGTCCCGGCGGCGGATCAACTCATTCGCTAGGTGCCATGCTCGCAGAAGGAGGCGAGGAAGCGGTAGGCGGCAGGCCGCCGCACGGCCCGCGATCACCGCCACGCAGGGGCCCAGGTATGGGCCGGTACGGACCACTTGGTTAAGAGAACCCTGCGCCCGGTGACGCCTTGATAACGGGATGGTCGAGCCGGGCCGCATCCTCTTGACGGTGCGGATTGGTCTATGCCACTCTCCGAACTGGTCTAAACCACTGAGAGGCGGCCGCGGCGGAGGTCTCCGTCACAGCGAAGCCCCCAGCGCCACGGCGGGACCGCACCACTGTTGCACCCCAACCGGCTCCGCGCGAGGAAATCCGGCCAAGCTCAGGGTGGCCGGCCTCGGACCCCGCGGCGCACCCGCTCAGCATCCAACGGAGGAATGGTTTTGAAGCGCAAGAAGCTCGCCGCGCTGGCCTGTGCCACCGCGACCGTCGCCCTCGCCGCCTCGGCGTGCTCCTCGTCGAAGTCGACGGGTGGTAGTTCGTCCGCCTCCACCGCCTCGGGTGGCGGCAACGTCACCGTCTGGCTGATGACGGACGCGCAGAGCGGCTGGCAGCCGGCCGTCGACGGTGCCAAGAAGGCCTACGAGACAGCTCACCCGGGCAGCACGGTCACCGTCGACTATCAGACCTGGGGCACCTACCTGCAGAAGTTCGAGGCTGCGGTCAAGGCCAAGACCGTGCCGGACGTCATCGAGTTCGGCAACACCGACACCGTCGCCCCGATGGCCGGCGGCTCGCTGACCGACCTCAGCTCGGTGGCGAGCAGCTTCCCGAACTACTCCACCTGGAACGCCGGCCTCAAGGCCTCGTGCACCTACGGCGGCAAGACCTACTGCGTGCCCTACTACGCGGCCGACCGCATGGTGGGCCTGAACTCGGACCTGGCGACCAAGGCGGGCATCACCGCGGCGCCGACCGACTGGAACACCCTGCTCACGGACATCCAGAAGCTCAACGCCAAGAACACCGCCACCAAGGGCTTCACCGGCTTCGAGGTGGACGCCGGCTACGAGTACCTGGCCATGGCCTTCATCGAGGACGCGGGCGGCCAGATCGCCACCCAGGACTCCTCCGGCAAGTGGCAGATGCAGTTCGAGTCGGCCGCCGACCAGGCCGGCCTGGCCAACTTCTTCAAGCTGTTCGCGGCCAGCCCGAACAACTCGAAGAACCAGAACGAGGCCAAGCAGGACACCGCCTTCGACAACCAGACCGCGGCCATGATGTACGGCCTGAGCTGGGAGTTCGCGCCGCCGAAGGGTGCCACGCTGCCGACCGTGAACTACTTCAACATTCCGAGCCCGACCAAGCCCGGCTCCTTCCTGCCGGACTTCACCGGCGGCTCCGACCTGGCCGTCCCGGCCGCCGCGA
>Ga0310811_10006719_pt1 | contig 14712 bp, 13 predicted proteins | sample YCmetagenome_FD_207642 | JGI IMG/M metagenome (GOLD analysis project Ga0310811, IMG submission 207642) | Soil microbial communities from experimental microcosm in Duke University, North Carolina, United States - YC | ecosystem: Engineered > Artificial ecosystem > Soil microcosm > Unclassified ...
CCATCCTGATCGACGCGACCGTGATCATGCTCGCGATCATCATTCCGACCATCCTGCTGGCTTTCTGGATGATGTGGCGATACCGGGCTTCCAATCCCAAAGGGGAATATCTGCCCTACTGGTCCTATTCGGGCCGGATCGAGGCGGTGGTCTGGTCGATCCCGATCCTGACCATCATGTTTATCGGCGGCGTGATCTGGATCGGCTCCTACAAGCTTGACCCCTTCAAGCCTTTGCCTTCCAAGAACCCACCCTTGGAGGTGCAGGTCGTATCGCTCGACTGGAAATGGCTGTTCATCTATCCCGAAGAGGGTATCGCGACGGTCAACCAGCTGGTGATACCCGCCGGCACGCCCGTGCATTTCTCGATCACCTCCGCGAGCGTGTTCAATGTCTTCTTCGTGCCCCGCCTGGGCTCGATGATCTACGCCATGCCGGGCATGGTGTCGCAGCTCAGCCTTCAGGCCGATCGTCCCGCTGTCATGTTCGGTCAGTCCTCGCACTTTAGTGGAGACGGCTTCTCGGACATGCAGTTCCAGGTGCAGAGCGTTCCCGATGCAGAGTTCACAGCTTGGGTCCGCACCGCCAAAGGCGGCGGCCGGCCACTGGACAGAGCGGCTTACGCGCAGTTGGCGCGCCAGAGCCAGAATGTGAAGCCCTACACTTACGCTTCGGTGGACCCGCAACTTTTCCACGCCGTGGCCACGCAGCAGATCCCGCCGGCGCCGGGCCCGGAGCCCGAAAATCCCAGCCATGCCGGGCGCGAAGTCTCGACGGGAGGGCATGACTGATGTTCGGAAAGCTCGACTGGTCCGCGATCCCGATCAGCCAGCCGATCCCGCTGATCACCTCGCTGGTGGTCATCCTGGTGGTGTTGGGTGTCCTCGGCCTCGTCACCGCCAAGGGCTGGTGGCCTTACCTCTGGCGCGAGTGGATCACCACGGTCGACCACAAGCGGATTGGCATCATGTACTGTCTTCTGGGCGTGGTGATGCTGATCCGCGGCTTTGCCGACGCCATCATGATGCGGACCCAGCAGGCTCTCGCCGTCGGCGGCGCCCAGGGCTATCTGCCGCCCGAACATTACAACCAGATCTTCTCGGCCCACGGCACGATCATGATCTTTTTTGGCGCTATGCCGCTGGTGATCGGCTTCATGAATTTTCTGGTGCCGCTTCAACTCGGCGTGCGCGACGTGGCCTTCCCGACTTTCAATTCGGTCAGCTTCTGGCTGACCGCGAGTGGCGCGCTGCTCGTCAATGTGTCGCTTTTCCTGGGCGAGTTCGCGCGTACAGGCTGGCTGCCCTATCCGCCGCTGAGCGAAGCCGCCTATTCGCCCGGCGTCGGCGTGGATTACTATCTCTGGGCTGTGCAGATATCCGGCGTCGGCACCCTGGTCACGGGTATAAACTTCGTCACCACGGTGCTGAAGGTGCGCTGTCCGGGCATGAGCTATCTGCGCATGCCGATGTTCACCTGGACAGCCTTCGCCTCCAGCCTGATCATTGTCGCGGTGTTCCCGATCCTGACCGCCACTTTGGCGATGCTAACCCTGGATCGCTATGTCGGCTGGCACTTCTTCACCAACACCGCTGGTGGCAACCCGATGATGTTCATGAACCTCATCTGGGCATGGGGGCATCCTGAGGTCTATATCCTGGTCCTGCCGGCTTTCGGCATCTTCTCCGAGATATTCTCGACCTTCTCCGGCAAGCCGCTGTTCGGTTACCGCTCCATGGTCGCGGCCACTTTATTCATCTGCATCGTTTCCATGATGGTTTGGCTGCACCATTTCTTCACCATGGGGGCGGGCCCGGCGGTCAACACATTCTTCGGCATCGCCTCCAGCGTGATCGCGGTCGGGACCGGCGTGAAGATCTACAACTGGATCTTCACCATGTATGGCGGCCGGGTGCGGCTGGCGGTGCCGATGCTGTGGTCCATGGGCTTTATCTTCACCTTCATCATCGGGGGCTTGACCGGCGTGCTGCTGGCCGTTCCTCCAGCCGACTTCCTGGTCCACAACTCGATGTTCCTGGTCGCCCACTTCCACAATGTCATCGTGGGCGGGGTGGTTTTCGCGCTTTTCGCCGGCCTGGAATTCTGGTTCCCCAAGGCTTTCGGTTTCCGGCTGCATGAGGGGTGGGGCAAGGCCGCCTTCTGGCTCGCCTTCTTCGGTTTCTGGGTGACCTTTGCGCCGCTGTACATTGTGGGCCTGATGGGCATGACGCGGCGTCTCCAGCACGTCATCGTGCCGGCCTGGGCGCCCTGGCTCTATATCTCCGCGGTTGGTGTCGCGATCCTTGCCCTGGGGGTGATCTCACAGGTCGTGCAGCTTGTGGTCAGCATCCGCGACCGCGAGAAGCTGCGCGATGTGACCGGCGATCCCTGGGACGGCCGCTCGCTGGAATGGGCCACGCCGTCGCCGCCGCCGTTCTTCAACTATGCAGTTCTGCCGAACGTCGCAGGGGAGGAGCCCTATTGGGGGATCAAACTGCGGGCCGTGGAAACCCAACAGTTGGCGCCGGAGCCGCAGTACGAGCCCATCGAGATGCCGGTGAACAGTCCGGTGGGATTTTACACGGCCTTTTTTGCCTCCGTCTTCGGCTTTGCCATGATCTGGTACATCTGGTGGCTGGCCATCCTGGCCCTGGTGGCGGCCTATGCCGGCTTTGCCTGGTTTGCCTGGCGCGACGTCCATGAGTTCGAAGTCCCGGTCGAGGAAGTGGCGCAGGCGGATCGCGCCCGGCGTGCGGCGCGCGAGGCTGCGCTCGCGCGGCTATCCGAGCAGGGGGCGCTGCCATGAGCGACATGGGGCTGCCCGCCAGCGTCGAAGCCATTCGCCGTGTCCGCGAGGATCCGCACCGGCTGGGCTATCGCGCCCATGGGGCCGGAGAAGACGTGGAGGGAACCGGCCACGGCACAAGCGGGCCGGCCACCAAGCGGATCATCGTGGGCTATGGCTTCTGGATATTCCTGCTCAGCGACATCGTCATGTTCTCCTGCTTCTTCGCGGCCTTTGCCGTGCAGCGGGGCGCGACGGCCGGGGGGCCGAGCATCGCGCAGATCGTGGACGTTCGCCGGGTGGCGTTCGAAACGGCGGCGCTGCTGCTGTCCAGCTACACCTGCATGTTGTCATTCGCCGCCACGAACAAAAGAAACCTGCTCTGGACGCAAATCTTCCTGTTCGTCACCGGTCTGCTGGGCCTGATCTTCGTCCTTTTGGAGTTGCAGGAGTTCATCGAACTGGCCGGCAAAGGCATCACGCCCCAGCGCAGCGGCATGCTCACCTCTTTCTTTGGGCTGGTGGGATTGCATGGGCTGCACGTCACCTTGGGCGGCGTGTGGCTCGCCACCATGATGGCGCAGATCCAGATCAAGGGCTTTCGCCGCGAGATTGTTCACCGGCTGATCTGCTTCAACCTTTTCTGGCACGCCCTGGACATCGTCTGGATCGGCATTTTCACCATCGTCTATCTGATGGGGAGCGGCGCATGAGCGATATCAAATTCGACCCGGAGCATCCCTCCGGCACTTTGGACCACCGCGAAGATCACGCGCCAGGTGACGAGCCGCTGGAGGATAGCGGTTATTGGGTTTACAACGCCAATCTGGGCTTGGGTTTCTCGATCGTGCTCACAGCCGCGGCCTTTTTCCTGGCCGGTTCCCATATCATCTATGGGCCATCCATCCCGGTGGCGCTGATTGTGCTCGCCATCGCCCAGATGGGCGTGCATCTGGTCTTCTTCCTGCACATCACCACGGGCCCGGACAATACCAACAATGTGCTGGCGCTGGCCTTCGGCGTCCTGGTTGTCTTCCTGATCGGCGCGGGGTCCATCTGGATCATGGATCACCTGAACCAGAACATGATGCCGATGGAACAGATGATGCAAATGCAGCGATAAGGGCGACGCGCGTCCGACTCAGTTATAAGGTCCGCTTCTTCCCAAGGAGCAGGGCATGGCAGAAGCATCCGGTCCGCAATGGTGCGGGCGCTATCCGGCCAGTACTTCGCTGGACGATCTGTTGCCCGACTTTGCCGACAAGGTGCGGGCCTTTCTGTCCCAGCTCACCAAGGCCGGCGCCACCGTGACCATTGCCGACACCTATCGCCCGCCGCAGCGCGCCTATCTGATGCACTGGTGCTGCATGGTGGGCGGCAGCGGCCAGGACCCGCGCGCCGTGGCGCCTATGCCGGGCGTGGGCATCGACTGGGCCCATGGCGGCTCTGTGCCCGCAGCCCGCGATGCCGCCCGCCAGATGATGTCGGACTATGAGATTCAGTTTCCCGCCGCCCTGGAAAGCCGCCACACCCAGCGCCGGGCGGTGGACATGACCATCTCCTGGAACGGGACCCTGAATATCCGTGACTTCAACGGCCAGATGCACAGCATCACCGGCGGGCCGCGCGATGGCTCCAATCCCGAGCTGATCAAGGTGGGCGCGACTTTCGGTGTGATGAAATTGGTCTCGGACCCGCCGCACTGGTCTGACGACGGCCATTAGATATTCTCGAGCACCGGCCGCGCCGCCAGCCGCGCCACTTTCTGCGCGGCATGTTCGATGTGGGTAAGCCGCCGCGCCAGCACTTCCATGGCCTCGCTGCCCTGCATGGCGGCCAGACCGGGGCGTTGGCCAGCTTCCTGGGGCTCCTCGGTGCCGCTGTCAGGCTTGAGCAATCCTACGACCCGCGCGCGGGTTGCAGCGATGGCGGCCTCCGCGCCGGGCGGGTCCAGCTCCTTGGCCCTGAGTTTCACCAGCACCGGCATGGAAGACAGGTCCGAAGCCAGCAGGTAATTGGCCGCCAGCAACTCGCCCAGCGCCGCCAGCGCGCGGCGATTGGCATTGGGCTCGTCCGCCAGCCGCCGGATGGCGCCCGACAACTGCGCCACCGCGTCCACCGCCCGCTTCCGGGCCAGGCGGTAGCGCTGGCCGGTCGGAATACTCGTCAGCGCCGCCTCGGCAAAGCCGGCATCGGCGTCCAGCAGTCCCCTGACGGTACGTGGCAGATCATGCCGCTCCCAGCTGGGCAGCAGATAGCTGAAGGCCCAGCTCAGTCCGGCGCCGATCAAGGTATCTACGATGCGTTCGAAGAATTGCGGATGCACCAGCGGATCCACGAAATGCAGCAGCAGCAGGGATGAGATCGAAGCGCCGATGGCGGTGACGCGATAGGCCACCAGGCCATAGGCATGGCTGGTCCCCACCGCCAGCACGATCAGCACCACCAGCACCACGGCGGGCATGGTGTTGATGAACAGGACCGCCAGGGCGCAGCCGATCAGGGTGCCGGTGATACGGTCCCAGCGCCGCTGGCGCGTGACGCTGTAGTTGGCGCGCATGATCAGGGCGATGGTGAGCAGCACCCAGTTGGCATGGGCGAAGCGCGGGAAGATCAGGGTCAATCCCAAGCCCGTGGTCATCGCCAGAGCCAGGCGGATGGCGTAGCGCAGCGCCGGCGAACGCCAGCGGAATTGCCGGAAGAACAGACCGGTGCCACGCGGCGCTGCCTGGCGGAAAAGATCGAGGTCCAGGCTTGCCGCCAGCGCGCTGGGCGGAGTGGCATCATCCAGCGCCACCGCCAGAGTCGCGATATAGGAATCCGCCAGCACCAGCTTGTGAACGGTGGAGGCCAGCGCCGGCAGCGCCGCATCGTGCGGGTCGGCGATACGCGCGTCCTCCAACGCGGCCAGCAAGTGCTGTACATCTTCGGCATGCGGATGCGGGGCGGCATGGCCGTGGCGGGCGCGCAACGCCAGGGTCAGCCGCTCGACCTCTTCGGCCATTTCACTCACGAGCTGGTTCAGGCGCCACATCAGCTCGCGCCCCACTTGCTTGCTTTGAGATGTGGCGCGCAGGATCTCGATATCCGCGTCCGACGACAGCACGGTCTCGAAGGCATCCAGCAAGGCGATCAGGGTGTCGATGCGCTTGAGTTGGATGCGGTGGCTGCGCCGCGCGTATAGATTGTCGCGCGCCACCTGCAGCCGGTCGGCCAGGGTGGCATGGGCGTCGATCAGGGCGTGAAAGGCCGCCGGGCCGCTTGTGTCCGGGTTGTAGACCGCGGCCTTGGCTCGCAAATAGGCGGCAAAGGCATGCATGGCCTCGGCCAGAAGCAGCCGGCGGCCGCGGTCATCGAGGATCCAGCCCACCAAAAGGGCATAGACGGCGTAGAACAGCGCGCCGCACACCGTCAGCATCAAATGATCGCCGGCTTCCGACGGCGTGGTGAAGGTCTGGCCCATGGCGAAGACGAAGGCCAGGACGCTGCACATGGCGACCGAAAGCGACCAGCGGCCATAGGCCGAGATCAACCCGCACCACAGGCCGGTGAAGATGGTGGCAGTAATGAAAGCGGGCGTGGAAAAGCGTGCGAAGGAGGAGAGCCCGGTGAAGAAAACGGTGGACAGGACGCCGAAACCGATCAGCCAGGCCTTCAACCGCAGCGGATCATTGCGGTCGGGCAGGGAGACGCACAGAGCGCCGGTTGCCGCCGCCACCGCCGCTGGAAAGTCCAGCGCCAGACCGATGCAAAGGCCGGTAAGGCCCACACCCACGGCCACGGACAGGCCGTTTTCCAGATGGGGCCGGAACACGGCCAGGGCCAGAGGGGAAGGGGTTGAAGGGGGCGAAAAGGCCATCTTGTCTGAATGGGCAAGCGAACTATGTTTGAGGGCGTATCGGCCGGCAGGAGAATAGCTTGAATGATGATATTACGTCCCTGCGGGTCCAGGTACATGGGCTTGTCCAGGGCGTCGGTTTCCGCGATTTCCTGCTGACCTCGGCGCAACGGCAGAAGCTGGACGGCTGGGTCCGCAACCGCTCCGATGGCACGGTGGAAGCCCTGATCTCGGGTCCCACCAAGGCCGTGGAATTGTTCGTCAGCCACGCCACCAAGGGTCCTTATGGCGCCAAGGTCACGGCCGTGGACCTGCACAATAGCGAGCCGCCCGCGGAAAAAGGCTTCGCCGTTCGTCCGACACTCTAGGGATCGCTTTGCCTGATTCGTGCGTTGGCGAGGCTAGATGGGCCAGCTTCAGAAAAAATCACACGACCGCGAATATCACGTGGTGATGCACGGATTCCGCTGGTGGGTCGAAGACGATGAAGGCGCCAGCCTGCACGCCTCGGTGGACGAGCACGACGCTACGGCCTGGGCGATCCAGGCGGCTCAACATGATCATGCCCGCGGCCTGGACGCGATCGTCTGTGTCGAGCAGCCGGACGGTTCCTACAAGATGGCGTGGCACGGCCGCTGACCGTGATTTCAGGCAGCCCGTCGTGCAGTCACCGCACCGGCAGCAGCATCAGGCCGGCCGCGGCCGCATCAGCTCGCGATAGACCGAGACGCCGAACACCAACAGGCTCAGCACCGCCAGGATTTCGCCGGCCACAAGGCCGGGAATATATTTGGCGTCGTGATTGCCCAGATAAAGCGCCAGTGATGGGATCATCACCGCGACGCCGCCGGCAGCCAACGCGAAATTGGTCCAGGCCAGCTTGGGCGAAAGGGTCGCCTGGGTCAGGGCATAGAAGGTGCCGTAGATCGCCATGGTCACCCAACCCAGCAGGTTGAGATGCGCATGTGCGGGCATCATCGAAAAGTCTTCGGATGCGCCCATATGCATGCCCCAGGACATGCCCAGCAGCAAATAGATCACCCCGATGGCAAAGAAAGCGGCAGATACGCGCGGCATTGGTGTCCCCCTTTTTTTATGGTCGCGCCGGACGGCCCTCTCGCGGCTGCTTCGCAGCCGCTTCGGGTCGCCGGTCGCTCCCGGCCCTAGCCGAAAATCTTGCCGAAGCTGCGTTTCAGCGCAACATCCACGTCCGCCATACTGGCGACAATTCCCAGATCCGCCAGGCTGGTCACGCCATGCTGGGTCACGCCGCAGGGCACAATACCGGTGAAGTGCGACAGGTCCGGGTCCACATTCAGCGCCACGCCGTGGAAGCTGACCCAGCGCTTGATGCGCACGCCTAAGGCGGCGATCTTGTCTTCGCGCATGCCGCGCTGCACCCAGATGCCCACCCGGCCTTCGCGGCGCTCGCCCTTGACCCCCAGTTCGGCCAAGGCCTGGATCAGCCATTCCTCCAGGTCGCATACAAAGGCGCGCACATCGGGCTTGCGGCGTTTCAGGTCAAGCATGGCGTAGGCCACGCGTTGGCCCGGCCCGTGATAGGTGAACTGGCCACCGCGGCCGGTGCGATAGACCGGAAAGCGCGCCTCGATCAGGTCCTCGTCCCGGGCGCTGGTGCCGGCGGTGTAGATCGGCGGATGCTCCAGCAGCCAGATCTGTTCGGACGCGGCGCCTTCGGCGATGGCCGCCACGCGGGCCTCCATCGCGGCCACCGCTTCGGGGTAGCTGACGGGCTGGTCGCTGATCTTCCATTCGGGGGGCAGGCGGACGGGAGCGTTCAAGTTAAGATTTCCGAAACCATAATCCGGCAGATTTGACCGGTTCTCCAGAATGTAGGGCGCAGGTCTATGGCTTCCAATGTCGATAGTGTGAAGGTCGAAATTTCAGTGGTGCTAGGCCGCTCGGTGATCCCGATGCACCAGCTGCTGCGCATGGGCCGCGGCGCCGTGATCGAGCTGGACAGCCACCAGGACGACCCGGTGACCATCCTGGCCAATGACAAGGCCGTTGCCAAAGGCGAGATCCAGATCCAGGGCGACAAGATCGCGGTTTCAGTGGTGGATTTGCTCAAGAACTACGAGTAATTACACGATTTTAGTGTAGTTATTTATATTCCCCACTCAATTCTTGCATTTTAGGCCGGGCAAGCCTACCTCTCTGGCAAACTGAGAGGGTGGATGCTTCCCCTGGTCCTCAATCCCGTGAGCCTGAAGGCAGGCCTTGCCGGCCGCGGGCAGGCGCTTGAGCGCCGCGCGGCCCTGCTGGCCGAGGCGGGGGTGGAGGCGCGCATCCTTCCCGAAACGGTCACGGACGAGGTCCTGGCCTCCCTGCAGCTCCTGTTTGTGGCGGGTCTGGCGGAAGGCGAGGCCCGCGAGCTGGCGGCCCGTGCCCGCCGGCTGAAGGTGCTGGTCAATGTCGAGGATGTGCTGCCGCTCTGTGATTTTCATGTGCCGGCTATCGTCCGCCGGGGTGCGCTGCTGCTGACCGCCTCGACGGGCGGGCAGGTGCCGGGCCTGGCCCGGCGGCTGCGCGAAGCCCTGGCCGAGCAGTTCGGACCGGAATGGACCGGGCGGTTGAAGGACCTGGGCACGGCCCGCGCCAAATGGCGGGCCCAGGGGCTGCCGCCCGCGGAAGTTTCTGAACAGGTGCGCGAGATGATCGCGCGGATGGGATGGCTATGAGCAATGTCACGGTCATAGATGCACGGCGGGCCTTGCGGCCCCGGCCGGCGCCGGACGCCGAGGTGCTGGCGCATCTGAAGGCGCTGCAGGACAAGGCGGCAGGCCGCGACGCCCAGGGCATTGTGGAAATGGCTTTGAGCGGTGAATTCGCCGGAAAGACGGCTGTGGTTTCGTCTTTCGGCGCGGAATCGGCCGTGCTGCTCAAGCTGGTAGCCGATGTCGATCCGAACACGCCGATCCTGTTCCTCAATACTGGCAAGCTGTTCGGCGAAACGCTGCGCTACCGTGACCGTCTGCAGGACATCCTGGGTCTGGGCGATGTGCGCTCGCTGTCGCCCTCGCTGGCAGACCGCAACCGCCACGATCCGGAAGGCACTTTGTGGTCCAAAAATGCCGACGCGTGCTGCGATTTCCGCAAGACCGTGCCGCTAGCCCGGGCCCTGGAGCCGTTCAGGGCGCAGATCACGGGCCGCAAGCGTTTCCAGACCCGCGAACGCTCGTCCATGGAGCCGGTGGAATTCTTTGACGGCCGCTACCGCTTCAATCCCCTATGGAACTGGGATCTGCACCAGCTGGAAGCTTTCACCGAGCGCCACAAGCTGCCCAAGCATCCGTTGGTGGAAGACGGCTATCCCTCCATCGGCTGCATTCCCTGCACCCGCCGGGTCCAGGCGGGCGAGGACTATCGCGCTGGGCGCTGGTCAGGTCTCGACAAGGATGAATGCGGCATCCATCTCACCGACGGCGGCGGCATCTGACGGCCGATTTGGCCTTTCAGATCGGGTGCTTATTGCGGCTTGCTCAAAGCGGGCAGGGTTGCTAAACCCCCCGTCCTACCGGGATTTTTCCCTTTGGCGTGCGGTCATGGCGGAACGGTAGACGCGCTAGCTTGAGGTGCTAGTGGGGCAACCCGTGGAAGTTCGAGTCTTCTTGACCGCACCAGCCAACTCCCGTCTTTGATTAAGATCAAAAGGTTGCTTCGAGGTGAGGCGGAAGTTGGAATCGCGTCATTCGCGTGCGCGTCACAAGCGTCATCGCGTACAAATGGCCAGCGGCCTGCCCTGGCGGCGAACAGCGTGATCGCGGCATAGCTTCGCCGAGCAGCGCTGCATCAGGCGACCATCCAAGCCGCGTGTCTTGGCATAACGTGCTCACATTGAATTTGGTGGCCGGGACGCGCAAATCAGGAAATTCAGAAAAACATCAGCATTCTGCCAACCATCAAACGCAGTGGCCTCATCGGGGAGGCACGCAATATCGTTGGCGCCGCGCGGCGGAACCGCTGGATACCCCGCCGCTAGCGGCGATAGCTAATTTGGCGCTTAAGCGCCAGGTTGGGCGATTATAAACCCAAGTCTAGGCAGTCACCGGCAATGCTGTAATCTGGCCGCTTCTAAAAGGGCAGGTCGCGCAACCGACACCAAGAACTGGGGCGCAAGTGCCGGGCGGGGATATCGTCGTGCGCGTTCAAGGCGTTCGGTTCAGATCGGGCGTCCCGGTCCTCGCGTTGGCCGGCGCTATAGCGTTCTCGGGCGCCACGCGGGCGCAGGAAACCATTGTAGTACAGGGCTTCAAGGGCAGCCTGGAACGGGCGCTCGACGCCAAGCGCGAGTCCGCAACCGTGTCGGACTCAATCGCGGCCGAAGACATCGCCAAGTTTCCCGACCTCAATCTTTCGGAAGCAATCCAGCGCATTCCAGGCGTGGCTATTTCCCGCGATGCCGGCGAGGGCCGCCAGATCACGGTCCGCGGGCTTGGCGGCAGCTTTACCAAAACCTTGATCAACGGCGTGGAGGCGCTTGCCACCGGCAGCGGCACCGGCAGCGGCGTGAACGCCGGCGCCAACCGGACGGATGCGTTCGACTTCAATATCTTTCCCGCCGATCTCTTCAGCAACATCACGGTTCAAAAAAGCGCTTCTGCCGAAACAGAAGAGGGTTCGCTGGGAACGACGATCGAGCTGCGCACTGCCCATCCCTTCGATTATCAGGGCTTCACTTTGGTCGGTTCCGCCAAGGCGGATTATAACGACTTGGCACGCAGCACCGGTCCGAGGGTAACGGCACTGATCTCCGATACCTATCTGGGCGGCAAATTAGGCGTTCTGGTGTCGGCTGCCTATAGCGAACGACGCCTGCTTGATGTGGGCGCCTCCACCGTACGGTGGACAGGTGGGCTGTCCCCTGTGGGCGACGGCTTTGCGGCGGTTACCACGCCGGGGCTGAGTCTGGCTGACGTGAATTCTTTTGCTTCCGGCACGCTGTTTCATCCCCGCAATCCTCGGTTTGACAAATACACCTACAAGCAACACCGGCTAGGTCTGACCGGTGCCATTCAGTGGCAGCCGGATGAGGCGACGCTTCTGACTCTGGACGCGCTTTATTCCGATTTTGGCGGCACTCGCGACCAGATGTTCCTGGAGTCCTTCACTTTCATGCAAGCGGGATCATGCCCGTCCCTTACGACGCCGCCCAATTGCGGGATCAACCAGACTGTCATCACCGCCGCGACCGTCACAACACCTCGACCAGGTATGCGTGTGCTGGGCGCTGGCACGTTCAACAACGTGGATCTCAGATCCGAACACCAGCGCGATGAACTGGGCACCAAGTATCAGCAGTTCACGCTCAACTTCAGTCACGCGTTTGGCGAGACCTTCAAAATAAGGGGAACGCTTGGCTATGCCAATTCCGGCTTCGGCGATCCTCACCAAACGGATGTGTTTTTCGAACAGGACAATGTCCAGGGCTATTCCTACGACTACACCACAAAATTACCGCTGATTACCTATGGCACGGCCAAGATCACCGATCCCGGCAGTTGGTATCTTGCTGAAATCGCGGAAAGTCCAAACTGGACCTACAACAGATATCTGCACGGCCACGGCGAGGCGGAGTGGAGGGCCACAGACTGGCTGTCGCTGACGGGCGGCTACAACTGGGTGCAATACAGGAACAGGGCCATCACCCTGGCCCGTTCCAATGGCACCAACAGTTTTGTAACGACGGTCGTGCCGCCCGGTCATTCCACCAACGTCAATGGGATCTCGCAATTGCAGAGCTTCGGGGCTCCCGGTTTGCCGCCGGGTAACGCCACCCAGTGGCTAACGCCCGATCTCGATGCCGGCGCGGCGGCCCTGCACCTTTACGACACCGGTTTCATGCGTTCCCTCACGGCGCCGACGGCCAATACGGTGTGGGCCAGCCCCTTTCCGGGCGCGAAATGTTTCACGGAAGGATGCGCCCTCTTCAATGTCGGGCCGGAGCCAGTGCTCGGCTCCAACTATATCGTATCCCAGATCAACAATGGCGGCTTTCTGCAGGCGGATTTCCAGACCGGGATCGCCGATGTTCCGGTTCGCGGCAATATCGGTATCCGCTATGCCACGACCCACACCAAGGTCACGGGCTACAGCATATTCACGACCACCAACCTCAACGTGCCCGTCCTGGGACAGAACCAGACCATCAATACGGTAACGCCGACCACGCAATCGCACGACTATTCCGATCTGCTGCCGTCCGCCAATATCGTGATTGAGCCCACCAATGATTTCCTGATCCGCATCTCGGCAGCCAAGACTATCTCGCGCCCGCCGCTCGGTAGCCTCAATCCCGCCCCAACCATCGAGGTCCTGGGCAATCACAGGGTCGCGGCTGGTAATATCAATCTTGCCCCTTTCCGCGCCAAAACTGTGGATGTCGCGCTGGAATGGTATTTCGACAAGGGGGCGCTGCTGTCGTTCAGCGGTTTCTACAAGGACATCAGCACCTTCGTGCAGAATTACACCTCGCCAGTTTCCTTTTTCAACGCCAACCCCTTCGGACTTCCCGATTCGGCCGGCATTGCCGTATGCGGCATCCAGGTCGGGTGCGCGGTGAATTCCCTGCAATGGACGTTCAGCTATCCGTTGAACACGCCGGGCGGCCCGCTGTCCGGCGTGGAAATCGCCTATCAGCAGCCGTTCATCTTCCTGCCGGCTCCATTCGACAAATTCGGATTTGTCGGAAACTATACCTATGTCGATTCCCGCATCTCCTATTTGAACTCGTCCGGTGCGGTGGCAGCGGTGAACCAGCTCACCAACTTGTCGCATGTCTCCTACAATGCCACGGTCTATTATGAGGACAGTGTACTGAGTGCCCGGATTTCAGCGGCGTACAGGTCCAAATATCTGACGTCGGTTCCGGGGCGCAATGGCGCCGATGTGGAAGGCACGGCGGCGACCATGAATGTGGATGCGTCGGCCACCTACCATCTGGACGGGCATTTCGATCTCACCCTGGAAGCAATCAATCTGACCAATCAGGACCAGGACCTGTATTTCGACTCATCGAGGCTCTTATTCTCGGACCATTTCACGGGGCGCGAATTCCTGCTGGGTATCCGCTACAGCTACTAGCGGTAAAGCTTAATTGGTCGCCTGGAGGCGATGGATCACGGCGATAGGCTTCAAGTCAGGGTCCTGTGCCGCGAGCTTGTCCACTTCCTTCTTGCAGTCATACGGCAGATCCGGCGACCTGCAGAAATCCGGCCATCGGCCGCTTGCACGCCAATAGGCGGCAAAGCCCAATTTCACCGAAAGCGGCATGAAGCGGGGATCTATGCGCATCACCTGTGTCGGCTCCAGAAATAGGAAGGGCCCCCATCGAGGATCGCTCGGCTCGTACTCTTGTGCCTGGGCAAAGGCGCCGTCGACATCGTTGAGCAGCGACAGCAGCAACAGCGCCTCACCGCGGAGCAGCGATCCGTCCGCAGCGCTGTCCTTTATCGCCCGGATGGCGCGAAGGCGCGCTGAATTGTCGTTCGATGCCGTGAGAGCCAGCCGCCAGACCTCCGCGGATTTCCGGTTCATCCCCATCGGCCATTGCTTGGGGTCCGCTATCATGTCCAGCACCTCGCCGGTCGCCCCTGACAGCATGCTGCTCCAGAAATGCGCGTCCTTGGTCTTGGTGCTGTCCGGCCATTTGGTCCGCATCAATTCCTGGAAGTTCTGGCTTTCCGCCGGATGGCCCTCAGCCGCAAGGCTGACGGCGTAGGTGAAGACATTGTCGTTGTGCAGTGGGTCGACATTATAGGCGCGCCTGAACCATGGAAGGGCGTCATGACCACGCCCGACCGACCACAGCAGGCGGGCTTCGTGCATCGCGACGGGTTCAAAGTCGGGATCGGCATCGGCCCCTTTCAAAAGAAGAGTTTCCCGCTCCTTCCAGTTGAAGCGCGGCAAGATTAGCTCCAGCGCGACATAGGCTTCCCCATCGTGCGGGTCGAGTTCCAGCGCCCGTTGCGCCTCCTGCTGCGCTTCCTTGCGGAGCGCTTCATTTTCAGGATCGGTCCTAAAATGAAAGGCGTCCCCGACGGCCAGTCCAGAGTGGCCCCAGGCGAAA
>Ga0310811_10006720_pt1 | contig 14712 bp, 13 predicted proteins | sample YCmetagenome_FD_207642 | JGI IMG/M metagenome (GOLD analysis project Ga0310811, IMG submission 207642) | Soil microbial communities from experimental microcosm in Duke University, North Carolina, United States - YC | ecosystem: Engineered > Artificial ecosystem > Soil microcosm > Unclassified ...
CTGCTGGGCCCGCTGGCCCCCGCCCTGTCCACCAGGCTCGGCCTCGACCGCACGCTGCTCGTCGGTCTGCTCATCCTGGCCACGGGCGTCATCGTGCGGAGCGCGGGAGGCCTCGTCACCCTATACGTCGGCGCCGCCCTGGCCGGCACGGCCATCGCGATCATGAATGTGGCCATGCCCGGCCTGGTCAAGCAGCACTTCCCCTCCCGGGTGGGGCTCTTCACCGGCGTCTACGTCTCGTGTCTGGTGGCGGGAGCGGCGGTGGCGTCGTCCGTCATGGTGCCGCTGGCCAGGGAACACGGCTGGCGCACGGCCGCGGGCTCGGTCGCCGTGCTCGCGCTGGCGGCCGCGCTCCTGTGGGCGCCGCAGGCGTTCCGGCGTCCCGCTGGTGGCGGCCGGAGCGCGGGCCGCGGGCGATACCGCGCTCTGCTGCGGAGCAGGACCACGTGGGTGGTCATGTCCTTCATGGGGCTGCAGTCGCTGACCTTCTACGTCATGCTCGCCTGGCTTCCGACGATCTTCCAGGACGCGGGGCTCTCCGCCGATGAGGCCGGGTACATGCTCGGCCTCACGAACCTGGCGCAGATCGCCGCGACCCTCACCATGCCCGTGCACGCGGGCAGGGCGCGTTCCCAGGTGCCTCATGTGACCGTGGCCGCCGTCCTCACCATGGTCGGATACGTCGGCGTCCTGCTCGCCCCTGCGACGCTGCCGTGGCTCTGGATGATCGTCCTGGGCCTCGGGCAGGGCGCCTCGATCGCCCTGGCCCTGCTGATCATCACTCTGCGGGCGCCCGATCCGGCGTCGGTGACCGCGCTGTCGGCCGTCGCCCAGTCGAGCGGCTACACGCTCGCCGCGCTCGGTCCTGTGGCCTTCGGCCTGATCCACCAGGCCACCGGTGACTGGACCGCGCCTCTGCTCGCGGGCCTCGGCGTCTGCGTCGTCCAACTTGGGTTCGGCGCGCTTGCCGGTCGTCCGGCACCGAGGGACCTCGCGACCGTGGCGGCTGTCGGGACGGCGGAGCCGGGGACGGTCACACCATCGTCCGGCAACCCGTCGGGAACGGACTGACCGGTCGTCGACGAGGTGGCATGAGCGTCTAAGCTTTAGGTAAGCCTTGCCTAAGCGAGTGGAGAAGCCGTGCCCCTTGGCGCTCTCACCGAGAGTCTCGAAAGCCTCGCGGAGGAAAGAGACGGCACCATCGGCGTGCTTCCCGGGCTCGTCACTGAATACTCCCGCGACTGGATCCGTGCCTCAGGGTTGGTGCGGGAGCCGTACGGGGAACTGGCCGGCCTGGTGAGGGAGACGGCGGACCGGTGGGACGCCCCCCGCCACGTGGCCGCGGCGCTGCTGTGGAAGACCTACGGCTACTGGCACACGTTGCCGATGGCTCTCGGCTGGGGGCTCGGGCGGCGCGTGCCGTTGATGCGGCTCGAGGACACCCTCGTGCGGTCGTCCGAGGCGGGTGTGACCATCGCGGCCGAGAAGGTGACCGTAGCCGTCCTTCCCGGCGACCCGATGGCGGGCGCCCCCGGCACGGTGGTCGTGGACAGCCTGGGCGCGGCGATCAGGGAGGCGCTGCTCGACGGGCAGCGGCCGGTCATCCGGGCCCTCGGCGCGCTGGCCAGGGTGGGGGAGCGCACTCTGTGGGGGTCGACCGCGGAGGCGTTCGTCGGCCCGCTGCTCGAACTCGGGCCCTACGACCAGGCGGCGGCACTCCTCGCGGAGATCGGCCCCCCGGTGGACGGCCTGATGGTCCCCCATGAGGACGGCTACCGCCGCCGCACCTGCTGCCTCTGGGTGACCATCCGCCCCGAAGACCCCTGCACCACCTGCTGCATCCTCCCCTAACCCTCACCCCTCTTGCTTGGCCGTGATCATGCACACCTTCGGAAACTGTGCCACTGACCTGCCATCCCTTGTCGCGTGATCATGCACACCTTCGGGGGAACCGCCCCTGAGCTGGCCGTACGCCGGTCGTGATCATGCACACATTCGGACGTATGGCCGTTGGCGTGCCCTTACGTATCTCGTGATCATGCGCACCTTCGGAGAAACCCTCGTTGAGCCGGCCATATGCCGGTCGTGATCATGCACGGACGAGCCCCCGAGTGTTGTGCGGGTCGTGCATGATCACGCTGCGCGTTTTCGCAGGTCAGCATGCATCGATCCGAATCCGTGCATGATCACGAAATGCGTATCGGCAGGTCAATGCGGCATTTCCAGAACCTGCGCATGATCACGGCCCATGTGTGGCCAGCTCAGGGGTGGTTTCCCCGAAGGTGTGCATGATCACGCGAGATGTCTGAGCAGCTCACGGGGCACATTCCCGAAGGTGTGCATGATCACGGCCAACTGAGGGAGGGGTTAGGCGGGGTCTAGGGGGCGGAGTTCGTCGGCGTAGCTGACGGACAGACGGCGCATCATCCCGTCCGGGTTGATGGAGTACTGCCCGAGGCGCCACAGGGGCGGGGAGTAGGCGTGGATCGACACGCTCCCGTGCTCCGCACCGGTCAGGCGGTGGATGTGGTCGGGGCCGAACGTGAACGACTCGCCCTCGGTGACGGCCGTCTCCAGGTGCTCGCCGCCGATCCGGGGATTGCACTCCTTGAGCTCGCCGGTCACCACGCGCACGGCTCCCGAGGAGATGTCGTGGTCGTGCCAGCCCGTGTCGTCTTCCGGGCGCCAGCACAGCAGCCACACGTCCACATAGGAGTCCCGGTAGAGCGACGCGTAGTGGCGGCCGCCGTCCTCGGCGCCCTCGAAGTTGAGCTGCTCCTTCCACAGCTCGGGCTGCTCGGCCAGCTCGTTGACCAGCTCCGACAGCTCGCGGCGGTCGAGCGCGCGGGCGGGTAGCTGCTCGAAAGGAGCACAGCTCGCGGTGACCTGGACGGTGGGGGTGCTCATGACTGCGACTCCTTTCGTTTCAACATGCGATCGGGATTGCTCACGCGGATGGCGTGGCGGGCGGCTTCGCCGAACTCGGGCGACGGGGCCTCCGCGTACGGAAGATCCGAGCCGTTGACGACGACGTCGATGCCGAGTTCGCGGACCACGGCGTCGATGGCCCGCGGCCCGTAGGACGAGGTCTCGACGAACAGGTTCGCGTCCACGAGTCCCCGGCCGGAGCCGCCGCGGTTGATCTGGCGCTCCGAGTGAAGGGGCGCCAGACCGGCGAGCAGGGCGAAGCAGACCTTCAGGCGGGGGTGCCTGGGCCGGCCGAACGCCTGGAATGCGTACCACGAGGCGTGCATCTGCTGGACGTACGGCACGACCGCGGCCCACCAGGACGGGCCTTCCGGCGTGGCCGCCGGCCCGGGGTGGACGAACAGCGGCAGACCGCGCTCCTCCAGCACGTCGAGCAGCGGGGCCACGACCGAGAGTCCCTCGGCGTCCCCCAGGGCGGTGGCGGGTAACTGGAGACCGCGGAACCCCTGGTCGAGGGTCCGCGAGAGCCGTACGGCGTCGACGTCGGTGACCGGCGCGGCGGCCCAGGCCCCGAACGGCGCAGGCAGGTCGCGGGCACCGGAGTGGTAGGCGTCGATCAGCGGCCACGCCTCGGCGGGCGGCAGGTGCTCGATTCCGAGAGGGCTCGACAACGAGACGAGCGCGAGGTCGAGATCGGCGTTGAGCTTGAGCCGGGAGTCCAGGTCGTGCGCGCCGGGGTCGACCTCGTAGGGGGCCTCGCCGTCCAGGATCAGCGTCCAGCCGTCGAGGAGCGGCGGCTCGGCCCGGCGGCGCAGGGCGTCGAGGAACGACGGCGTCCACAGATGCTGGTGCACGTCGATGCTCATCGTCACCTCCTTCGTTGCCCCTATTCCCGACTGATAATACATGTAATCGGAAGGGAACACCCGTGTCAAGGCTCTGAATCGCTTCACTGATACGTTTCAGTGAACCGCTTCACCTCGTGAGGTGTCAAGACGTGAACGCCTGTCCGGCATAGGGTTACCGCGTGGCTCAGCGTAAGCGCGCGACGATTCGCGAAGTGGCACAGGCGACCGGCCTGTCACCCGCCGCGGTGAGCTACGCCCTGCGGGGCATGCAGGTGTCCGAGGAGACCATCCAGCGGGTACGGCGGGCCGCCGCGGAGCTGGGATACGAGGCCGACCCGATCGCCCGGGCCCTCGCCAGCGGCCGCACGGGGATGATCGGTCTCCTCTGCGGCTCGCTGGAGGACCTGTGGCAGCAGTCCCTCGCGGTCGGCATCGGCCGCGCGCTGCGCGACAAGGACAGATACGCGCTCATCCTCGACGCCGCGGGCGACCCGGCCAGGGAGCGCACGCTCGCCCTCCAGCTCAGGGACCAGCGGGTCGACGGGCTGATCGTGCAGCCGGTGGACCCGGCGGCCAGGTTCTGGGCCGATCTGGCCGACTCCCTGCCCGTCGTGGCCATCGGCGACGCCCTGCTGCACGGGCACACCGCGGCAGAGGTGGTCTTCGACAACCGGCGCGGGGTCACGATGGCGCTGGAGTACCTCAGGGACAAGGGCCACCGCCGCGTCGCGGTGCTCACCCCGACCCGGCCGAGCACTCCCGACCGCCCCGCCGACGTCCACGTCATCGCGGAGGCCGAGCGCCTCGGCCTGGACATCGACGTCAGGTCGGCCGGGCAGAGCCTCGCCGACTCGGCGGGCGTCGCGGCCGGGCTCCTGACCCGGGCCGACCGGCCGACCGCCGTGTTCTGCTTCTCCGACTCGATCGCCTACGGCGTCTACAAGGCCGTCGCCGAGCTCGGGTTGTCGGTGCCGGACGACGTCGCGGTGATGGGATACGACGACCACCCGATGTCGGAGCTCCTCGGCCTGACGACCGTGAACTGGGACCTCGACGGCATCGTCCGCGCCGCCGTCCGGCTCGTCGTCGCCGCCTCGGAAGGAAAGGTCCACCGCCGCCGCATCGTCCAGGAACCCGGCCTGCGCGAGCGCGTGTCGGTCAAGCCGGACGCGATCTAGGCGAAGGCCGGCAGCGCCGTCCGTGCGGCCTCGATGTCGGCGTCGAGGGGCCGGTCCTCCATGCGCGGGTCGAGCGGCACGTCACTGGAACGCCCGCGCTGCCGTTGCGCGCGCACGGCCGCGACCAGCTCGCAGGCCAGGACGATCTCGTACGGCTCCCGCGTGGCGAGGCACGCCCGCGCGGCCTGGGTGCCGAACCCGGCGTGGTCCTCCACACTGCGCGAAAGGACCGCGCCCCCCAGCGTCACGGGGGCGGCGAGATTCCGCAGCGTGGCCAGGGCGTCATAGGCGACGTACTCGAGGATGAGCGCCCCCGAGGCGCCCGGACGGTCGGCGAGGAACGGGATCAGGCCGGTGTAGGCGGGCTCCATCATGGTGGCCAGCCTCGCGGTGGACAACGACGCGGTCTGCACGAGCGCGGCGCGCAGCCCGTCGAGGGCGAGTGCCACCGGCGCGGTGTGGAAGTTGCCGTTGTGCCAGGCCCTGCCGCCCGCGATGAGCGGGTTCTCCGCCGCGGAGTTCATGTCGGTCGTGACCACCTGCTCGGCCGTGTCCAGCGCGTCGAAGGCCGCCCCGTGGACCTGTGGCAGCGCGCGGTAACCGTAGGGGTCCTGGAGGCGGGGGGACGGTCCGGGGACGAGCAGGCGGCGCAGCCGCGTGGCCACCCTGGCCTGGCCGGGATGGCGCCGGGCGTCCTGCACGGGCTGTTCCAGGGGCTCGTCCGACGCGTCCACGGCGCGCCAGGACTGGGCGGCCACCCCGATGGAGGCCTCGAGAAGCGGGCGGAGCCCCGCGCACGCCAACGCGGCGTCGCCCAGCGTCATGGCGTTGGCGCTCATGAACGGCAAGGCGTCGGAGCCGGAAAGGGCGAACGACGGCTCCTTCTCCGGCGACCATGAGGCGCGTCGCCAGGGGACCTCGCCCGTGAGGCAGAGGGCGGCCGTGGACAGGGCGGTGAGGTCGCCCGTGCCGATGGCGCCGTAGAGGCGGACGGGGGGAGTGAAGCCCCCATTGATCGCGTACGCGAGAACGGGGAGGACTCCGGGATTCACGCCCGACCCGCCCCGGAGGATCTGGTTGAGGCGGATCACCAGCATCGCCCGGGCCCGTTCCTCCTCGACCATCGGCCCGGCTCCGCCGGCGTGGCTGCGCACCAGGTCGAGCCCCTGCTCGTGCACGGCCACGTCCTTGTTGGCCCCGACGCCCGTCGTCCGGCCGTACACGGGGCCGTGCAACTGGCTGGAGGCGCGCCAGGCGGCCTGGGCCGCGGCGGTGGAGCCGACCGCGACCCGGGCCTCGCCGCGGGCCACCGCGCCGACCTGTTCGCAGGTCAGCGTGGTGCCGTCGAGGGTGATGTCAGTCGTCACCGAGGATCATGTTGAGAACCCAGCTGATCACGCCCACGATGATCGCGCCCCAGAAGGCGGCCAGGAACCCGCTGACGTGGAACGGAAGGTCGACCTTGTCGGCCACCCAGCTTGTGAGCAGAAGCAGAGCGGCGTTGACGACGAGGGCGAACAGGCCCAGCGTCAACACGTAGAAGGCGCACCCGATGGTCTTGATGATCGGCTTGAGCACCGCGTTGACGAGACCGAAGATGAGCGCCACGGCGATCAGGGTGCCCGCCTGCTTGGCGGCGCTGCCGGTGTTGACCGTGATGCCGTCCACGAGCTGCGTGGACACCCACAGCGCTCCGGCGACGATCAATACCTTAAGGATGATCTTCAAAGGGGGGATCCTTCCATGATCGGAAAAGACGGTGCCAGGCGGCTGAGACGGACAAGCATGCTCGCCCCGCCCTCCGCCCGGCAAGCCTGCCCGGCCACCCGCGGCGCACCCCCGGTGACCCGCCTCGCTGACACGTTTTGATCGTATAGTTCGGCGGTCCCGGCGCGGCGGGGCGGGTTCTCCGGGACCGGCCTCCTCGGATCGCTCAGATCTTCGGCAGACGGGCCATGAGGATCGGTGCGAGGAGCTGGGCGTACTGCTTGGTCATGTGGCCCTCGTCCCGGTAGACGAGCAGGTTGCCGACGACCGGCGGACAGGTGCCGGCCGTACCGCAGAACCACGCGGTCGGGTCGATCACCTTGATCTTGGCCTTCTTCGCCGCGTCGGCGATGGCGCTGCGGCGGGCCGGTGAGTGCAGGGCCTTCGGCAGCTTGTTCGTGCACAGGGTCAGGACCCGGGGGTTCTGAGCCAGGCACTCGGGCGCGTCACTGTTGGGCCAGGGGATGTCCTGGATCAGCGTCATCTTCGTGCCGCGGGCGTTGATCTGCTTCAGCGTGTTCGCGAAACCCGCGCCCCATGCGGCGGCGTTGTCGGTGTTCTTGGGGAAGATCGTCCCGTCCTCCGACGAGGACATGACGACCAGCGCGGGATGGAGCTTCTTGATCCTCGCGATCGTCTGCTTACGCCAGGTGTCGCAGCTTTCGTACGCCTTGCCGGTGCGGACCAGCGTGATCGAGGAGACCTTGCACGAGGCCTTGGTCCACGAGTAGAGCTTCCAGTGGTTCTCGCGGGCGAGCCTGTCCATGGCGGGGAACCAGCTCGCCGCGTGCGAGTCGCCGAAGAGCACGACCACCTTGCTCGATGTGAGGTCGCCGAACGCGCACTCGGGCATCGAGACGTCGTCGTAGCCCACGTGGCAGCCGTCGTCGTAGACGATCGCCTTGTCGTCCTTCACCTTGGTGAGGGAGGGCGTCAGGTTGCCGGGAAGCCGCTCCGGCGGGACGCCGCCCGAGATCGTGGACTTCAGGAACGCCTCGGCGTCCGGCGCCGACGCCATCGCGCTCGGCAGATCCGCGACCGGCGGGCCGTACGGGATCGAGGGGGGCAGGGTGGCCGCGACCAGGGCGATCACCGCCGCGCCCGCGGACAGGGTGACTCCGAGGGAGATGGCCCGTCCCGGCCGGTTCTTGAAGGCGCGGTGGAAGCGGACCGGGTTCTCCACCAGGTAAAGGGTGACGGCGGCCAGGATCAGGCCGAGGCCGCAGAGCGCGAGATTGACCTTGAGCGTGCCGTGGAGGCCGAGTGCGGCGGGGCCGATGACCAGGAGCGGCCAGTGCCAGAGGTACCACCCGTAGGACAGGCCGCCGATGCGCTGGAAGGGCGCCAGGCCCAGCAGCAGCCGGGCGTCGGCGCGTGCCGCCGCGGTGCCGCCCGCGATGACGAGGGCGGTGCCGGCCACCGGCAGGATCGCGTGATAGCCGGGGAAGGGGGTGTCGTTGTCGTAGACCACCGCCGCGACGACGATCGCCGCCAGGCCCACCCACGTCATGGCCGCGGCGATCCGGCCGGGGGTGCGCGCGAGTCGCGCGGCGGCCAGAGCGACGAGCGCTCCCGCGCCCAACTCCCAGATGCGGGTGTGCGAGCCGAAGTACGCCCAGGGGGCCGAGCGCGGGGTGTCCACGATGCTCAGCAGGAGCGACACGGCTGACAAGACGACGAGCGGCACCGCCAGGTACCTCGTCCGGCTGCTGCGGCCGCCCCTGCTGAGCAGCCAGGCGGAGACGATCAGCAGGAGGGGCCAGACGAGGTAGAACTGCTCCTCGACGGCCAGTGACCAGAAGTGCTGGAACGGCGAGGGCGGGGCCCCCTCCTGCAGGTAGTCGGTGCCGGTGATCGCCAGCCGGAAGTTGATCGCGTAGAGCGTGCTGGCCAGGGCGTCCTTGGTGTATTCGGCGAACCTGACCGGCGTGAGCCACAGCCAGGAGCCGATCACGGTGAACACGACCACGATCGTGGACGCCGGCAGGAGCCGCAGGGCCCGCCGCGCGTAGAAGCGCCGGATCGAGATGCGGCCGGTGGTGTCGAGTTCGCGCAGCAGCAGTGAGGTGATCAGGAAGCCGGAGATCACGAAAAAGACGTCGACGCCGATGTAACCACCGGCGAACAGGGCCACCCCGGAGTGGCTCAGCACGACGAGCGTCACCGCGACCGCGCGCAACCCCTCGATGTCGGTCCGCTTCCGGGCATGCGGAGGGGAAGCGGGCTCGGCGCGCTCGGTTCTTTCCAGTGGCACGGGCGTCGCGTGCGTCACTGTGCGTTTCTCCCGGCGGCCGGCGCGATGCGCGAAGCGGGAGGGCGTTTCCGGGGAGACGGCATAGCGACAAACCGAAACAGAAAACATCGACGCAGGTCAAGCCCTGGCAAACAGGTGTTCCGCCGAAGTTCATGCGCGTTTCATATAGGTGGCTTCCAAATGTCTACAAGGTGGGGCGAATGGGTCGCGTGCGTGCTCGACGGGCGCGATCCGCGCGTTCCGAGGAGAGGGGCGTCGGCAAAGGGATCGTGGTCTCTGACTACCCTTTTCTCTGCCATGGGCATAACCGGCACGGCTTCGGGCAATCACAATTTTTGGGGTGAGTGTGGATGGACGTGGAAGAGCTCGATTCGTTGTCGGCCAAGGAGTTGCACGACCGCGCCGTGCACTACGCCGTACGGCACGGCGATTTCGGTTTCCTCTGGGACCTGCTGAAGCTGATCCCGGCCGCCGAGGCGGCCAGCGGCAACTCCGATGAGACGGCGAACGATCTCAGCCGGGTGTCCGCACTGCTCAGCGATGCGATGGCGGCGGGGGAGGGGGAGCTCGGCGACGCCCTGCGACCCGTCTACGTCGACTACCTGTCCAAGCATCCTGACGCCTGAGGCCCACTCGCGGTCGGGCGCCTAGAGCTCGAAGGGGTCGTAGTGGACGTGCCGGTCGCTGACGCCCGCCTTGCGCAGCTCCGCGTGGACCCGGCGGACGAGACCGGGGGGACCGCACAGGTAGACGTCGCGGTTCCCGATGCCGGGCACGAGCCGGGCCAGCCCCGGTGCGGTGAGCTCCTCCGGGATGTGCCGGCCGTCGGTGTCCTCAGGAGTGTCGCTCCGCCCGCCGTTCTCCCGCCCGCCGTTCTCCCGTCCGTCGTCGTCCAGCAGGTAGACCAGGCGCGCGCCGCGTGACCTGGCCAGTTCGTCGAGCTCGTCGCGGAAGACCACCTCGCTGCCCGACCTGGCCCGGTAGAGGACGACCGTCCCCGGCGGCATCTCCTCGAGCAGGGCCCTGATCGGCGTGATCCCGATGCCCGCCGCGATCATCAGGACGTCCTTGTTGACGCGTGCGCCGGCCGTGAAGCTCCCGTACGGGCCCTCCACCACGACCCGGGTGCCGACCTGGACCCCCTGCAGCCCGCGGGTGTGGTCGCCGAGCGCCTTGACCGTCACGCGCAGGCGGCGCCCGTCGGGAGCGGCCGACAGGGAGAAGGGGTGGGCCTGTCCCCAGTCGCTCCGCGTGAGGAACCGCAGCCACAGGAACTGGCCGGGCTTGACCTGGAACTCGCGCATCCGGCGGCCGCCGATGTGGATCGAGGTGACGTCCGGCGTCTCCCGGACCACGTCGGAGACCCGGAAGCCGTGCCGTGCGACCAGTCTGGCCGGCCGTACGATCCGCCGCCAGACGGCCAGCGTGAGGGCCGTGCCGTACAGGACGATCCAGAAGACCCTGGCGATCCCCTTGATGTCGGTGGAGATCATGATCGTGTGGGCGAACGCCAGCGCGGTTCCCAGGTAGGCGTACAGATGCAGGTAGTACCAGGTCTCGTAGCGCATCCGCCGCTTGATCGCGCGGATCGAGGTCAGGCCGATCATCACGATCAGGGCCGTGCCGACGTAGGCCGCGAGGAGCCAGGGATAGCCGTAGACGAATCTCATCGTCTGGTCCGCCAGGCTTCTCCCGGCGGCGTGGCCGACGGTGCTGAAGACGATGTGCGCGGTGATGAACGCGAAAACGGCGGCCCCCAGCCTGCGGTGCCAGACCGAGATGAGCCGCGTGTCCAGGACCCTGCTCATGAGGATGAGCTGGACCGCGATGAGGTATCCGGCGAGCATCCCGGCCAGCCTGCCGGTGCCGACGAGGGGGTCGGCGGTGAAGCGGCCGCCCGAGTGGGCCGCCCAGGGCACGAGTGCCGCGGCCGCTCCCAGCCAGAAGATCGCCGGCCAGAGCCACGTCGTGGAGGCGCGAGCCGTACCTGCCCGTGAGCGGTCCGCCGGGGCCGCGCCCGTCAAGTCGGTGTGTGCCATCCCCCGACCATCGCCGATGGATATGAGGCGGATCTGAACGAGCCACCCGTGGCCGGGGGCGCGATCGGCTGGTGCGGCGCGGATACGGACGCCGGCCTGCGGCGTTCCTTCATGAACTTCTCATCGTCTCAGGCCAGGATGGCGTGGTGGCCAAGACACGGATGCTGGTCGTGGACGACGATCCGGACGTACGCGACGCGATCGCGCGCGCCCTCCGCGGGGAGGGATACCGCGTCACGACCGCCGATGACGGTGAGTCGGCGCTCGCCGCGATCAGCGGCGGCACACCTGAACTCGTGCTGCTCGACGTGCTGATGCCGCGGATCGACGGTCTGGAGGTCTGCCGGAGGCTGCGGGAGAAGGGCAACCGGGTCCCGGTGCTCATGCTGACCGCGCTGGAAGAGGTCGGGGACCGTGTGGCAGGGCTCGACGCGGGCGCCGACGACTACCTGGTCAAGCCGTTCGCCGTGGAGGAACTGCTGGCCCGTGTCCGGGCGCTGCTGCGCCGTACGGGCCCGGCGGAGCCGGCCGCGGGCTTCGCCGATCTGACGTTGCTGCCGGAGAGCAGGCAGGCGAGGAGAGGCGGCCGGGTCATCGACCTGACGAGGACGGAATACGCCCTGCTCGACCTGTTGATCCGCAACGGCGGACAGGTGCTCACGCGCAAGGTCATCCTGGAGCGGATCTGGGGGCAGGCCTTCCGCCCCGCGTCCAATTCGCTGGAGGTCTACATCCGCTACCTGCGCAGGAAGACGGAGGCGGCGGGCGAGCCCCGGTTGATCCACACCGTGCACGGCCTCGGGTACGCCCTCAGAGAGACGATCAGGGACACCCTTCGAGACGCGGGCGCGATCGGAGAAGCCGCCGGGCGTTGATCGCGGCTACGCGGCCGAGGTCGATGCTCCCCAAGTAGGGTGACGTCATGGCATTCGTCCACGTTGAGCGCACCGAAGATGGATTCGTCGCCCGGAACAATCGGGGCGCGGAGATCACCATGGGCACGTCGGAGGGCCAGTTCAGTCCTCTGGAACTGCTGCTCGCGGCCGTGGGCGGATGCAACATCATGACTGTCGAGCCCCTCACCGCCCAGCGGGGCCACCGGCTCGTACGGCTGGCCATGGATGTGACGTCCGAGAAGGCGGGCCCCACCCAACTGGAGTCCGTCACGGTCACCTACGACGTCGAGGCGCCGTCCGAGGAGGCCAGGGAGGTCTTCGAGTCGGTGGCGCAGCGGGTCCACGAGCGGCACTGCATCGTGAGCCGTTCTCTCGAGCGGGGCACCGAGGTCCGCATCATCCTCAACGGGTAGTCCCGCGTCGCTCCTCCGGTCGTCGGAGCGGCCGAAGGGCTGCGTATGTGTGACGCGCATGTGTGACGCGTGTATGTGACGCGTTCCACACCGCTCCGCCGGGTGCTCTTCCGAGTGGTTCCTCTGAGTGGGTTTCGTGGGCGGGAAATCGGGGATTCCAGGGGCCCGGCTCCGTCGTGGGGGGTGTCGCTTGACCGTGTCGCACCTGGTCAACGCCGGATGTAGGCCGAAAATCCACCTGTCGATGACGAGTTCATGACAACCACGGCGCTAGTGTGGTAGCAGGTCGAGAAGACCAGTTGAAGCTTTACCGAAGGACGCGGAGGGGGAACCGCGTCCGACAATAAGCGGGGGCCTGCCGGTGCCTTTGGGGAGGGCATGCCTGGCGGAACCGCTTTCAGCCGAGGCCGGACAGTTGGGGGACTGTCCGGCCTCGGCGTTTTTATGCCCGAAGAGGCGTAGGCGGCGGCCCGTGGTCGTCCGCCACGAGCGGGGGCCCCTGGAAACCCACGCGGCCGCTCGACCGCGCTTGGCAGAGTCGGTCGTTCTCTCCGGACGGCCCTGCCGTCGTCTACTCCCGCGCCCCTGCTACTCCCGCCCCGCTGCTCCCACACCCCCGCTACCTCCGCGCCCCCGCTACCTCCGCATCCCCGCGCCCCCGCTACTCCCGCACCTCCGGCGACGCCCATGCTCGCCCGGCGAGGCGAGGCGAGGCGAGGCGAGGCGAGGCGAGGCGAGGTGAGGCGGGCGGATGGCGGCCGATGCGGCGAGGCGCCCATCCCTTCTCGCGCGAGGTTCGACGATCGGCGTGGCCGGCCCTGTGGGCTTTGCCCAATCGGGGCGGTGACGAGACGTGGCCTGACGAGCCCGTTTACCCTGGCCGCTTTTACCCTCTCCATGCCGATGTGTGCCCACCCTCTTTCCTGACCGAGCCCCTGACTTGCTCTTTGCCTGGAGGGCTTTGCCTCGATACGCCGTCGTACTCAGGTGATGGGGGCTTCTGCCGCGATGAATCAGGCCCTGTGGCCGTCTGAGCTCGTGGTCTCCCCTTGGGAGAAGCGGTAGATCTTCTGGGTGTTATGGGGGATTTACTTGGTTCTATCCTGACTTGTCTTGTAGAGTCCCAATTGCTACCGACCGGTGGCGGCTAGTGCAGGAGAAGAGATCAGCGGTGGGTGACCCCACCTGTGGACTTCGCTCCAGATCCTTTCGGACCACGTCTGACATACGGCGGCCTCACGGCCGGTCCTCATAGCTTCCGCGCCTGAGCGTGTGTCTCACGGGCGATCGACTCATCTCGCCCGGCCAAGCGACCCGCGTCCACGGCCAGTCCGAACCGCAAGGTTCGATCGCCGACGCAAAGTCGCTCATCCGTCGTCTCACGAAAGATCCCCAGGCTTTCCATGAAGACCTTTCTCGATCCGCGTACCAAGGCCGTAGCCGGCCTGTGTACCAACGCCGTCCGTGACCTGCTCGGCAAGGGTGTCCGCGAGGTGCGCGCCCACCGGACCGTGTCGTCCGTGACCAGCGTGGCGTGCGCCGCCATCATCGGCGCCTCCATCATGGGTGCCGCACCGGTCGTGAAGCCGGCGATGAACGAAACCCTCGCCGCCGCTCCGGCCGGCGTCGAGAACGAGCAGGTTCTCCTGCGGGGCTCGACGAGCGGTTCGTACTTCTGGGACGATGGCTCCGGCCGTCTGGGAGACACCGGGCAGCCCGCGATCGGCAAGCCCATGCAGCAGGGTCTGTTCGCCAGCCCCAGTTGGCCGCTCGGCACCGAGGGCTATGTCATCTACAACGGCCGCAGGGCCAAGTTCTTCATCGGCGACCGCGGTCCCGGCACTCCCTCGAGTGACGGCGTCATGCTCGACATCGACGGCAAGACCTTCGCCGATCTCGTCGGCGCCAGTTGGAACCCCGACACGCTCACCGTCGGCAGCTCCCAGGGGCACATCCCGGTGGAGTACGTGGTGACCAAGTGGGGCGACGGTCCCGGCAAGAGGGGTACTCCGGTCCCCTTCTCCAGCGGTGCGTGGAGCAGCAGCTGAGCCTGTCATGGCGCCCTTTGCGAGAACTCCCGCACCTGATTTCCGATGTGCGTGCCGTCCTCGGGGCTGCTAAGGTTACCCACGTCGCAGGCGCCGCTAGCTCAGTTGGTTAGAGCAGCTGACTCTTAATCAGCGGGTCCGGGGTTCGAGTCCCTGGCGGCGCACTTCGCATATGACCGGCGCATTCCTCGTTCAATCGAGGGGTGCGCCGGTCTTTTTCGTGCCCGGCATCCGCGGCCCTCGTCCGTCACGAGAGCGCCCTCGCCGAGGATCGTGACGCTCCTGCCCGTACTCGTCAGTTCTGTGCGTGGTTCACGGATTGATCGGACATATCCCATGAG
>Ga0310811_10006721_pt1 | contig 14712 bp, 6 predicted proteins | sample YCmetagenome_FD_207642 | JGI IMG/M metagenome (GOLD analysis project Ga0310811, IMG submission 207642) | Soil microbial communities from experimental microcosm in Duke University, North Carolina, United States - YC | ecosystem: Engineered > Artificial ecosystem > Soil microcosm > Unclassified ...
AGCCAGACGCCGGGACAATAAAGCGTCTGCTGCGGCCCGATATACCAATAGCGTCCGAGATTGTGGCCGTTGACGATGACAATTCCTTTGCCCCAGCCGCGCATGTCCAGAAACGTATCGCCCACCTGCGAAAGCTCAAACGTGCCGCGCGCGAGGAATGGCGCGGCGCTGGTGGAATCACCGGAAATTTTCAAATCCGAAACCGAATCGAACGGCAGCTTGAACATTTCCCAGCCCGTGAGTTCGTGATCGCCCAGCGTCACCGACTCGGTGATGCCCTTGCGATTGTGAAGCAGCTCGCGGCCATAATTGATGCGCCCGCCATTCTCAACGAGAATGTCCAGCGTGGCGTTCGCGTTGGTGATGACGAGCGACAGCGAATCCTGTTTATGCCGGCGATCCAGCACCGCGATGCGTTTACCGTCCACGCAAACCACGGCGTAATCACGCAGTTCCTTGAGCTTGAGCACCGCATCCACCGGCCCGGAAATTTTCGTGCGATAAAGAACATAACCGTAGCCTTGATCTAGATCTTCAAAGCTCATGGGCTTTTCCGATTTCACCGGCGTGCCAAGATTGTCGAAGATGCTGGCGGACTGGGTGAGTTCGATTTTCGGAATTTCAATCACCGGCGTCGTGGGCGGAACATCCGGCAACGTTTCGCCGGGCGCAAGGTGCTGCGACAAAACTTTGCGCAGCGCGAAGTATTTCTCCGTGGGCCGGCCCATTTCATCAATCGGCGAATCGTAATCATAGCTGGTGGGCTGCGGCTGAAAATGTCCACCGTAGTTCGCGCCAGCCATGAAGCCGAACGAAGTGCCCCCGTAAATCATGTAGTAACAAAACGAGACGTTGTTCGTCAGATCCCATTCCGTCTCGCGCACCAAACCTTTGTAGCCGACCTGCGCGTGCGGTTCGCCCCAATGATCCAGCCAGCCCGGATAAAATTCCGGCACAAACCACGGGCCGGCTGGGCGATACTTGCCGATTTCCTTGAAGATGCCCGGCCCATTGCCACCGTTGAGTCCCGGCAAGGCTTCCGGCAAATGACCGCCAGCCATCATGTTTCCACCGCCGTCGGCAGTGAAGAACGGCACGTCAAAACCCGCGGCGCGGTCCATGTCGAGAATTTTGCCCATGTAAACATGGTCATCGCCAAAGCTGCCGTATTCATTCTCCACCTGCACCATGATGATCGGCCCGCCGTGCGTGATTTGCAGCGGCGCAAGCTGATCGCCGAGCTTCTTCATGTAAGCCGCCGCCGCCGCGAGAAAGCGCGGATCCTGGCTACGCACTTTCATGTCGTGGTCTTTCAGCAGCCACCACGGATAGCCACCAAATTCCCATTCCGCGCAGCAATACGGGCCGGGCCGCAAAATCACCCACAAACCTTCCTTCTGCGCGAGCCGCACAAACTCCGCGATGTCCGCATCGCCGGAGAAATTGAATTCGCCTTCACGCGGCTCATGCACGTTCCAGAAAACGTAGATTGAAACCGTGTTCAAACCCATCGCGTGAATCATCCGCAGGCGGTCGGCCCAGTATTGGTGCGGCACACGCGACGGATGCATCTCGCCGGCCTTGATTTGGAATGGTTTTCCATCGAGCAGAAAATTATTGGTGCCGATGGTGAAATTATTTGTGGCAACATGCGGCTTATTGGTGGCGCAGGAAGTGGCGACCAGCAGGCCCGCAGCACACAGAACAAGCCAGGAACTCAAGACGAGTATTTTTGTCATAACGTTTGTTTGTTGTTTTGAATGATTCATGAATGAGGTGAGGTTTATTTAAAATCCGGCGCACTGACCGTCAGCCAGACGCGACCATGCGCAGGAACCTTGGCGGTTATTTCCACCGAATAATCGCGGGCTAGGTTCAGTGCTTCCGAACGTCCGTCTTCCCAGCGAATCACCGCCTGGTTGGTGAGGCCAGTGTAATACAACGGCAGTTTGATGTGGCGTTCAATCGGCTCGTTCAACGGATTGTAAATCATTGCCAGGCCACATTCTTTCAACGCGGAATTCACATGCAGCCAGCCGTCCCAATCGCGCCCGTCGGCGCGGCGCAGGTGAATAAGGTCGCTGTCGAGAATCGCGCGGTGCGCCTTGTAAAAATCCACCCATTTTTTAACAACCGCCTCTGTGGCGTCAGTGTCGTAAAGTTCCGGACCGCGATAACATGCCTGCACGCCCGCGCCAAAGAGATTAGCCAACCGCGTTTCGTAATGTTCCAGATGATCCTTCAGCGGCTCAATGGTGGCCGCCGCGCCGCCGCCGTGATATTGCGTGAGGGGCACAAACATCCAGCCCATGCTCGGCGCTTTTTCCCAGGTGCCGTCGTAGATGTTCTGGCGTTCGATGATTTCCTGCTGCGCACGTGGCAGCGACCAGTCGGTCTCACGATAGCCCATGCCGGTCTTGCTGGAGCCGGCGAGAAAATACCAGTCCGGCACGTTCAGATAAATTCCCCGCGCACGACACCACTGGTAAAACCCGGCAATGATTTCCCATTGCTTCCATTGCGAATCCAGCAGGCCAGTGTGGCCCGGATGATTCGTTGAAGCGCAGAAATCGCCGGGATACGAACCGTCATTCTCCAAAATACCGCAGCCGGTCGTTTCAAAGAATTTCCGGAGCTGGCTGAAATAATTTTCGCCCCAGAAGCTACCGAGACACGGCGAATTGCCAAAACGTGCGCCGCCGGTCTTGCCGGTCTTCGGATTTATGACGTCGTTAGCCGCGTCAATTGAACGGCTCGCCAACAGCGAATAACCGCCAAGCGCCACGCCTTTGCTTTTGGCGTAATCCGCGAGGGACTTCATCTGCGCCAGATATGCCGGCGAATCATTCTCCATGTTGAAACCACTGCCAAACGACATGATGACCATTTCAAATCCGACGGCAACGCACTGGTCAACAGCCTTCTTCACCGCGTCTGGTTTGGCGCTGGTGACGTGCATGAGAATCGGATTTTCCTGCACCCACGGCGCAAGCGCGCGATACGCGCGACGCGTAGCCAGTCCGCGCCGTTCGCGATCGGTGCTATCGTGAACGAGTTCAAAAACGTGAAAAGATTCAAAAGACTCGCCCGGCTTGATTTGCTGTTCTGGTCCGATGGGCGGCGAACATTTCAACAGGCATGGCGTCGCCAGTTCGTAATGAACCTGTGTCGTATAAGCCGGATCGTTGGTCCAATGAATTGCCGGCGCATCAGCGGTGGCGCTCATGTTGCCGCCAAAAGAATAATCGCTGAACGCATCGAGCGCCCGCAAACTGCCACGAAAACTCGCTGGAGAACCATCCACAATAGATTCGGGTTCCACGAAGGCAAGTTGCTCGACAGTCAGGGAATTCAGCATGACCGGCTTCGGCGAAGCGTTCCGAACCGTCACCCATTTGCTCATCAGAGGCAGGCCGTCGTAAAGTTCGTAATGCACTTCGACGGTGATCGCACCGAGGTTCGTGGGCGCGGCAAACGCCAGCGTCAGCGAGACACCCGGCGGCGGCCACGACGTTGGCGATGAAAGCCATTCAGCGCGTTTTTTCCAGGGAAAGCGCGCCTCGGTCTGGCCCGTCTTCAAGGTCGCAAAATGAAATGCGCCCGGCTCGGCTTTCATTTCTGCCAGCCACGCAGGATCCAAATAATTCTGCACCGGCTGGCCGGCAAGCCCGCCCACGTCGAACTTCTTTCCGTCCAGTTCAACTTGCGCCTCCGGCCGCACCGAGCGCAGAATGGAATCGCCGGTCATCACATTATCAAACGCCACCGTCGCCACATCGGGCGAGAGCTTGAACACGCGGCGCACCAGTCCGTTTTCCAAGACGATTTCATTTTTCGCCGCGTTCGTCATAATCGTCGCCCTAAATGGCGACGGGTCAATCAGCCAGTCCGCTGCGTGGCCGGACAGTGGCTGGAAAATGGCGAGCGCCAGAATTCCAACGATTGGAATTCTGCGAATGGATATCTGCATATTTTTCATTTCAATCTTTCTTTCTCAAGAGAATCATCGCGCAGCCGCGCTTTAGCGGAACGTGCAGGAGCAACCTTCCGTCCTCGGATTGCATGATGAGCGGCGGGGCGTTTTCTTCTCCGGGATGAAGCACCGAGCATTTGACAGTTTCAAGTCCGGGAGCATTCCGCACCACCACATCCGCAAATTCAGCACCGCTACCAAACGTGACCGGTGCAACGTAGCCGCCGGGCACGGCGAACAGATTCACCTTCACACCGGGTGTGGTAGTTTCGATGCAATGCGGCGCGAGCACCCATTGCTTGCCACGCATGGCGTCGAGCAGCGGGCCGTAATCCAGATAGAACCTGTCGGCGGAGGGATCAGGATTGATGCAGTGATTGTTCCACGGATACGGCGCGGTCGGATAAACGCCGAGCAATAAATGCCGTTGAAAAAACGAATCGGGATCAGGTTGGTTCAGCGTCTCGTTATAGGTCCAGGCGAGGACGGGCTTGTCCAATCCCATAAGCGCGCTTGCGTTGAGCGGCCGGCCTTCGTTTCCCATCTCGGTATAAATGCCGTCCACCTGGCGCAGCAGGTCAAGGCGCGCATAAATCGGGTTCACGAAGACCACCTTCCCGGCGGCATGCATCTCCGGGCCGAGCTTTGCCAGCAGACGGTTCCACGACACGCACAGCGAACGCGCCGGCTTGCCATTCACCCAAGTCACTCCGTCGTCAGCGTTGGCATTGATGCGGTTTAGCCAATCCATGCGGTCAATGCAGATGCCGGATGAATCGGGAACCAAACGAATGTGCCGCTGCGCCTGTTCGAGGATAAATTTCTGATAGGACGGATCGCCGCAATCCACCACGCTGGCATGATAACAGGTGGCGTCGCCGGGAATCAGCACGGCACCCGGCAGTTTGTATTTCAAGAACGCACGCGGGTCTTGCCACAATTCCGGATCGCCGGGTCTTCTCACAGGATCGCCGCCCATGTTCTTGCCGAATTCGGTGACGTTGAAATAATCGAGCACATAAAAACCGTTGGTCTTCATGTAACGGGCGTAATCATTAAGGCGACGGCAGCTCGTCCAACCCGGCTTGTCGGGCGGCGCCTTTTCATCGCCCGACCGTTCCCACCGTTGGTCGGCATTCGTCACCGGCGGGATGAACATGCCCATGTAGGGAAAATCGTCCGACAATTTCCAGTTGATGCGAAAGGCCATCCGCTTGAACTTCGCCACGTCAATCGGATCTTCGTCTCCGGAGTAGGCGCCACAACCGGCCATCACGCCGACCTGCGGATTGGGCGGCTCGAAGAATTTCGGATAGCGCGCCGTCATCCAGCGCAACCCGCCGCGCCAGTCGGCCTCGTGCGCCACCAGGTTCATCGTGAAACGCACCGGTTTGCCGCCGCCCAGCCGGTAATTCATGCGTGAAAACCGGATCGCGCCAGAGGGCGTGGTGGTGAGTCGTGAGCCAACCAGAATCGTGTCCGCCGGCGAGAACACCAGGCTCAAACCAAAATCATCCACCGGTTCGGCGAGGGTCGCTAGCGGCAGCGCGGTGTAGTCAGCGTTCAACACCGGGCCGCCAAAGGTCCATGTCAGGTTGGCGAGCGGGCGCAGCACAAGCGGATCGCGCCATTCGCCACCCTGGTGTTCGGGATCGGACCACGCCGTCCAGAACCGCGTCGCGGCTGTCGCCGGATAGTTCAACTCCGTCGCGATATCCGTTGTCCACGGCGCACCATCAGAAATAATTGCGATTTCCCAGCGCACGCTGTCACCTGCCGGTTCGAAGCGATCCACCATGGTCACGTTCCGGCCGGAGAGAATCTGCCGCAGCGTCCGGGTGACCTCCACGACGCCTCCAAACCAATGTTTGTCTACTTTCGCCTGGCCGACTTGAACGCAACCGCCGAGCCGTGTTTCACCAGAAATGTTTTTTTCATGGCCATCAATCACCGCGCCGACGATTTCTCCGTTGGCGGACAGCTTCACGATCAGGTTCTTCGCTTTGATTTCATATTTGGGCGAGCGATCCAATATCGGCGTTGCGGCCTCTGCCGCCAGCGGCACATCCGCGAAGAGCATCGCGTCCGCCCAATCCGCGTGATCGCAATTGATGCCGTCGCCCGCGTCCGTGACAACGAGCGCCAGTTGCTTCACCCCGTGAACATCCACGCTCACCTGCTTCGCGGGCGTGGTGAGCCGCATCACGCCGCTGTCGAAGAGTTTCCGGTCGTCGCCGAAGACTTGGAACACTACACTGCTGTTGGTGTAGCTCCGCATTTCCGCGTCCACACCCACGCACGCCGCAAAGCTGGTGCAGCGCCCGCCGAGATCGTAAACGATCCGGCTGTTGGCGTGCGTGCCGAGGCCACGCGCAAACTCGCGTTCGCCGATGGTCAATGTCTGCCCCTGCACACTACGATCCAGTTCCAGCGAACCGTAATCCTGCTGTGCGGAAACCGGCATCAATTCGGCCAGCGGCAGACTGTTCGTTTCTGCCGCATGGCCTTCGAGTAATTGGAAAAGCGCCAGTGTCAAAACTCCCAGTATTGCCAGCTTTTGCTTTTTCATGGCGCGTTCCTTAATTCGCGTTGGCGATGATTTGCACATCTTTGCGGCGCGACTCGGGCGTCACGGTCAACTGCTCCAGCTTGCCGTTGTGATAAATGCCCTGGACGATGGTGTTCTGCGGAGCGTGAAGTTTGAATTGCACATTCCAGTCCTTCGGCCAGGCGGGCAGGAGAAATATTTTATCCCCCTCACAATCCATCACCATTTGCTGGAGCGTGAGCATGATATTGCTGCCATGATCCTGATCAGGCAGCCAGTCATAATTCGGCCCCCACATGGTGGGGAAACGAAAGTGCGGATTGGAACCGCGCACCTTGCCGAGCAGGATTTTTTTTGCATCGTCGGTCAAACCCAATATCGCCGCGCACTGACCGTCGTATTGCCATCCGATGGACGCCTTTTCCAGCCGGTCGCGGAAGGTTTTAATGCCGATGTCCAGACCGGAACGGCCAAAACCGAAGAGTCGAAATGGCCAGAGGGCGTAAAGCTCCGGGTTTTCAACATTGCTACGTTGCGGGTCAAACTCCGCCGCCGGCAAAACCCGGCCGTCGCGAACGGCCAACAGCGGTGTGGCGGACTTCATGCGCAGCCAAAATTCACGCTCAGACGGTGGCACAGTTGCTTTGAGCTCCAGCAACCCATCAAGCACCGCGTGGAGTCCAGCCACGCTGGGCGTGTCATTGGTGACGCCATCCCAATAAGTCTCCACTGCCTGCGTCGGACTGATGACGAACTTGCCGTTGGTATCATGTTTGAAGCGCGTGTCGTAATAGTTCAACACTTCGTGCGCCATCGGAATCAATTCATCATCCAGAAACTTCTCGTCCCCGGTGTATTGGTAATACTCGAGCATCAACTCGGTTAGCTCCAACCCCTGCTGCCAGGCGTATTGCCAGTAAGGACAGAGCACTTCATTCGGTTGGTGGCCTTGCCGGTCCCAGCCGTAATCATTGTTGGCGTAGGTGCCAAAGATGGTCATGGTCTCCGGGAAGTAAGCGCCGTCGGCATGGTAATAGAGTTTTGCCCGCGCTTCGCAGATCGGCAGCACATTCCGGTAGAACTTAAACAACGTCCGCACCTCGTCAAAATCGCCGCGCGCGATCATCGGGAAATAGGGCAGGCGCGTGTTCTGCCACCAGAAACAGTCGCCCCATTTGCGCCAGTCGGCGTTGAAATCCGGCCCACCCGCGAACTTGGGATCGACCGTAAAAATCGAGCCGTTGAACTTGATCGGATAATTCCCACGACCGCCGCACGCGGTCATCCAGCGTTGCAACATGTAGGCCTGAGTCACGCGCGACGGCACCCGACTGTCACCTTCGCCTTCTGCTTCGAGCAGTTGGCCGTTCAGGTAAATCCGCCGGGCCCCGGTCGTCGCGTCCACCGTGGCAGCCACGTGCTGCCATTCGCCGGGTTTCAAGCAATTAGGCACGAGCATCTGGTCCGCGCCGACGATGAGCCGCAAAGACAGCCCCGGATACGTGTCGAATAAAAATCCATCGCTGCCGCCGGCGGTGATTTTATCAAAGATGCGCCCGCGCTCGCCGGCAGCCGGCTTGATCCACGCTGCGACCGTGAAGCCTTTCGCCAAAGAAATGTCCGGCGGCGTTGTGTTGCCCGCCGGAGCCGAATGCGCCAGCTTTTCAATTTCGCCGGCGGACAATGCGCGTTCAAAAGCGACCGCACTAGCAATCTCGCCGTCAAATCGGCTGCCGCCACCGGAATCCACGCCCAGTCGCAATGGATGTTTGCTGTCCGGCAATTCCGGATGATCGCCTTCGACCACAATCCAGCTTCGGTTCCAAAATTCGTTCCACCACTCTGCCGTGCGTGCTGCCGCCAAGTCGGCCTTGATGGGCTGCGCCATCTGTTTTTCCCAATCCCCCAGCGTCGCGGTTTGCGCGGTGTGCGTGGCGATGGCCAGGTCAAATTGTTTCATCGGCTGCTCCGATCGGATCGCATTCGTCGTGGCCCAATTAAAACCCTTCCCGTTCAGCCGGGCGCCGAACGTGCGGTGCAGCAGCGGGTCTTTGACGAGGCCGGCGAGCGCTTCCAGCCCCTGATGTTTGAGCGTGAGCGGAACGACGGAGCTTTCGTTGCGATGCCAGACCAACACGCCATCGGCAGAGGAATTGCTGATGCCGTCCGCGCTTTCTGAAACTTCTATTCCTGCGGGCGCGGCCTGCATCGTCCAGCTTGAAGCCAGTTCCTGCCCGGTCAACACACGCTTGGCAGTGCGCCAGCTTTCCAGCGTGGCGGTCACCGTGCGCGGCGTCCGGCTGTTACCAGAAATGTAAATGACCGGCGCATCCGCATCCACGAAGACCCGCAGCGTCTCGTCCCCGGCCGTGATGACGATCTGTCCGTCGCGAAGTTTTAACTCCTGCCGGAACGGGATGCCCTTGGCGAATGGATTCGGCGAAAGCTTCACGCGCACGCGCCCCAGCTTGAGCAGGCGGTTGCATTCGCTCCACGCGTCCGTGCGTGAGATGTAAAACATCAGATCGCCGTCGGCCTCCACCCAGACGTTGAGCCCCACCTCGCCGTTGCCAATGGGCATCGAACCGGAGGCGTCCGTGCTGGGCGAGCCCCAGACCACGTTGTAACGGTCAAGTTCCGTCAGCGGATCAAACCCTGCGGAAGCTGCCGTCGTCGGCTCGGCGGCGGCGGACAAACCGGCCACCTGGAAAACGGCGAATATCAGAATTCCAAGAATTGCAACGCGCACGATTCGTTGCCGGTTGGTTGATTTCACAGGCGAAAGATATAAGGGAAATGCCGGGGAAAAAACGCAATTTCACTCCCCAATTCGGGGGAGAAACCGCCGCCGCTCCAGATGAACCGCGAAATACGCCAAATACGCGAAAGCCAGAAAACAGACGGAGGGACGAGTTCCACGAGTCCCAAACTTTTCTGTTCGCGTATTTCGAGTATTTCGCGGTTGAAAATCAGTAAACCAAAACGAGCCCCGCCGTTGCTGCTTCTCCCTCGCCCCTCGGAGGGGAGAGGGTTGGGGTGAGGGGTTCGTTTAATACACGAGCACCAGCGCCGCCGCGTCCTGCGCCGACTTCACCACGTCCTCAAACTTCTCATCCGCCGTGTTGGGTATTTTGAGTTTAGCGGCCACGGCCGGCACCGATTCCAGCAAGCTCAAGAGCATGCTGCTCTTCACCGCGTAATTCACGTTCTCCGGCAACGCCCCGCTCGCCGCCAGCGCCGCCGACGCAGGGTGGCCGTGCGCAAGCACCTTGGCCGACACGATGCCGATGACGTTGCCCCGTTCAACCGGAAATTAGCCAGACACAAGGTGTCTGGTTCACCGTCCAAAGCAAAATCCGTCCTGAATGGACGGCGGAAATCCATCGTCCTTTCAGGACGGACAAGCCTCGCGAACACATCACCAGCCACTACGTAGCTGGCTAATTTCCAGCGTCGCTTTGCGACTTCGCATCCCCAGCGCCGTCGGCGCGACATCTTGTAGAACCAAACCAAGTTGAATCCCTCACCCGGCCTGCGGCCACCCTCTCCCATCCGATGGGCGAGGGACAAAGCCCCGTCGGGGCGGCATATTCGGAAGATGTCGCTCCTGACGGAGCTTGTTTCATTGCTTTGACGTTTCTACAAAGATGCCAGTCCTATGGACTTCGCCGCCTTCGCGCCCTTCGTGCGACAAAGATTTATTCCCCGCTTGTCCCTCCCAGACTGAAGCTCGATTTCAACAGGGAAACAGTTTTACTGCACAGAATTCAATTTCAGCCCGGCTGATTTCAACCCCGCCGCGCTGGCACGGAGCGACAACCGGCCCGGCTTGAGATCGCTGGAACGGATCAAGACGGTGGCGATACCCGCTTCGGCGCGCACGGCGGACGGACTGACAAATTGCGCCGCGCCGTTTACGGTGAAAACAACGCTGTTCGTCGCGTCGGGCACGGGGTTGCCGTCCGCGTCACAAATCGTTGCACGGACAAAAACCGCGTCCGCGCCGTCGGCCGCGAGCGGCCGGCCTTCCAAGTCTGCCTCCAGTTTCAGCTTCGCCGGTTTGCCGGGCGTGTGGCGGACGGTCTCCGCAACTGGCTTTCCGTCAACGTAACCGACGGCCTTCAATTGGCCGGGCGCATAATCCACCGGCGCGAACGTGAACGGCGGATGCTCGATGTGCCGGCAGTTGCCCCCGTCAAACATGGCGAGAAAATTTTGACCTTTTTGTTGTTTCAGATTTTTGGCGGTCTCGGCCTCATCGTCATGGACATTTTTTCCGGTGGCCATATAAACGACGTCAGCCTCGGGATGCCACACGCCGTAATCCGAATCCGGCCCGCTGTCCGGCCGGCGACGGCCCAGGGATTTGCCGTTCAGAAACAGCTCCACTTCCTCGCAATTGGAAAACACCACCACTTTCGTCGGTGACGGGCGCGACGTCCAGTAGTTGGCGATGTAAATGGACGGCTGGTTCACCGCGCGCTGGCTCTGGAAAAAGTAATAGGAAAATTTCGGCAGCCGCAAATAATCCAGCACGCCGCAGCGGCTGATCGGATTTTCCGAGCTGCATCCGCGAAAGTGATCCACGCCCACCCAGATGGCGTCGCCGCACAGCCACGGATACAAGGCGTTGCGGTTGTGCGACCAGATAAAATTCCAGGACTGAAGCAGCAGAGCCTCTTCGCCCGCACCGCGCGCCACGCGCGTCGTGCTGTGTTCGCCGCCAAATTCGTAGTCGCCATATTCGCGGGCAAAGGAACGTTTCGTCCCCTCAAAACCGGGCGCAGCCGGACGGCTGTAAAAATCCTCCCAGCCGGCATAAGGAACCTCAAGGTGACGCGCATCCTTGCTCGCGTAGCTGTCGCCGGAAGAGAACATCTGATCGCCGGGATATTCCTCGTGGGCAATGCGGGCGCATTCGGCGTAAAATTTGTCGTGCCCGTAGGTTTCATTCAAACTGATTTCCCACATGATGGCGCTGGGATGATTGCGATGCCACCTGATCATGTCGCGGATGTTTTGCTTTGCGAGATTGGTGAAGATTTCGCTCTTGTTAAAATACTGCCAGCCGGGCGTGCAGACGGAAACCATCATGCCCAGTTCGTCGCAAGCATCCATCACCGCCGGCGACTGGGGATAATGCGCGAGACGCAAAAAATTGAACCCGGCGCCCTTGAGCCGCTTGATATCGCGATACGCGGCATTGTCGGGCACAGCGTTACCTAGCCACGGAAAATCCTGGTGCCGGTTCGCGCCGCGAATCGTCAGCGGCTGGCCGTTGATGACAAAACCCAACTTGTCATCGTAAGCCAGCGTGCGAATGCCAAAAAGCGTCGAAACGGAATCGGTGATTTTTCCGCCGCGCAGCACTTGGGTCTTCAACGTGTAACGCCACGGATGATCGGGCTGCCACAACTTGGGATTTTGAATTGTGAGTTCGCAATGGGCCGCCTGCTCGTCGCCCGCTGCAAACGTGGAACATGTCACATTCGCTTCGGCCGCCTTTTCACCACCGGGCGCAAATGCCGTGAACCGCAGTGAAACATTGGCTTCGATTTCGCCTTCGTTCAACACATCTGCTTGAACAAAAATCTTTGCAGAATCAGGCGACGCCGATTCTGTTCGCACAAAAATTCCGCCGCCGGCAACGCGATTGGCGGCGACGGCGTCGGTGATGTGCAGCGAGTCGGTGACGATGAGTTTAACGTCCCGGTAAAGCCCGCCGAAATACGAAAAATCGAGCTGGCTGTGTGATTTGCCCGGCGGAATATCCGGGTTGTCCATGTTATCCAAACGCACGGCCACAACTGCGCCGCCGGGTTCGGCCAGCGCGTGGGTGATGTCCACGGAAAACGGCAGGTAGCCGCCGCGATGCGTGGGCACGTGCCGCCCGTTTACCCAAACGTCAGCGACCTGCATCGCGCCCTCGAACAACAGCGAAACTTTTTTCCCGCGCCAGGCGGGTTCCGGCGTGATATGCCGGCGATACCAGCAGATGCCTTGAAAATAATTCTGCGCGTTTTCCGGCTGCTCGATGCGCGGCGTGTGCGGCAGAAAAACCGTTTCCCATTTTGAATCGTCGAACGCGATGGCGGCCTCCGGCGCGTCAGCCTGAAAGACTTTCGCGCCGGTATCCCCGTGCTTGAAATACCAGGCATCGTTCAAGTTCAATTCCAATCGGCCAGCCTTCGCTGGAATTTCACTGGCTTGAAGCAAGCCACTGACGCACAGTGCCGCCACGAAAATCAGTGCGAATTTTTGGTTTGGACGATTCATGTCATTTTTATAGCAACGAAAGCTGCTTTATCTCCGGGTTCATTTTCCTTCGTTTTTGTCCACGAGTGATTTGGGCAGCAGGAAGACAAAGATAATTCCCGCCAGTGTAACAACGGCATTCACCCAGATGAGTTGGTTCATATTTTTGTTCAGCCAATGTTCGTAAAGCATCGGCCCGATTTTGCAGCCGATCATCAGGCCGATGTTCCACACACTCAAGAGCAGCGAATAGCCCAGTGCCTCGCTGCCTTTGGGTGTGCAGCGCACGGCCAGATCGAACAGTGGTAGATAGGCCAGATATTGCAGGAATGTGCCCACCCCTTCAATGGCCAGCGCGCGTGGCATGTAAGGCGTGTAAGCCGTGTAAAATAAATACGGCAGGGCGGACAACGCGGTCACAAAAATCGCGCCATACAACGACGTGCGCAACGAAGCCTTGCGGCACCACCAGGCATAAACACCTGAACTCAATAACGCCACGGCATAACCCGCGAGTCCCAGCCAGCCCAGCGCCGCGTCGCTGTAATGCAGTGTCTTGGTCTGATATTCATAAAAGCTGGTGCTGCGAAATGTCGGCACGAATTGGATGAAAAACATCAGCAGTGCCGGCAGCAGCATTTCACGGCGCAACACATTTTTGATCTGCGCCCAGATGGAAGCAATGACGTGCAGATGTTGTTCGATAAACGAACGTCCATGGGCCACGCGTCTCGGCAACGGCGGTTCCTTCAGCAAAAACCAGGCGGAAAAAAACATGCACATCAGCGGCAGGGCGGCAGCAGCGCTGGTCCAGCCCATCGCCTTCGCGGCGAGCAGACCGCCGAGCGGCAGGCCAAGGCCGGCCCCCAGATTTTGCGCAAACACCCGCAGTGAACTCAAACGTCCACTGACATTGAACTGCTGTCCCGCTTCCACCAGCAGCCCGCCGGAAGTTGTGCTGCCAAAGACGATGGCTGTGTTCATGCCGATGGACAGGGCCAGAATCATGTTGAAATAATTCCCGGAGGAAAGGCCCAGCTGCAGCCAGGAGTCGGGGGAAATCCCCATCAGCATCCACATTCCCGCCGCCGTCAACGCGCTCAACAACAGATAGCCACGCCGGCGCGAGCCGAACAGCGGCACGCCATCCACCAGCAATCCCGCGAAGATCTTGAACGTCCACGGCAGCGTGGAGAGCGAGAAAAATGTTGCCGCCTGGTTGCTGTCCAACCCCATGACCTTCTGCAGGAGATGGTTGAACGGCAAATAGCCCAGCCCTTGAAGCTGCACAAAGGTGGTGGCAAAAACACCTGTCGCCATCACCGTCGCCACCGGCCACAACCGCGGATCCCGTGCAGTTTTTTCGTTCGCCGCAAGCGGCATGGCTGGTTCGATCGGCGTGGGTTCAGGCATTTCGATAATTGTTAATTGGAATTTTTGGTGGAGCTGCCATTACAATTTTAGCGCCGTCCATGGCAATCCATGGGCGTTGGCAACGACTGAATGGGTGATCTTGCCGCCCATCACGTTGATGCCGCCGAGCAAAGCAGGCTGCCGCTGGCAGGCTTCAGCCAGGCCGTGATCCGCAAGCAGCTCGATGTAACGAAAGGTGGCGTTGGCGAGCGCCTGCGTGGCGGTGCGCGAGTAGGCGCCAGGCATGTTGGCCACGCAATAATGCGTGACGCCTTCTTCGACAAATACGGGATTTTCATGCGTGGTCGGGCGGGATGTTTCCGCGCAGCCGCCCTGATCAATGGCGATGTCCACGAGCACGCTGCCCGGCCGCATCAATTTGAGCATGTCACGCCGAATTAATTTGGGTGCTTTCGCACCCGGCACGAGCACGGCGCCGATCAGCAAATCAGTCGTCGGCAGCATTTGCAGCACGCGCGATTCATCCGAATACAACGTGTGTGCCGTGTGCAACGTGATGTCG
>Ga0310811_10006722_pt1 | contig 14712 bp, 9 predicted proteins | sample YCmetagenome_FD_207642 | JGI IMG/M metagenome (GOLD analysis project Ga0310811, IMG submission 207642) | Soil microbial communities from experimental microcosm in Duke University, North Carolina, United States - YC | ecosystem: Engineered > Artificial ecosystem > Soil microcosm > Unclassified ...
CGAGAGAAAGATCGAAACCAAGATTCCTCGTTTCTATAGTTTCCCAGGTGCGGTCAGGAGAAGCGATCCCTTTCAGCGAAGCCAGCTTGGACACCGTCGACCCGTCGATGGGATACTGCCCGCCGATATTGATCTGCTGGATATAGTCGAACAGGCCCAGGGACGGGAGGTCCTGGTTGCCGGTCTTGCCCCATGACGCCCGGATCTTGAAAAGGTTGACGACATCGTTGCCGATCAGGTTCCTGAACCACTCCTCTCCCGAGATCTTCCAGGCGACGGAGATGCTGGGATAGATTTCGCTCCATCGTTTTTCCGGAGAGAATTTGGAGCTTCCATCCTTACGCAGCGTCGCCTCCAGATAGTATTTGCCGTCATAGGAATAGGCGGCACGGCCAAAAAAGGACTGCAGCGCCCACGGATTATTATCCCAGTAGTCACCGGCCCGAAGGTTGGCAGGATCGGACAATGGCAGCGTAAAAACGGTATTGCTCGAGAAATCAGCCCCCTGCATATATTCCGACTGCCTCGTGAATTTTTCACTGGAAGCCCCCGCCATCAGCTTGACATCATGCTTGCCGAACTCTCTGCCGTAGTTGACATAGGTCGTCAAGTTCTTATAGACGGAATTGAAGTTGGAATAGCTCGCCCTGTTCGGGTTATTGCGGATCAGCGAGTTGGGCGTATTATCCCAGTTATGCTCGATATTGGTCGGATAAGTGGCATTGTCATCGTGCCGCTGAATATTGATGCCGACCTGACCGGTCCATACCAATCCTTTGATAGGCTCGAAGTCCAGCTTTACGTTGTTGCTCCAGCGGGAGTCGGTAATCGTTTCATTACCACCCATGGTCAGTTCCTGGAAGGGATTCTCATATCCCTGATAACCGTAGTAGTTGCCGGCGGGATTCCTCACAGGCAAATAGGAGAACATCTTCAGACCATTGTCGATGGCATCATTCAGCTCCGACGGCTGCTTCGTGTTCAGATAGTCATACGCCGTATTGAGGTCCAGTTTGAGGTTCTTCAGCAGGTTCGTCTGAAGATCGATACGCAGATTGTCGCGTACTGCACTGTTCGTTCCCGCGGAAATATTGCCATTGTCCCTCGTATCGCCAAAGGATATGACGTAGGAGGAATTCTCGCCGCCGCCCGAGATGCTCAGGTTGTGCGTAGGCCGGAAGGACGTTTTGAAAAGACTCCTGTACCAGTCCCTCGATTGATAGAACATCGGGAAGGAGGTCACGCCCCAGTTCTCCCCCTGCCCTACTCCCGGATCATTCGCCGCGATCTTCGCCAGCGTGCTATCGGAGAAGGTCTGGGGATCGCCGTCGTTCTTGTTGGCTTGATTAAACATCTTTACAAAATGATCCGTGGAAACCATTCTCCGCATCATACCAGGCTTCTTCACCGCGCCGTTAAAACTATACGCGATATTGGGTTTACTCGACTTTCTACCCCTTTTCGTAGTCACCAGCAGAACCCCATCCGCCGCACGCGCTCCATAGATAGCCGCCGTAGCGTCCTTCAGAATGGTAATGTCCTGGATGTCCTGCGGGTTGATCAGGCTAAGATCACTCGGGATGCCGTCAATCAGAACCAGAGGTACATTGCCGTTGATGGAAGAAGCCCCCCTTATCGACAGTTGGTAACCCTGCCCTCCCGGCTGCCCGCTGTTACGGGTTACAGACGCGCCGGGGATCAACCCCTGCAACGCGTCGAGGGCGCCGGTCACCGGACGCGACTCCAGCTTTTCCCCTCCTATCCTCGCGACAGATCCCGTAAGATCGGTCTGCTTCAGCTTCGTGCCATAACCCACGACAACAACTTCATTAAGGCCATTCGGCGCGCCTTTCAGAACGATATGGAAAGGCTGCCCATTGGCGCGGACCCGCTCGGGCTGATAGCCGATGCCGCTGAACTCCAGCACGGCATTTTCAGGCACCTCCATCTCGAAATGTCCCTGGGCATCCGTCGTAGTCCCGCCCCTTTTCCCCTGGATAGAAACGGAGATCCCCTGCAAGGGCTTGCCCGTGCTGTCTACCACGTCTCCCTTCACCGGGACCGTCTGCATCATCTCACCGGCGGAGGTCACAGCTATCACCTTGTCATTGATGATCTTATAGATCAGCCCGTTGCCCCGGACGAGCCTGTCCAGGACGTCGGTAATGGTTATCTTTTTCTCGTGAAGATCGACCCGGAGATTGTCGGGTACCGTTTTTGAATTATACAGGAACCTGTACCGGGAATTCTTTTCGATGACCTCAAAAGCCTTTTTCAGCTTGACATTGTTGAGATCGAGACTAAGCGTCAGATCGTTTTGGCCATATGCTTTAGCTGATACCTGAAGGCAGCCAGCCAATAATAAAACTACGGTTAGTTTCATAATAAGAAGCATTTTTTGGAGCCTTGCACGGCTGGCAACAAATGGAAATAATTTATTTTCCATACATTTACAACAAGTTTAATTGTTAACAAAGACCCTCCCTTTTCAATCTGAGTGAAGGTTTTTACAATTGAATCCGGGCGGGGAATGTAGGGCATTTCCCGCCTTTTTCATATGAGATGGTATGTGGCAGTGTTGGGTTATGTCATAGCTTAAGTTTTGGTTGAAAGAAGATTACTCAATATAGATCTCGTTGTTGGTCCGTTTATACGTGAAAGGGGCGATTGCCTGCAGTTCCTTCAATGCCTCATCGATATTTTCCTCTTCAAACCTCCCCGTAAACTTGAAATTCCGCGCCCTTTCGCTCCTGAAAACTATTTCCACGTTATAGCGTCTCTGCATTCGTTCCGCCAGATCATAAAAGCTCTCTTCCGCAAAGAACAGCTTGTTCACCATCCAGGCCGTATCGGGCGCCAGGGTTATTTGCGGGGTAAGGAGAACCGCCTTTATGGGCTTGATGGTCGACTCGGTTACCAGCCTGTCCGGCTTTGACCTTACTACCCTGCTCCGGGTATCATTCGGGACAATGATCCGTTGATTGGGGACCAGTGTGATCTTTTTCCCATTACTCCCCTTCGTGGTCACTTCGATAGAACCGCTGATCAATGAAGCCTGCCAGCTCTTGTCCTCCGGGTAGGCCGAGACATTGAACACCGTTCCCAGATCGGTCACGTCGAAGTTTCTGGTATGAACCACAAACAAATGCAGCGAATCGTGCTTTACCTTGAACATAGCTTCGCCGACCAGAGAGACTTCCCGCCTGCCGCTGTTGAACTCTGCCGTCGAATAGGTAAGGGTGGAGAAAGAGTTTAGCCAGACTTCCGTGCCGTCCGGCAGCACGACGCTTGTCCGCGACCCCGCGGGAGTATAGATCTTGCTTATCGTCTTTGGATCATCGATTTTATTATTGGGTCGGACGGAAAGGAATTTCCAGCCGACAACGATCGCCGCTGCTGCGCACACTGCCAGTGCCGCCCGTTTCATCCTTCTAACCAACACCGGCCGCCGGCCCTCATCAGCCATACCCCCGCTGTGGAACATACCGCCCTGCTCGTCGATATGAACATCCGAAACAACCCGCGAATCCAATGAATTGTAGATCTTCCGCATATCGTCGCGGATAGCCTCATCGTTCTCGTTTGCCTTCAATAGCTGCATTAGCTCCTCGAACTCACCCTCGGAACAGGTCCCCGCAGCAAACTTCTCCAGCAAATCGTAAATACGCGACATGCCCATAAGACGGATGCCGGGCAAAAATGTACTACCGGTAAATAAAAAAAATTAGTCCGCGTTACTCCTGAGGTAGGCGACGATATCCCCGATCGCTTTCGCCAGTTGATTCCTGACGGTATTGGGGGATATCTGCAGCAGGGAAGCTATTTCTTTACGCGGCTTGTCCTCCGCCCGGCTCAGGAGATAGACAGCCCGCCGCTGAGGGGGCAGCTGCTGGATGGCCTGTTGTATAATTGCGTGATATTCCTTCGATTCCACATCTATACCCGCGTACCCACCATTGCTATGCCGCAGACGATGCCAGAGGTCCTGCTTTTTCTTCTGGTCGGCGGCGGAAACCCGTAAGGAGTCGATTACCTTGTTCTCGGTGAGTTTGTAAAGAAAAGAAGAGATGCTTTTGATCTCCGATATCTGGTCGCGTATCAGCCACAATTTTAAAAAGACTTCCTGGATGATGTCCTTCGCCGCCATGTCGGATTTTAGCAACTTTAAAGCAAACAGATAGAGAGGCTGCTCGTATTCCCGGAACAGCTCATTGAACAGCTGCTCCAGCATGTCTTTCTGACTATCGGGCGTAACACTATCGCAATCGTCGTGCAGCATCAGGTTCGTCTTTGGCATCGCAAAATAATAATATTTCGCCATATTGCACTAAGTTTACCACCTCTCCGAATGATTAACATGAATAAAGTTCAACTCAACCCGCTACTCATTTTACTTTTTCTTACGATCAATAATTCCAGCTTATTTGCCCAGAAGATCGTCCTGCCCACGCAATGGACCCGGACAGCCCTCGCAGCCGAAACTCCCTTTCCTGAGTACCCCCGCCCCCAACTTCAACGCAACGAATGGCTCAACCTCAACGGCAAATGGGACTATCAGGGCGGCGCCTCGATCGCCGACGCACTCGATCCCGAAAAGCCCGTCTCGTTTAATAACAAACCCGAACAGATCCTCGTCCCCTACTGCCCCGAGTCGGCCTTATCCGGCATCACACGCAAACAGGAGATCAACATGTGGTACCGCCGCAAGCTGGCAATTCCGGATACCTGGAAGAACAAACAGATCATTATTCATTTCGAAGCCGCCGCCCACAATACAACTTTATTCGTCAACGGCCACAAGGTCGGCTCCCACGCCGGCAACTACGACGCATTCAGCTTCGACATCACAAAATATCTGACCAACGGCGACAACACCCTGATAGCAGCTGTCAGGGACCTCAACGACGGCCGCGTGCCTTCCGGAAAATCTGGCCCCCGGGGCGACTATACCTTTTGCTCCGGCATCTGGCAGTCCGTTTGGCTGGAACCCGTAAACAAAAATTACATCGCCGACATTCGCCTCCTCCCCGATCTGGAAAATAGCCGCCTGAAAGTACTGGTCAATACCCCAGCCACCGCAAGGCTCACCGCAACCGCCTTTGACGGAAACAAAGAAGTCGCACAAACCCGGTCAGAAAGCGGCAGCTACTTCTATTTACCAATAAAATCACCAAAGACCTGGTCACCCGATACCCCCTTCTTATATGATCTGAAGATCCGCCTCGAAGACGCCAACGGAAAGACGGTCGACGAAGTAAGCAGCTATTTCGGAATGCGCGACATCAAACTCGGCAAACTCAACGGCGTTATCCGCCCCCTGATCAACGGCAAATTCATCATGCAGCTCGGCCTGCTCGACCAGGGCTACTGGCCCGACGGCGTCCTGACCCCACCTACCGAAGAGGCCCTGAAATTCGATATGCAGTTCACAAAAAACGCCGGCTTCAACCTGATCAGGAAGCACATGAAAACCGAGCCGCAGCGGTTTTACTACTGGGCCGACAAACTCGGCCTCTTTGTCTGGCAGGACATGCCCGCGATATGGTATCAGGACGAAGACACCGCCAGTACACGCACCGAATTCCGCAAAGAGCTGAAAACCCTCATCGACCAACACTACAATTCTCCCTCCATCATCACCTGGGTGCCCTTCAATGAGAACTGGGGCGCCTTTGACGTCAGGGAAATAACCAACTGGCTAAAACAATACGATCCCTCCCGTCTCGTTAACGGTAACTCCGGCTTTAACAACAACCCCTCCTATCAAAAGGCATACGGCGACCCCGGCAACGGAGACTTTGTGGACACCCATATCTACGTCGGCCCCTACGGAGCCTCCAAACCCGACGACCACCGCGCAGCCTCTCTTGGAGAATTCGGCGGAGTCGGCCTCTTCGTACGCGACCACATGTGGCCCGTCCACAACAACGCCTACGACTACGAACCCACCCGCTCAAGGCTCACGGACAGATACGTCTTCCTCCTCGACGAAGTCGAACAACTGATGAAGTACAAAGGCCTCAGCGTCGCCATCTACACCCAGACCACCGACGTCGAACACGAGGTCAACGGCATCCTCACCTACGACCGCTCCGTAGAAAAAATGGAGACCGGCCGCGTCAGGGCCGTCAACGAGGCCGTGATCCGGTCGGGCTACGGCCTGAACCCCTGAAACATGCGCCGCCACAAATTCCCTGACCCTTAGGCATTTAAATTTGTCCGGCAAGGAGAATAATTAGGGTATCCCGATAATAAGGACTACCTTCGCCAATTACTGCCTCATTTATTTGCATTGCTCAGTAAAATCAATCTAATTTTTTAATTATGAATATGTACGTGTCCAACCTGGGATTCCAGGTAACAGATGAAGAGCTCAAGTCTCTTTTTGGTAAATTCGGAGAAGTTTCTTCCGTAAAAGTGATTACAGACAGGGAAACTGGCAGATCCCGCGGATTCGCCTTTGTTGAAATGGCCGACAAGGCCGCAGAAGAGGCAATGAAAGAACTCGATGGCACCCAACTCGATGGAAGGTCGATTTCCGTGACTAAGGCAAGACCTAAGTCGGACAATGGCGGCGGCGGTTCCTTCTCGTCCAAGGGCAGGGGTAATCGTTGGTAAGATGCCTCGTTCAATCATTACTGGATCGGGCTGCTACATTCCTGAGAATATCGTAGCGAACATTAGTTTCTTATCCCACGAATTCTATTCCGAAGATCGGCTTCCTTATGGCGGGAAACCTACAGCAATAGTCGAAAAATTCAGTAAAATTACCGGGATACTCGAACGGCGATATACTTCAGACGGCCTCCCGGCTTCCTATATGGCCGCGGAAGCCGCCGAAAAGGCCATTTCAGATAGCGGCATCGACCGGGAACACATCGATCAACTGATCGTGGCGCATAATTTCGGGGATATGAAGGACAGTCAGTCCTCCCCCGATATCGTTCCATCCCTGGCTTCCAGGGTCAAACGGCTGCTCGGTATTTCCAACCCTGCATGCATTCCCTATGATCTCATCTTCGGCTGCCCCGGATGGCTTCAGGGTATCATACAGGCCGACGCGTTTTTCAAGGCAGGCATGGCCAAAACCGCACTGATCATCGGCACAGAAACGCTTTCCCGCGTCCTGGACCCGCACGATCGCGACAGCATGATCTTTTCCGACGGCGCAGGCGCGATAATACTCGAATACCAGGACCCCGCCGGTTCCCCTGCAGGACTCCTTTCCGCGAGCGTTCGTTCCGACTGCGGGGATGAAGCCAGCTATATATTCACCGGAAATTCACTGAATCCGGAGAACGACATTCCCCCAAGATATATAAAAATGAAGGGGCGCAAGGTATACGAGTACGCCCTCCGGCACGTCCCCGAGGCGATGAAAGACTGCTTCGACAGATCTGGCCGTCCGATCTCAGACCTGAAAGCCATTTTTATTCATCAGGCCAACGAAAAGATGGACGAAGCGATCGTAAGAAGCTTCTATGCCCTGTACGGAATTTCCGAGCCCCCCGAAAAAATTATGCCGATGTGCATCCAATGGCTGGGCAACAGCTCCGTCGCCACCATCCCCACCCTCTACGACCTCGTCAAAAAATCACTGCTACCGGGCTTCAACGTCTCCAAAGGCGACCTGATCCTTTTCGCATCCGTAGGCGCCGGCATGAATATCAATGCCGTTTGCTATAGCTGCGACTAAACCATCCGCAACTTCCCTCAACCATTCCCCAGAGATTTTGCATTTGATTTGCTTTTGTCTAATGACGAACGAGCCCGCCAAAACGGATGATTTTCCCGGTCCTTTGCTTTAAAATCTATAGGAAGCCGTCACCAACAACGCCCTCGGAGCAATTGGAGTAATACTATAATTATCATGGATCAGATAATTCAGCGTGTTGGTAATATTCGACAACTTACACTGTAAGGATATATTATTATACGTATACCCTGCCGAAAGATCGACGGTAGCAAACCCCGTCAGGGCAACCATCCTGCTCCCAAGTATCGCCTGGCCCACAGTATTGTTATACCCTCCAAAACGTGACCCGGTGTAAAATCCGGAAGCCCCGAACTTAAATCCCTTTAGCGCGTGATCGGTGAAGACATAGAAAAGACTTGCATTGGCCGTACCCGAGGGGGCGTTGACCAGTTTTTCACCGTTGTTGTTTGTGCCTTTAGTGCCGGTGCTATTCGTAAATCGGGCATTGTTATATCCATACCCCGTGATAAAATAGAAATTTTTGGAAAGCGTACCATTGACGCCGATCTCGAATCCATCACTGGTGGTTTCGCCGCTCAGGGTCTTGATGTTGGTATTGGTATTGGGTGTAGTGCCATCGGCCAGATAGGCGGCCTGCTGGGCCAGATTGCTGTTTATTATTCTATACACGCTGACGTTTGCCGAAAGCTTCCCGTTCAAAAAGGTATTCTTCGCGCCTACCTCATATTGATTGATAGTGGATGCAGGCAATAGATTTCCATTTACATCGACGCCCGTATTGGTCGTGAAACTGTTGGAATAGCTTCCATAAAGAGAAGTATTGGCGGTCGGCTCATACACAAGCCCGACTTTCGGCGAAAACACATTGTACTTCGTGGTGGGAGTTGTTCCTTTTGTCGTCGATGCAGGCCGCGAAGCCGTCGCCGAGCTGTCGATGGTGGTTTGAACCGTCGCCTGGTAGGTGTATCTGATACCCGCAAATACCTTGAACCGATTGGTAAGGCTGATCAGATCCTGTACAAATATCCCTGCCCTGTTCGAAGGCGCGGTTGTCTTCGTTGCTCTTGAGGCCGTGGGGACATCCGTGCGTTGAACGTATTGCGAAGGTTTTAATAAATTAATAGTGTCATAGGTTTTCAGAATAGTGCCGTTCGAATTGTAGATATTGAAGGCGTCCGTATAAGTAGTGACGTTGGTAAAATCAGCGCCGGCAATAAAATGATGGTCGACACTTCTTGTCTTGAATTTTCCCTCCAAACTCACCTGCGACGCATAGTCCGTTTCAATGCTGTGGGCTCTTGCCAGGGGACGCGCAACAATGCCCGTTTTACTGGCCGTGTTGAGATTTCCGGCGCCATAAGAGTCGACATCGGTGTTCTGCCATGACGCGGAAGCACTCAAAATATATTTGTTCTCAAAAACATGCTTGAATTCCGCAGAGGCAGAGCCCTGCTTGACATTGTTGTAGGCCCAGCTGACATTCTGGAATCTCGACCGGGGAATGGCCCTCGTCAGTACCCTGCCGCTATCCAGTAATCCCACTCCGCCATCAGGCGTGATCTGAGCATTCAAATAGTCTCCCTGAACCAGCAGGGTAGAATTCTTGCCCAGTTTATATAGCAGGGACGGGTTGACATATTTCCGGATAACCTTCACCTGGTCACGGTAGCTTTTGTCATTTTCATAGCTTCCAACAACCCTGAACGCAAGATTTTTGCTGATAGGGCCGTATACATCCACAACAGGCTTGTACTGCTGAAAACTACCCGCATTCATCGTGACCTCTCCGCCAAAATCAAACCGGGGCTTCTTGGTGATCATATTTACGATCAGGCCGCCGGAGGAACTGCCGTATAAAAAAGCAGTGCTTCCCTTGATGATCTCGACAGATTCCAGGGTGGCGGCTTCAGGCATCCCCGCTATATTGGTCGGCAGTCCGTTCTTAAAAATGCTGCCACCACCTGCCCCGCCCGTTACGCCGATGATATATCCCCTTGCGCCATAAGTCTCGTTAACCCCAAACCGGGTTTGCACCAGGGATACGCCCGGTACGTTCTTTACTACGTCGCCCAGCCGAAGGGCTTGCTGATCACTGATGATCCTGGAAGTGACAACACCGGTGCTCTGAGGGTAATCCCTGTCCGCAATATTTATCTTCCCGATGGACAATTTTTTCTGATTGGCAGCCACTACGACCTCTGCCAGTTGATTGGCATTCTCCGACAGAACAATGGACACGGTCTCCATTCCACCATTCCTTATTTCGACAACTCTTGACTCCGGCTTAAGGCCGACCATTTTTATTTCAAGGGTATACGTTCCGTCCTTGAGGTTCCTGATCGAGAACCGGCCCTGCTCGTCTGTAATGGCGTATTTATTATTTTCAATGATGGATACAGTCACTGAAGCAGCCGGCTGACCATCCGTGGTTTTGATCTGACCGCTAACGATACCGGAAAAGATCTCGGACTGTGCAGTCTCCGGGATCGGACTGCTAAGGTTATTTTGCGAAAACGCATCCAGGCTAAACAGAACCAGCGCAATAATGCCCAACTTTCTCATCGTCTAATTTTGCGCAAAGAAGCTACAAACAGCAATAATATGGATGCCGTATCGGGAAAAAATGCTTACGCGATCGGGAAAACATTGCAAATCAATCAAATAGAGCGTCTTCTTGGGTCGTTTTAGCCGCTACTTGCACTGCCGGCAAGGGCCTTTTTCCAAATATCGATAGCGGCAGCCATTTCTGCTTCATCCAAAGAACAGTAACCGATGCGTACGAAATCATTTGGCCTTGAACTATTTGGTTGAAAAAAATAATTATGGCCATCACTCATCTTTAATCCCAATTTTTCGGCATTCAGGGCGACCGCGCTGGCGCTTATCTTCTTTCTGTACGCCGCCCAGATGGCCAATCCCCCGTTCGGCCGCTCAAACGTCAAATACTCCCCCAGCTGCCCGCGAAGCAACCGGCAGGTATTATCCAACCGCTCCTGATACACCTTGTGCGACTTTTTGATGTGCCGGGATATATCACCGGCGTTCAAAAGTTCGGCGGTCGCCTCTTCCAGCAACTGCTCACCCTGCCGGTCTATTAATCTGCGGATTGCGGCGGCCTCAGCGATTACCACCTGCGGGGCCACCATAAAGCCGATTCGGATACCCGGTGCAATGCTTTTGCAAAAGGAACCTACATAAATAATATGTCCGCCCGTATCGATGCTTGCCAAAGGCAAAAGAGGGTTGCTTGTGAAGTGATAATCAAAATCATAGTCATCTTCAAGCAATGCAAATCCGTATTTGCGCGCCAGAGTCAAAAGTCGCATGCGCCGCTCCGCGCTCAGGGTTACAGTCGTAGGCCGGTGATGGTGCGGAATAATATAGATCAACCTGGGCGCCTTCTTTTTACACAACTGCTCGATCCGGTCTACGTCCATACCTTCTTTATCTACCGGAATAAATACCAGATTAGCGCCAGCCAGCTTGAACGTTTGGTTCGCAGCCAGATAGCCTGGTTCGGGTACAAATACGCTGTCCCCTGGACGAATGAGTAGCAGAGCGGTTAAATAAATACCCATCTGCGTCCCCTTGGTGATCAGTATTTCTTCTTCACTGACCTGCATCCCCCTGGTACGGTTTAAAAAATTAGCAAGTTCGACCCTGAGCCGATAGGACCCCTGCTCCGGGCCATAACTTAGGAACCGATTGGAGAAGCGGCTCTTCGCCAATCTTCTGTATTCCCGCACCAGCTGTTCGACAGGTGCGATTCTGGGATCGGGAAAACCGTCATCGATCGTATACAATACCGCTGGCGTTTTCACGCTGTTGCCTTCAAAAATTGCATCCGCTCTGGTTGCTCCATTAAAAGATCTTCTTATCATCGAATAAGCGGGCTGCCGGCTTCCTATCCATTTTTTCCTGGTCTGACTAATTGAACGGACCGAAGTATCCGGGAGATGGCTGCTAATATAAACACCGCTCCTGTCTCTGGTTTCCACCCAGCCCTGCGAACTCAGCTCCTCGTAGGTCGCAACCACTGTTTTACGATTCAGTTGCAGGCTCTGCGCCAGTTCCCGTGAAGAAGGCAGCGCTTGCCCTGGTTTCAGGATGCCGCGACAGATCAGCTGAATAATTTCCGATTCCAACTGAAGGTACAAAGGACCATGCTCCTCGCCCTTTTTAAAGGAAGTCTCAAGAAATCTCTTAATCATAACTGGACCCTTTTATATTTTAAAATTGGACCACTAAGGTAGCCAAACAAAGATTTAATTTTGTCCACGGATCAAGCAAAAAAGGAGGAACATTATGAAAGCAATCGTTGCAACTGACCAGGCTGCGGGAACAGCCGGCATGAAATTGGCGGAGCGGCCCGAGCCGCATGCCGCGATCAACGACGTCGTCGTCCAGGTGCACGCGTCGGCTATCACGGGAGATGAATTGTCCTGGCCCTCGACCTGGACCGATCGTCATGACCACGACCGGACGCCGTCGATCCCTGGCCACGAACTGGCCGGAGTGGTCACCGCCATCGGCTATGGCACCACAGGGCTGACGGTAGGACAGCGGGTCTTCGGCCTTACGGACTGGTATCGCGACGGCACCCTGGCGGAGTACGTGGCCGTCGAGGCACGCAACCTCGCCCCCCTGCCTGCTGACGTCGACTTCACGGTGGGCGCTGCGCTCGTGATGCCGGGCCTGACCGCCTGGCAGGGACTGTTCGACCACGGCCGTCTTCGCGCGGGACAGAGCGTCCTCGTCCATGGCGCGGCCGGCATAGTCGGTTCGATGGCAGCCCAGCTTGCACGTGCGGCCGGCGCATATGTCATCGGCACCGGGCGTGCTGACAGCCGTCAGACGGCGCTCGACTTCGGCGCGCATGAGTTCATCGACCTCGACAAGGACGTCCTGGAAGACATTGGCGCGGTCGATCTGGTTTTTGACGTCCTCGGCGGCGACATCCTGACGCGGTCTGCCGGCGTCATTCGTCCTGGCGGAACGCTGGTGACCATCACCGGCCCAACCGACGCGCGGCCCGCGGGCGGCCTGACGATCGACTTCGTCGTCGAACCCGATCGCGCCCAATTGACCGGGCTCGTTCAGCGCGTCCGGGAGGGAAGCCTGCGGACGAACATCGGTGTCATTACCTCCCTCGACGACGCCCTTGCGGCACTGAACCCCGCCAGAAAGACCAGAGGGAAGACCATCATACGCGTTCGCCCTTAAAATTTAATGTCTATGATTCGAAAAAAACAAACGATACGTCTGTTCGCAAAAGACATTACGGGTGATCTCGTTAGAGATCGTCAGGAAGTTGTCGTCAACTGGCGCGCAGGGCAACTGGTTCTCGATGAACCTTCGTTCAATGGGGGCAAAGACATTGGCCCGGATCCCTTTTCAACGGTATTGTCCGGTCTGGTAGGCTGTACCCTGACTACCCTACGCATGTACATACAAAAGAAAGAATGGGGTATCACAGACATCCACTGCTCCGTGAATATGTTCCAGCAAACAGAGCCATTCAAAACCTCGATCTTCAGGACAGTTTCGTTCGGCCAGCCTATAACTGACGAACAGAAAGAACGCCTCCTGTGGATTGCAAAGAACTGCCCGGTTGCCAGACTGTTACAGGGAGAGATCGACATCGATACACGACTGTCCGACGATCCGACCGTACCTGCAGGTACGGGAGATTATCCGCCATCAGCGGCGCTCCCGGCTCATCCCAGCTCGTAGTGAACAATCACCATCATATTGGTCAGCTGATCCTCCGTCAGACGGGGATTCGCCGCCGGATTCCTGATCACCCACGCACCGGGCGACTGTTCCGCGCCGGTAAAGTCTTTCGATCCATGCAGCAGTGATCCGAATTTCCCGCCGGAGACAAGGTCGACCGTCGAGCTGCTGGCATCGGGAGCGATCAGCAGCAGACCGTTGATTGATGGCGCAGCCGTTTCCCCAAGCAATTCGACACCCGTGATACGAATAGTCTTACGCTGCGTAAAGAAGGGAAACCGAATGTTGCTCATATCCAGAGCAAATACCTGGTCGTCGGTCGTAGCCAGCGGGTGCAGGAACCGGTACCACTCCGACGGCAAATCCTGCCTCGCAGTAAAGAGTCGCATCAACGGCGCCTGTATATTTTCGGCGACATTACGCATATAATCCTGCAAGTGCTTGATGGCATCCTGCCTGAACAACCCGGCATCCTCCCGGGAAGTATACCGGAGAGTCACCACCACATCGGAGATCGCATCAAAGTCGAATTGGGAAATATCCACTACCGTGTCGTCATCCTGCAGGAATTTACCGTTGAGCTCCAGCCGCCATTTGCCTATGACACCCGCGCCTTCGAACGGCAGCCACCTGTCGTCCCGGAAATTCAGCTCGAAGACCCCGCTGTCGTTCTGGCCCGAACTGGTGGCTATAGCCACGAACGGCGTCTTCGTTTCGACAAACCGGTCGTCGTCCGTCACTACGCCTCCCTCGCTGTTGTGCTCGTACCCGTTGTCACCTTTTGCCGTATTGATCCGTATGGAATTGGACAGCAGCCGGAGGGTCGCGTTGACCGTTGAATAAGGACCCGTAACACAAGGGATCGTTAGGCTCACAGACTTGATCCTACGGAAATAATGCCCCGGATAGTCCATGTCGAACAGCTCTTCCGGCCAGCTCCAGTCAATGGTGCCCTTTTCCTTCAGCTGCAGCAAAAGGTCAGGCCTGGTAAGGGCCAGGCTGATATGCTTCGTGAGCTCGAATTCCCGGCGGTTCTGCTCGGTATACGATTTCCCCAGCTGCAGCAACGCGAAATGCAGCTGCTCACCCGCCGTCAGCCCCTGGTAAGTACTGTCAAAATACCCGTACTGGATATAATTGGTATTGCTGTTTCCCATCTCGAACTGGTAGGCCTTTTCCGCCCGGCGGGCTATGTCAAAGGCCATCTGGTAGCTCTGCTTGTAGAGGAAAAATAACCTGTCTTTCATCCATCCGTACATTTC
>Ga0310811_10006725_pt1 | contig 14705 bp, 10 predicted proteins | sample YCmetagenome_FD_207642 | JGI IMG/M metagenome (GOLD analysis project Ga0310811, IMG submission 207642) | Soil microbial communities from experimental microcosm in Duke University, North Carolina, United States - YC | ecosystem: Engineered > Artificial ecosystem > Soil microcosm > Unclassified ...
GTGCCAGCGCCCGGCGCCGGGGAAGCCGCGGGCGATCTCGGTCAGCAGCACCCGGCCGGCCGGATCGGTGACGAGCCCGTATGCGGCGAAGCGCTGCCCCTTCGGCAGCGGCGACTCCTCGGCCGCGGCCGCCGCGACGCCCGTTGCCGGCTCGGCGGCCGGCGACGCCTTCCCGGCCGCGGGCACCACGTCGTAGACGACTCGGTCCTCGTGGAGGTCGGGGGCGACCAGGGCACGCACTTCGCGTACCGACGAAACCGCCACCGGAAGCCCGGCGCCCTCCCGGAACAGCCGGACCACCGCGGAGGCGGGGTTCTCCCCGTGCCGGATCGGCCCGCCGATCTCGTCGGTCGCGCCCGGCAGCCGGCCGTAGACGGTGATCACCCGTGTCTGCGTCATGGCGATCAGCGTAGGCCGACGCCGCGCAGCGCCTCCTCGGTCACCTCGGTCAATGGCAGCTCGCCCAGTTCGTCCGGGTCGAACCAGCGCGCCTCGGCGGTCGAGCCGCCGACGTCGTGGATGGTCGGGCGGCTGGAGCGCGCCACGTGGACGCGGTAGAAGGCGCGCACGCCGTGCCAGTCGATCGGGTAGCCCTCGGGGCCGAGCTGGGCCGCGTCGCGGTGGCTGGCCACGCCGAGCAACTCGACGATCCTGCCCTCCTGGCCGGTCTCCTCGACGAGCTCGCGGATGAGCGCCACGCCGGGCTGCTCGCCGAAGTCCGTGCCGCCGCCGGGCAGGTGCCAGCAGCCGCCGCCCGGATACCCGTCGGCGATGCGGGTGAGCAGCACCCGGCTGCGCCGGTCGGTGCACACGGCGTACGCGGCGAAGCGCTGCGCGCGGTGCAGCCCGTCCGGGCCGGGCACGGCATAGAAGGAGGGGACCTCGGGCACGCCGTCGGGGCGGACGTCGGCCGCGGCGTCGGGCAGGCCGAGCGCGTCGGCGGTGAACCGGCGCAGCGGCAGCGTCTGGGCCTCCTCGAGCGTGACCCAGCGGGCGAGGTCGGTAGGCTGGCCGACCCGGTCGCGCAGTGCGCCGCCGCGCACGGAGACCTCGTAGATCAGCCGGTCGGTGTGGATGGTGAGCCCGCGCGCCGTCAGCGCCCGCATGTCGGCGAGCACGTCGCGCAGCTTCACCACGGCGACGGACAGGCCGGTCTCGGCCGCGGTCTCCCGCACGACGGTGTCGACCGGGTTCTCACCGTGGTCGACGGCGCCGCCGGGCAGCGACCAGACGCCGGGCGTCCCCGACTTCGTCGAGGCCCGGACCAGCAGGAAGGTGTCGCCGTCGGCGCAGACGCAGTAGGCCGCGATGCGCCGCAGCGGCTGTAACGCAGGAGTCACGTCGATAAATTTTCCGGCTTTTCCGACCAGGTGCAAGGGAAGGGCTCACCTGAAAGGGGATTCATTCCCATTCAATAGTGCCCGGCGGCTTGGACGTAACGTCCACGACCACGCGGTTGATCTCGCGGACCTCGTTGGTTATCCGGGTCGAAATCTTCGCGATCAGCTCGTGCGGCAGCCGCGACCAGTCGGCGGTCATCGCGTCGTCGCTGGACACCGGCCGCAGCACGATCGGATGACCGTAGGTGCGCCCGTCGCCCTGCACCCCGACGCTGCGCACGTCGGCGAGCAGCACCACCGGGAACTGCCAGACGCTGCGGTCCAGCCCGGCGGCGGTGAGCTCCTCGCGGGCGATGAGGTCGGCGGCGCGCAGGATGGCCAGCCGCTCCTCGTCGACGGCGCCGATGATGCGGATCGACAGCCCCGGCCCCGGGAAGGGGTGACGCATGACGATCTCCTCGGGCAGGCCGAGGGCGGCGCCGATCTGGCGTACCTCGTCCTTGAACAGCGTCCGCAGCGGCTCGACGAGCTCGAACTGCAGGTCGTCGGGGAGGCCGCCGACGTTGTGGTGCGACTTGATGTTGGCGGTGCCGGTGCCGCCGCCGGACTCGACGACGTCCGGGTAGAGGGTGCCCTGCACGAGGTATTCCACGTGCCCCTCGGCGTCGATCTCGCGCGCGGCCCGCTCGAAGACGCGGATGAACTCGCGCCCGACGATCTTGCGCTTCTGCTCCGGGTCGGTCACGCCGGCCAGCGCCCCGAGGAACTGCTCGGAGGCGTCGACGACCTTGAGGTTGATGCCGGTCGCGGCGACGTAGTCCTTCTCGACCTGCTCCGCCTCGCCCGCGCGCAGCAGCCCGTGGTCGACGAAGACGCAGGTCAGCTGGTCGCCGACGGCCCGGTGGACGAGCGCCGCGGCGACCGCGGAGTCCACGCCGCCGGACAGCGCGCAGAGCACCCGCTTGCTGCCGACACGCGCGCGGACCGCCTCGACCTGCTCCTCGATGATGTTGTTCGAGGTCCAGGTCGGCTCGATGCCGGCGATGTCGTAGAGGAAGCGGCGCAGCACCTCCTGGCCGTGCGGCGTGTGCGCGACCTCGGGGTGGAACTGCACGCCGGCCAGCCGGCGGCCGGTGTCCTCGAAGGCGGCGACCGGCGCGCCCGGCGAGGCGGCGGTGACGACGAAGCCGGCGGGCGCCGCGGTGACGCAGTCGCCGTGGCTCATCCACACCGACTGCTCGGCCGGCAGGTCGCGCAGCAGCACGCCACCGCCTGCGGCCACGGTGATCGGGGTGCCGCCGAACTCGCGCTGCCCGGTGTGGCTGGCCTCGCCGGCCAGGGCGACGGCCATCGCCTGGAAGCCGTAGCAGATGCCGAAGACCGGCACGCCGGCGCCGAACAGGCCCGGGTCGACCTGGGGCGCGCCGGCCTCGTAGACCGACGACGGCCCGCCGGACAGGATGATCGCCGCGGGGCGTTTGGCCAGCATGTCGGAGACCGGCATCGAGCTGGGCACGATCTCGGAGTAGACGTGTGCCTCGCGCACGCGGCGGGCGATCAGCTGCGCATACTGCGCGCCGAAGTCGACGACGAGAACCGGCGGCGGCGTGGTCATGTCGAAAAGCCTAGTCGGAGCGCCGCCGGGGCCTCCGCCGGGACCGCCGGACGTGACGGAGCTATCGGCGCCACGGGCGCGTAGGGCGCGCCCAGATCCGGGCGCGGGTCCGCCTCGCCCTTGTTGGGCCACATCGACATCGCCCGCTCGGCCTGCGCGGTGATCGTCAGCGAGGGGTTCACACCCAAATTGGCCGAGACGGCGGCGCCGTCGACCACGTGCAGCCCCGGGTGGCCGAAGACGCGGTGGTACGCGTCGACGACCCCGTTCGCCGCACTGTCCCCGATCGCGGCGCCGCCGAGGATGTGCGCGGTCACCGGGATGTTGAACACCTCCGACCAGCTGCCGCCGGGCAGCCCGCCGATCTCCTCGGCCAGCAGGCGGACCGCCTCGTTGCCGGCCGGAATCCACGCCGGGTTGGGCTCGCCGTGGCCCTGCCGCGTGGTCAGCCGGCGGCGGCCGGTCCACGAGCGGCGGTACTGCACGTCGAGCGAGTTGTCCAGCGACTGCATGACGAGCGCGATCACCGTCTTGTGCGACCAGCGGTGCACCGAGAGCACCCGCAGGTGCTTGAGCGGGTGGCGGAGGAACGCGCCGAACCAGCGCAGCGGCCGCCACGGCCCGCCGTCGGTCAGCACGGTCTGCAGCAGGCCCATCGCGTTGGAGCCCGGCCCGTAGCGGACCGGCTCGATGTGCGTGTTCGCGTCCGGGTGGAACGAGCTGGTGATCGCGACGCCGTCGGTGAAGTCGGTGCCCTTGCGCAGGGAGCGGGCCCCGACGATGGACTCCGAGTTGGTGCGGGTGAGGGTGCCCAGGCGCGGCGAGAGGCCGGGCAGGACGCCGTCGGCGCGCATGCGGTGCAGCAGCCGCTGGGTGCCCAGCGCACCGGCGGCGAAGACGACCTGGCCGGCCTCGAAGGTCCGGCGGCGGCCGCGGCGGCCGGTGCCGCGGGTCTGCACGACGTAGCCGCCACCCTCGGCCGGGCGCACCGCCGTGACCGTCGTGAGCGGGAAGACCTCGGCGCCGAGCCGCTCGGCGAGGTACAGGTAGTTCTTGACCAGCGTGTTCTTGGCGCCGACGCGGCAGCCGGTCATGCAGGCGCCGCAGTGCTCGCAGGACTGGCGCACCGGGCCGGCGCCGCCGAAGTAGGGGTCGACGCCGGACTCGCCGAAGTAGACGCCCACCGGCGTGGGGTGGAAGGTGTCGCCGACGCCCATCCGCTCCGCCACCGCCCGGAACGCGCGGTCGGCGCTGGTGGTGCGGGCGTAGGTGGCCACGCCCAGCATCCGCTCGGCCTGGTCGTAGAACGGCTCGAGCTCGGCCCTCCAGTCGGTGATGCCCCGCCACTGCGGGTCGTCGTAGAAGGGCTGCATCGGGCGGTACAGCGTGTTGGCGTACACCAGCGAACCGCCCCCGACGCCGGCCCCGGCCAGCACGAGCACGTTGCGCAGCATGGTGATGCGCTGGATGCCGTAGCAGCCCAGCGCCGGAGCCCACAGGAAGCGCCGCGCGTCCCAGGAGGTCTTCGGGAACTCGTCGTCGGCGAAGCGCCGCCCGGCCTCCAGGACCGCGACCGAGTACCCCTTCTCGGCCAGGCGCAACGCGCTCACGCTGCCGCCGAAGCCGGAGCCGATCACCACAACGTCGTAGCGCACGCCCCATAGTGACTCACGAGTAACTTATGCGGAAGACCCTTCGGTTTCGCCCCGGTTCTTTCGCCTGGGTTCTTGCGGCAGACTGGTCAACTATGGCGAGACTTCCCGGCGGGCTGGCCGTCTGGCGTGGCCGCCGGCTGCTGGGCAGCCCGGCCGCGGCGTCGCCCCCCGCACTGCCGAGCGTCGATGCGAACCATCACGCGGCGCTGCATTCGCTGGTCCTCGACGCGCTGAAGTTCGCCGATGTCCCGCCGCCGCATTCGGTACACCTGGGCGGCGCCGCCACGCTCCACCTCGCCGGCGGAGCGCTCGTCGTCGGCCTGCCCCTGGCCTGGGGCCTGTCCGCCGACCAGCTGCGGGTGCTGATCACCCAACAGCTCTCGCTGCCGCCCTCGCGCCACCCCGAGCTGGTCCGCGGCCTGCTCAACGCCCGGCTGCGCCAACCCGCCTCGGAGAAGGCCGCCACCCGCCACGCCCGCCTGCTGGCCGCCACCGACGGGCTGCTGGCCGAGGCCAAACAGGTCCGGGACGCCGCGGCGATCACCGCGGCCGGCGGCGGGCTCTCCGGGGTCGAGGACGCGGCCCGCGCGCTGCTGCGCGCCGCGGCGATCGAACGGTCCTTCACCGCCTTCGCCGCCGCGCCGCTCGCCTCCGGCACGATCTCGGCCTTCGCGACCGGCTCGCTGCCCACCGCCGGGCCGATCCGGGCCGAGGACCTGCACGACGGCTGGCGGCTGCGGCTGGCCCGCTGGGGCGCGCCGGCGCACGACGTCACCGCCCTGCGCGAGGAGCTCGCCGCCGAGCACCCCGGCCTCGCCGAGGAGCTGCGCTCGCCGGCCTCCGGGCCGCTGGTCACGCTCGACCCCGACGCCGTCGCCCTCGACGAGCTGGGGCCGGCCGCCTGGCGGGCACTGGCCGCCGAGGCGCTGCCGGCCGCGGTGCAGGGGCCGGACGAGCCCTGGGTGCGCCTGGCCGAGCTGCCGGTCGAGGCCTACCTGCCCGACGTCGAGCGGCGGGCCCGGCAGTACGTGGAGGCCGTCAACGCCGTGCTGGGCCGGGCGCCGGACGGGCGCGACGAGCTGGCCGGCACGCTGCTGCGCCGGCCCGTCGACGTGGAGCGGGCCCGGCGGGGGCTGCCGCCGGCCGGTGACGAGGACGCCGAGGCGCCGCCGTGGATGGGGGCAGCGCTGCTGGCCGTCGTGGTGGAGTACGCGCTGCTGCGCCAGGGCTGGAAGCGCGAGCACCCGCTGCTGCCGCGGCGCCTGGCCGGCCCGGACGGCGTGATCGACCTCAACGAGCTCGTGCGCAGCGACCCGGCGGCACTGCGGGCGCACCTGGGTTAGCTACGGCGCACCTGAGTCAGCTGCGGCGCACCTGGGCTACGCACCTGGGCTAGAGGCTCAGGTTCGAGTTCGTCGCGAGCTCCGCCGGTTGCACGATCAGGTACCCGTTCTGCGAGCGCTGCTCGACGACGCCCGCCGCGAGCTGGTTGACGCCGTTGCCGTCGAAGCGCACGCCGTTCCACGGCATGATCGTCTGCGTGACCGGCAGCGTCAGCGCCTGCACCGCGTTGCGCACCGACTGCTTGGTGTAGTCGGTCGACTGGTCCATCGCCATCGCCATGACGAGCGTGGCCATGAACGCGTCGGCGGCGACCTCGGTCAGCTTGGTGTGGAACGCCTGCTCGTACATCGCCCCGATGACCTGCGCGATCGGGTTGCGCGCGGCGAACTCGTTGGACCAGCCGGACACCCGCAGCGCGGTCGGGTTCTTCACCTGGTCCAGCGCCGTGACGGCCGGCCCGATCGCGATGACCGGTGCGGTGCCCTTGAGCCGGATCGCGAGGTCGTTGGCCGCGCTCGCCTCGGCGGCGCTGGTCACGATCGCGAGCACCGCGTCTTCCTTGCCGACCAGGTTGCCGGGCTCCCCGGCGTCGGCGCCCGACAGCGGCACGACGTGGTCCTTGCCGGCCACGGCGTAGCCGGCGGCCTGGCTGAGGTCCTCGATCGAGTTCTTGAGGCTCGTGGCCTCGTCGCCGAGCGGGCCGGACGGCGTGCCGGCGGCGGTGACGATCCGCCGGAACCGGTCGGTGTCGCGCTGCCGGTAGAGCATGTCGAGCGCCGCGGTGACCATCCGCCGGTCGCTCGGCTGGATCCGGAAGTGCCCGACGCGGTTGAGCTCGCCGAACGTGTCGGAGGTGCTCGTCGCGTCGACCAGTGCGATGCCGAGGAAGTCGGTGACCCGGCCGGTGGTCAGCGCCACGTCGATCGTGTCGGCCACGATCAGGCCGGCCGCGCCGTCCTGGACGAGCCGGTTGGCCTCCTTGTCGACCTTCTCCGGCGCGCTCTCGGTGTTGCCGCTGATGAGCGTCAGCTTGGTGCCGTTGCGCAGGCCGGCGCCGGGGCCGAGCGGCAGGGGCAGCGGCTGGGCCGGCACGTCGCGGTTGACCAGCTCGATCGCGAGCCGCGCGCCCAGCGTGGCCTGCTGGCCGATCTGGGCGTTGGCGCCGCTGGTCGGCACCAGCAGCCCGATCGCCACCGTTGCCGGCGTCGTCGCGGCGGGCTTGTCGTCGCCGGTGCAGGCCGACATGAGCAACGCCGATGCCAGCACCAGAGCGGTGGCTGCGGGCCGGAAGCCCCGGTTGAGCACGGCGAATGACTCCTTGCGGCGCGCGGGAGGTCGGACGGCCGTATCCTTCCTCTCTGGTCTATGCGTAGCAACCCCACTGTCCGGCTTCGAGTATTGTGACCTGCGCCACTATGACGCGGTTGGACAGCGCTCGCAACCCTGGTTTGATAAGGGCCGCACGCTGCTCAGGCAGCGCGATGACGCATGCGAAAGGTGTGAAGGGGTGCAGACCTTCGCTTCGCCGCCTTCCACGAGGGCTCCCGCCGTCGTGATGAAGGTGAACAGCCATCGCCGCAGGCGGCCGGGGGAGCCGCCGCGGCGCAGCGCATCGCTGTTCCGGGTGCGCGACTGGCGCGTGCCCACGAAGCTCGCGGCCGTGCTCGTGCTGCCCGCCGTGGCCTTCCTGGTCATCGCCGGCGTGCAGATCAACTTATCAGTACAGGACGCGACGAAGCTGGATCAGTTCGCCCAAGGGGTCAAGGTCGGCCGCCAACTGACCGATCTCATCTACCAGTTGCAGCTGGAAAGGGACCGAACGGCCGGAGTTCTCGCCAAGTCGAACACGGCCGCCGCGACGGCCGGCCCGAATTCGGCGGCCGAGGAGCTCGCCGCCAGCTACGCCGCGACCGACGCCGCCCTGCAGGCCTTCTCCACCCAGGCCCGCCCGCTGCTGAGCAACCCGGTCTTCAACCAGACCCAGAACCGCGTCACCGCCGACTTTCAGGACCTGGCCCTCGTGCGGGCCGGGGTGAAGTCGCGCTGGCTGCGCGAGGAGGCGGTCTTCGACCAGTACTCCGTGACGATCCAGCACCTGTTCGACCTGGTGCCGGACCGCCCGGACATCGGCGGCGACTCCCAGTCGGTCGCCGAGGTCTCCTCGCTCATGGACCTCGCGCAGGCCAAGGAGCTCAAGGACCAGCTGCGCGGGCGGATCTTCGCCGCGGCCAGCGCCGGCAAGTTCGCGCCCGACGACTTCGAGACGTTCTCGGAGATCCAGGCGCGGCAGGTCGCGGCCGTCGAGCGGTTCCGCGCCTCGGCGAGCCCGCGGCACATCGCGCTCTACGACCGCAACCTGCGCCAGTCGGCGGTCTCCACCGTCGCCCGCCTGCAGCAGGACATCATCTCCCGGGCCCGCGGCGCCGCCGTCAACCTCTCCGCCGAGGACTGGTGGCGCGCCAGCACGCAGGAGCTCGACTACCTGCGCAGCATCGAGAAGGAGATGCTGGAGGACGCCATCAAGGGCGCCGGCGACCGCAGCGCCACCCAGCGCACCAACGCGATCGTCGCCACCTCGGCGATCGTGCTGGTCATGCTGCTGGCCCTGCTGCTGTCCTGGCTGATCGGCCGGTCGATGGCCCGCTCGCTGCGCCAGCTGCGTGCGCAGGCGCTCGATGTGGCCCAGCACCGCCTGCCCGAGGCGATCCAGCGGCTGCGCACGCTGCCGCGCGGCGAGACCGTCACGGTCGACACGACGACAAGGGTCGGCGAGGTGGCGGACGCGTTCACCGCCGTGCACCGCAGCGCGGTCAGCCTGGCCGTCGAGCAGGCGGTCATGCGGCGCAACGTCAACTCGATGTTCGTCAACCTGGCCCGCCGCTCGCAGACGCTCGTCGAGCGCCAGCTGCAGCTGCTGGACCAGCTGGAGTCGGCCGAGACCGACCCGGACCAGCTGGCCAACCTGTTCCGGCTGGACCACCTGGCCACGCGCATGCGCCGCAACGACGAGAACCTGCTGGTCCTCGCCGGCAGCGAGGCCACGCGCCGGTGGGCGCAGCCGGTCTCGCTGTCCGCGGTGATGCTCGCGGCGATGGCCGAGATCGAGCAGTACGCCCGGATCCGCCACGACGTGTCCAACGACATCTACGTCGTGGGCCACGCCGTGTCCGACATCGTGCACCTGTTTGCCGAGCTGCTGGAGAACGCGACCACGTTCTCCCCGCCGGACACGGTGGTCACGGTCACGGGCTGGCCGGCGCAGCAGGCCCGCGAGGCGACGATCGTCATCGAGGACAAGGGCATCGGCATGACCGAGTCCGGCCTCATCGAGGCGAACGAGCGCGTCTCCAGCCCGATCGCCATCGACGTCGCCGCCTCCGAGCGGATGGGCCTCGTCGTGGTCGGTCACCTCGCCGACCGGCACGGCGTCTCCGTGCGGCTCACCGCGACCGACGACGGCGTCACCGCGTACGTGACGCTGCCGGCCCGGCTGCTGGCCGCCCCGCCGGAGGGCGTCGGCCTCTACGGCAACGCCGCCAGCCGGCTCGCCGGCGCCGCCCGCCTGCCGATCCCGGTCGACGGCGGCAGCTCGCAGGCGCCCGCCGGCCAGGCGCCGGCCGACGCGCCGACCGCGGTGCTCCCGGCGCTGCCGGGCCGCATCGCCGCCGAGGCCAACGGCAACGGCAACGGCGCAGCGCCGGACGTGGACGCGGCGCGGCCGGTCTCCGGCGTGCCCGCGGTCGCGGCGCCGCCCGTGCCGGGCGTCCCGGCCGCGGCCACCACCTGGCCGGTGGCGTCCCGCGACGCCGAGAACCAGCAGCCCGACGAGGCCGAGCCCGGCGAGGCGCCGATTTCCGGGGCGCCCGTCTCCGCCGCCCCTGTCTCGGCGCAGCCGGTGTCCGGAGCACCCGTCTCGGCGGCGCCGGTGTCCGCGGCGCCTGTTTCAGCGGCGCCCGTGTCGGCGCAGCCTGTCTCGGCGGCGCCGGTCTCGGCGCAGCCCGTGTCGGCGCAGCCCGTGTCCGCAGCGCCCGTCTCGGCGCAGCCGGTTTCGGCGGCGCCGGTCTCGGCGCAGCCCGTGTCCGCCGCGCCGGCCTCGACGCCGCCGGCGAACCGGGCTACGAACGGCGGCCCGGCCGCCGCGCGGCGCGGTCCGACCCGCTCCGAGGACATCCTGGGCGCTGCGGCGCGCGGTAACGGCGCGCCCGCGCCCGCGGCGAAGGGCACCCGCTGGTGGTCCCGCGGCGGTGGCGGCGACGCACCCGCGCCGGCCCCGGCGATCCCGGTGCAGCGCGAGCCGGTCACGGCCGGCACCAGCAGCGCCGGGCTGCCCATCCGGGTCCCGCAGGCCCAGCTGCCGGGCGATCCGACGGGCCAGGTGCCCGCGACGCCCGAGCAGACGCAGCCGATCACGGTCGCTCACATGGAACCGGATCCGGCTAGCGTGGGCAGCATGCTCACCCGGTTCTACAGTGGCGTGCACCGGGCCGCGAATGAGGACGAGGTGCCCACGGTGCCGATCAACGAACATCGAGGGAGCACGGCGTGACCCTGAGCCAACAAGCACGGGACCTGAGCTGGCTGATCAACGCGTTCACCGAGCGGGTGCCCGGCATTGCCCATGCTGTGGTGGTCTCCTCCGACGGCCTGCTGGTGGCCGTCTCCGACCACCTGCCCCGCGACAGCGCCGATCAGCTCGCCGCGGTCACGTCCGGCCTGGTGAGCGTCACCAGCGGCGCCGCGCGGATCTTCGACGGCGACGAGGTCAAGCAGACCGTGGTCGAGATGGGCCAGGGCTTCTTCCTGGTCATGTCGATCCGCGACGGGTCGATCCTGGCGACGCTGGCCGGCCGGGAGGCCGACATCGGCGTGGTCGGATACGAGATGGCCCGGCTGGCCAAGCAGGCCGGCGAGATGCTGACCCCCGCGCTGCGCGCCGAGCTGCAGCAGGCGCTCCCCCGCTGACACCACGGCCCGCTGGCCGGCTTCGGCGCCGGCCAGCACGCTAGCTCCGACACGGCCGCCTCCGACACGGCCGGCGCCGTGCGCGCCGCTGACGTCGGACGCGGGCAGAGCACGTCGCCCGGCGGCTGGCCGCGCTGCGTCAGCACGGTCCGCCGCTGACGTCGGACGCGGGCGGACCGCGCCGCCCGGACGGCCGGCCGCGCCGGCGTTGCGTCAGGACGGTCGCCGATAGGCACGAACAAGGCCCGGGCAGCACGCCCGGGCCCTCTGATCGTTCGCGTCCTATTTTGTCGATCGCGTCCTACTTGTCCAGGATCAGGCCGACCTTCTGGAACTCCTTCAGGTCGCGGTACCCACACTTGGCCATCGCCCGGCGCAGCCCGCCGAAGAGGTTGAGCGCGCCGTCGGGGTCCTCGGACGGGCCGTAGAGGACCTTCTCCAGGCTGCCCAGCGACGGCTCGGCCGCCCCGAAGGAGCCCCGGGGCAGCTTCGGGTGGCTCGCCGCCGAGTGCCACCAGGCGCCGCCGGCCGGTGCGGTCTCGCTGCGCGACAGCGGCTCGCCGACCATGACGGCGTCGGCGCCGCAGCCCAGCGCCTTGGCGATGTCGCCGGAGGTCTGGATGTTGCCGTCGGCGATGATGTGGACATACCGCCCACCGGTCTCGTCCAGGTAGTCGCGGCGCGCGTCGGCGGCGTCGGCGATCGCCGTCGCCATCGGGACGCGGATGCCCAGGACGCGGTCGGTGGTCGACCACTCGTCGGCGCCGATGCCCACGATCACGCCGGCGGCGCCGGTGCGCATGAGGTGCAGCGCGGTCTGGTAGTTGGTGCAGCCGCCGACGATGACCGGCAGGTCGAGGTCGGCGATGAACTCCTTGAGGTTGAGCGGCTCGTCGGTCGTCGAGACGTGCTCGGCGGAGACGAGCGTGCCCTGGATGACCAGCAGGTCGACGCCCGCGTCGAGGATCACCGGGGCGAGCGCGAGCGTGTGCTGGGGCGAGACCCGCACCGCGACCGTGACGCCGCCGTCGCGGATCTCCTTGACCCGCTCGCCGATCAGCTCGGGCTTGATCGGCTCGGCGTAGACCTCCTGCAGGCGCTGGGTGGCGGGGGCCTCGTCGTCGAGGCCGGCCAGCTCCTCCAGGATCTTGGTCGGGTCGGCGTACCGCGTCCAGAGGCCCTCGACGTTGAGCACGCCCAGGCCGCCGAGCCTGCCCAGCGCGACCGCGGTGGCCGGGCTCATGGTGGCGTCGGACGGGTGCGCGACGCACGGGATCTTGAACGGGTAGGCGTCGAGCTGCCAGTTCGTCGAAACGTCGTCGACGTCGCGCGTGCGGCGCGTCGGGACGATCGCGATGTCGTCCAGGTGGTAGCCACGCCGGGCGCTCTTGCTGTGCCCGATCTCGACCACATCACGCATTGTCAGCTCCTGTTGCACTCGGGGTGGGCGCCACCGTCAGCGCGAATGGTAGTTGGGTGCCTCGACGGTCATCTGGATGTCGTGCGGGTGGCTCTCCTTGAGCCCCGCCGAGGTGATCCGGATGAGCCGGCCGCGCTCGTGCATGTCGGCGATGGTGCCGGCGCCGACGAAGCCCATGCCGGAGCGCAGGCCGCCGATGAGCTGGTGCGCCACCGCGGAAAGAGGGCCGCGGTAGGGCACCTGGCCCTCGATGCCCTCGGGGACCAGCTTGTCGTCGGAGAGCACGTCGTCCTGGAAGTAGCGGTCCTTGGAGTAGGAGCGCGCCTGGCCGCGGGACTGCATCGCGCCGAGGGAGCCCATGCCGCGATACGCCTTGTACTGCTTGCCGTTGATGAAGATCAGGTCGCCGGGGCTCTCCTCGCACCCGGCCAGCAGGCTGCCCAGCATCACGGTGCTGGCGCCGGCCACGATGCCCTTGGCGATGTCGCCGGAATACTGCATGCCGCCGTCTGCGATGACCGGCACGCCGAGCGGGCGGCAGGCGCGGGTGGCCTCCATGATCGCGGTGATCTGCGGCACGCCGACGCCGGCCACGACGCGGGTGGTGCAGATCGAGCCCGGTCCGACGCCGACCTTGACCGCGTCGGCGCCCGCCTCGGCGAGGGCCTTGGCGCCCTCGTAGGTGGCCACGTTGCCGCCGACGACGTCGACCGACGTCTCGGCCTTCAGCCGCGTGACCATCTCGACCACCTGGCGATTGTGCCCGTGCGCGGTGTCCACCATCACGATGTCCAGGCCGGCGTCGATGAGCGTGCGGGCCCGCTTGTAGGCGTCGTCGCCGACGCCGACCGCGGCGGCCACGCGCAGGCGCCCCGCCTCGTCCTTGGTCGCGTGCGGGAACTTCTCGCTCTTGGAGAAGTCCTTCACGGTGATCAGGCCGCGCAGCCTGCCCGAGTCGTCGACGATCGGCAGCTTCTCGACCTTGTGCTTGCGCAGCAGGGCGAGCGCCTCGTCCTTGCTCACGCCGACCCGGGCGGTGATCAGCGGCGCGACGGTCATGATGTCGCGCACGCGGGTCATCGGGTCAGACACGAAGCGCATGTCGCGGTTGGTGACGATGCCCACGAGCTGGCCGTCGGCGTCGGTCACCGGCACGCCGGAGATGCGGAACCGCCCGCACAGCGCGTCGACCTCACGCAGCGTGTCGTCGGGCGAGCAGGTCACCGGGTTGGTGACCATGCCGGCCTCCGACCGCTTGACCAGGTCGACCTGCTGCGCCTGGTCGTCGATCGACAGGTTGCGGTGCAGCGTGCCGATGCCACCCTGGCGCGCCATGGCGATCGCCATCCGGGCCTCGGTCACCGTGTCCATCGCGCTGGACACCAGCGGTATCCGCAGGGTGATGTTGCGGGTGACCCGGCTCGAGGTGTCCACGCCACTGGGCACCACGTCCGACTCGCCCGGCAGGAGCAGCACGTCGTCGAAGGTCAGGCCCAAAGGCAGCACGTCAGGTCGCGAGAAATCCATGAAGCGCATCCCAGCTCTCGGTCGTCCGGCGGGTGCGTCTCATCGTACTTCCGCCCCGGCGGTACACCCGTCCGCCATGGCAGAGCCGTGCCCGGGCCCACACCGAGGCTGATTGGGGCTACCGTTGAGGCGTGCACGAAGAGCCCATCGACCCGTTCGCCGGCGACCCGGCCGATCCGTCGGCCGAGCTAGACGACAGCGGGAGCGAAGACCCGTTGACCGCCGCCGAGCGCCAGGACGTTCTCGAGGACCTTGCCGACCTCGAGATCTACCAGGCGCTGCTCACGGCGATCGGCGTCCGTGGGCTCGTCATCGAGTGCGAGGACTGCCACGAGCCGCACTACTTCGACTGGGACCTGCTGCGGGGAAACCTGAAGCACCTGCTGACCTCCGGGCGCCCGCGGGTGCACGAGCCCGCCTTCGACCCCGACCCGGACCACTACGTCACATGGGAGTACGCGCGGGGTTACGCTGACGGTGTCCACGACGCCCTGGCGAGTGCGACCGACGACAACGACGGCTGAGCAGGCTCTCGTTTAGGTTTTTCGCGGCAGGGGTACGCCTCCGGCATGCCTTGGACGGCCTGCCCGAACGTCGTGCCTAGCGACGCTAGCTCACGAGCCCGGCGCGAAACGCCGCCGCGACCGCGTGCGCCCGGTCACGCGCGCCCAGCTTCCGGAACAGCCGGCGAGCGTGCGTCTTGACCGTGTCCTCGGAGACGAAGAGCTCGCGGCCGATCTCGGCGTTGCTCTTGCCGTCCGCCATCCCGCGCAGCACCTGCAGCTCGCGCTCGGTCAGCTCCACCCGGCGGCGGGGCGGCTCGCCGGGCGCGTCGCCGCGCT
>Ga0310811_10006726_pt1 | contig 14702 bp, 14 predicted proteins | sample YCmetagenome_FD_207642 | JGI IMG/M metagenome (GOLD analysis project Ga0310811, IMG submission 207642) | Soil microbial communities from experimental microcosm in Duke University, North Carolina, United States - YC | ecosystem: Engineered > Artificial ecosystem > Soil microcosm > Unclassified ...
CGCGCGTGGTCGACACCATTCGCCGCGTTACGCAGAAGGCCGACGCGCTCGTCATCGTCGCGTACGAGCATCCGGACATCACCGCTGCGCTGCGCCAGGTGAGCCGCACCATTCCTGTCGTGACGCTCGCCAGCGATCTGCCGGGCACCGGGCGGCTCGCTTATGTCGGCATCGACAACCGTTGCGCGGGACGCGTCGCGGGCGAGCTGATCGGGCGCTTTCTCGGCGACGCGGGCGGTAAGGTGCTGGTGCTGACGGGCATGCATGACTTCCTCGGCCATGAAGAACGCGAAAGCGGCTTTCGTTCCGTGCTGCGGCGGCGTTTTCCGAACTGCGACATCGTGGAGACCATAGAGAGCCGCGAGCAGTCGTCGATAACCGAGCAACTCGTTCGCGACGCCTTCCGGCGCTATCCCGACTTGCGCGGGATCTATAACATTTCAGTCGGCAACGAGGGCGTCGGCGCTGCACTCGTTGCACTCGACCGTGTGCGTTCAACCGTTTTCGTCGGCCATGAACTCAGCGAGAGTTCGCGGCGACTTTTGATAGAAGGCACCCTCGACGCCGTTCTCGACCAGAATCCGGCCGGCGAAGCGATGCGTTCCATCGAAATCGTACTGCGGCACTACCATCGCGACCCGGGTGTCGCGTTGCCTCACCAGATTCCTGTCACCGTACTGCTGCGCGAGAATCTGCCGCTTGGCGACTAGCTTCGTTCGCGAGACATTCATCGCATGTTCACTGCGAGCGCTTCGCCGGCTTGCGTCACTTCGTTCCACAGGTCGCGTATCCAGTCGCGCATCAGCAGCGATTCGGCCCAGCGGTCGGTCGTGTCGTTGCCGTCACGGCCGATGATCGCATACGGTTTCGGTCCCAGCTCGCACGTGAAGGTGAGCGAGTCGTCGGCGCCGGCGCGGCGTCGCCAGGACGCGAAGCCATAGCGCCACCAGTCCAGAAACAGATCGACCCACATCCGGTGCGGTTCGAACGAGATCTCGATCTGCACCTGTTCGCGGCTCGCGACGCGGCCGTGAAAGGCCCACGAGTGGTCGAGAATGCGCTGCATCGCCGCGTGGTTCTCGTCCGACACAGGCCATGCGAACTCGCGTCCCACCAGATAGTGCGAGATATCGCCGAGGAGTTGGAGGTCCGGCCGCGCATCCAGCAGGTCGAGCGTGAAATGCAGATCGGTCGTCATGCGGTCGCGGTGCGTCTCGATGTAGACCGGAAAATCCACCTGTTCGGCAAGACGCGTCCAGCCGTCGATCAGCGTCAGGCATTCATCGATGCGCCGCGGGCGCACGTCCGGTTGCAGGTCGATGTGATGCACGCCGAACTCGGTCGCGAGTTCGAGCACCGGTTGCAGCTCATCGACGGTGCGCGGAAAGCACTGCGCTTCGGCGTGCATGCCATGCGGCGCGAGCAGGGTAGTGAGGCGGCGTACCTCGTCGCGGGATGCGTAGCCGGCGCTGACCCCATCGAAGCCGGCTTGCGCGATCATCGCGATGTTTTCTTCGAGCGAGCGCTCATGGCCGTCGGTATGCCTGCGCTCCATCGCCCACAACGACTGATAGATCTCGAGACGTTGGGTCATGACACCTCCGCGGCGAGCAGCGGTTTCAATTTCGCGCTGCGATCGGCGAGCAGCGCCGGTTCGACACACGCTCGCCGCGCGATCAGCGCCTGCGCGACGCGCACGTCGCGTGCGATCTCGCTTGCGTTGCCGACGCCGCTCGCGCCGACCAGCACGCCGTCACGATCCAGCGCGAAGAAAACGCGTGACGTGGTGCCGGTTTCACGCACGACCGTCGATACGGAGAAGGCCGGCATACCCGCGATCTGGATCGTCATGTCGTACTGATCGGACCAGAACCACGGCACTTCCGAATACGTCTCGCCGCGATCGAGCATGTTGCGCGCCACGATGCGTGCGTGATCCTCGGCGTTCTTCCAGCATTCGAGGCGCATGCGACGACGAAACAGCCGATGCGGAAATGAGCACACGTCTCCGGCCGCGAAGACGTGCGGATCATTCGTGCGCAGCGTGTCGTCGACTGCGATCCCGTCGGCGACATCGATACCGGCGGCTTCCGCGAGTTCGGTGCGGGGCTTGACGCCGATGCCCGCAATCACGCAATCGCATGGGATGCTGCCGCCGTCGGAGAGCTTGACGCCCGTCACGCGATCACGGCCGACGATGTGGTCCACCTGCACCGCGAAACGGATATCGACACCCATCTGCCGATGCCGCTCGACCAGATGCGCTGCGACGATCTCGGGCACGGCGCGTATCAACGCGCGCGAGGCCGCCTCGATCACGACCACGTTGCAACCGCGCGCGATCGCCGTCGCGGCAATTTCAAGTCCGATAAAGCCCGCGCCGATGACGGCTATCGTGCGCCCCGGTTGCAGCTCTTCGGCGATGTATCCGGCGTCCGCGACGGTGCGCAGGTAATACACGCCCGCTAGCGTCGCGCCTGGAACGGTGAGCTTGCGCGGCGCGGCGCCGGTCGCGATCAGCAGACGGTGATAGGCGATCGCGTAGCCGCTTTGCAAGACCACTTGACGCGCCGCACGGTCGATCCGCTCCACGGACGCATCCGTGCGCAGATCGATTCGCTGCTCGCGATAGAACGCTTCATCGTAGAGAGTGCATTCGCCGGTGGTCTTCTGTCCGAGCAGCACGGCTTTCGAGAGCGGCGGCCGGTCGTAAGGCGCGACGCCTTCATTGCCGAGCAGCGTGATACCGCCTTTCCAGCCGTTCTCGCGTAGTGCGTGCGCGGCGCGCGCACCGCACTGTCCGGCGCCGACGATCACCATCGCGGGTTGATTCGTCATGACGGGTCCTTTGCCGGAACGCCGAGCAGCACTTCGCCGTTTTCGACGCGTACCGGATACGTTTTCAAATGCACGCACACGGGCGGGCTTTTCGGCTTGCCGGTGGGAATGTCGAAGCGCCCCTGATGCAGCGGACATTCGATCTCGCGATTCACGACGAAGCCATCGGCGAGATGCGCGCGTTCGTGTGTGCACCAGCCGTCTGACGCGAAGAAGCCTTCATCGATCCGGTACACGGCGTAACTCGCACCTGCGTGATCGAAGCGGATCACGTCTTCTTCATCGATATCGCCGGTGGCGCAAGCGACGACCCACTTGAGGTTGTTCGTTTCGACGGTCACAGGAGTCTCCGTTATTTGATGTCGTTCAGGCGTTCGATTGCGCGGGGAATGCGGCTTGCGGCACGTCTTTGACCGGCACCTTCCGTTCGATCACGTGTGAAGGATCGGACCGCTGTTTCCACAGCGCGGGCAGCATCTCCCGATACGCCGCATAGAGGCTCGGATACGCAGGCGGTAATTGATCCTTGATCGCTTCGTGCAGACGCGGCAGCGCGTGGAATGGCACCATCGGCAGCAGATGGTGTTCGAGGTGGTAGTTCATGTTGAGATAGAGAAAGCGAAACACGGGGTTGATATGCACCGTGCGCGTGTTCAGGCGGTGGTCCTTCACATTGACCGCAAGTCCCGCATGCTGGGTGAGGCCGAGCAGTTGATGCAGCCAGCCGCCATAGAAACGCGGAGTCCAGACGAACATAAGCGGCAGGAAGCTGCGCGTGGCGGTTGCGAGCGCAACGGTGCCGAGCACCACCGCGAGGTAGATGCGGCAGGACCAGATCATCTTGGGCTTTTCGGAGGCGGGCAGAAACGCGTCGGTCGCGGCGTCGACGCGGCCGAACGCGTGCCGCACGACCTTGCCGATTTCGATCGAGCAACCCATCAGGCCGAGAAAGTCGATGACGATCGGCCAGACTTTCGTCGGCCGTGCGACCTGGATCTCGGGATCGCGCGCCTGGAAGTAGGTGTGCGTGTGGTGCCGCGCGTGACTCCAGCGCCACCAGTAGGCTTCGCGAATCGTCATGAACGACGACAGGTGATAGAAGAAATCGTTGGCACGACGGCTCCTGAACGGCGTGCCGTGCGCGAGTTCATGCCAGCGCGCGTCGCTTGACGAGTAGATCGTGCCGTAGACAAAGAACGCCGGCACCGCCCACCAGCTTCCCCATGACACGGCCGCCACGACGGCCGAAGCAATCAGCAACGCGATCCACAGTCCGAAGTTGCGCCAGCCTTGGGCGTCGCTGCGCTTCATGAGTTCCTTGAGCGCTGCACGAGAAATCGCGGGCTGGTACCACTGCTGACCGATGCCGTCTTCAAAGGCTGTGTCGGTGACGCGGGGTGTGGCGCCGCCGCCTTCGACGCCGGGAGTCGAGGACATGGGTGTCTCCTGCTATCTGTGACCGTGTTGTATTTGGTGGCTTCCCGTCAGTGTGGCGGTGGCCGGTGCGCTTTTCGTTGGGTCAACGATAGATGACGGGATTCACCGGTTCACGAGGAAAAATGATGGATTTCCATCAAGCCGGCTTGTATGCCGTGCCGGATAAGGCGAGTCGAGTGGAAAATAAATTCCATGTAACTCTTGGGAAGCAATTATTTTTGCCGACGAATTCAGAGCCTGATTCGCTAAAAGCACTCACGGCTGCCGTGGATGGTATGCCGTCGATAACAGCCTGAGGTCGGCCATATACGGTCATTCGACATCGGTGCTCAGATCGCTAACAATGCGGCGCCACGCAGCAAGAGCGACCGGCAGCGTGCGGCCAGTTTGGCGCCGCAGGAACTTCAAGGCCCACGGCGCCGTGGCGAGATCAGCGTTTGATCAGCAAGGACATCACCGCGCTCACTGCACAGAGACCTGCGACGATCGGAAAGATAATGCCCGTTTGACCCGTGGCATCGATGATATGCCCGATAACCGGTTCACCAATTCCCGCAAACGCGTAGGACATCGTATTGAGAACACCGGTTGCCGTTCCTGCCGCACTCCGGCCGAAAATATCGGGGCACAGTGCCCAAAACGACGACGCCGGTCCGAACACGAAGAACCCACACAGGAAAAGCAAACCGATGCCAACTATGCTGCCATGCGGGATGAACATCATACATATAGCGGTAATCGTCGCAAGTGCCATATAGCACACGATCGCAACATACCGTTTTCCCCGGAACAGAATGTCGGAAATCCAGCTATTAGACAGCGAGCCGAGAGCCATGCCTACTGGCAGCGCTACCGTGATCCACTTTGGATCGATCGTCGATGACGTCTCCCAGTGCGTACCGAGAAAGTGAACAGGCACCCAAACGACCAACGCGTAGCGTGCGGCGTTCTGAAAGCCGATCGCGAGCCCGGTGACATACAGCTTCCAGTTTCGCAGCACGAGCAAGTAGCGTTGCTTACTTGTCAATGCATTGACGATCGTGAGAGATGCGGCTGTATCGATATCCTTTTCCGGGGCAGGCAGACCTTTATCTTCCGGTCGCTCCGCGACAAACAGCACTAATGCCAGGATACCGAGCAACATCGAGAGAGGTGCGAGACGGAAAATCCATGGCCAGTCGAGATGCAGTGTACCCAGAATAAGGACTGGGAGAACGTAGGCCAGAACCGATGAGAATCCCGAAAAACCTACATAGATGCCATAGACGAAGCCGCGACGCTGATGGCCCCACCAATTCGATAGCAGTCGGCTACCTGGCGCAAAACCCATCGACTGGCAATAGCCGTTGATGCCCCACGCAATCAAGAAAAACAAAAACGCGTGGCCGAAGCTGAACAGCCAGTTGGCCGCCAGGGAGAGAGCCGCCCCAGCGATCATCATCCACTTCCCCCCAAGCTTGTCCGCCAGGTTCCCGTTGATGAATTGCCCCCCCGCATAGCACCACAGCATTGATGCGCTAATCCAGCCGAGTTGGTATTTCGAAAGACCGAAGTCGTGCTGGATACCAGTAACTGCGAATCCGAGTGTTTGACGCCCGGTGTAATAAAAAAGATAACAGAACGTTACACCGATCAGAGCACGCCACCTGTACTGATCGAGAGTCGTTTTCCGTTTCGGGTCGATCTCTTGAATATCATCAGGAGTACTTATATACATAATCATCCCCATACAACGCGAGATCGTTCTCGCGTCGTAAATTTTGTCAGGTAATGTGGTTCAGTACTAAATCGAATGCATCGAAATTGCGCAAGCGTCGTGTGGTCTCAACGCCTGCGAGCTTGCGGTTAATGATCAGAGGGACTTTCTGCTCGGACACACCGCCGTGCGAACGAAGAGGCACCGTAAGACCGGAAAGGTCATGCTGGCCGGCGGCGCTTCCAAGTACAGTTAACCGTTCGCCAACCACTACCAGATCACCGATTCGGTCTGCGGGCAACTCAAATCGCTGGCATGCCTGTTCGCGTGTCAACACCGCCTCAATCCCCGCAATACTCGCGAGAAAGTCCATCACATCGCGCTGCTGATTGCGTTCACCGAGGTACACAGTGGCATACGAGCCCAAGGCACCGTGATGCACGACATAGGGGTCGGTAATCGGCAAAATCACTCGCGTGGCCCGTGCGCCATACCGGTCATCAAGCCGGTCTTGCAGGAATACGATGACCGGCCGTCCGATCGCATCGGTCTTTGCGTTCATGCCGTGATCAGCCGTGATTGCCAGCAACGCACCTTCATCGTGGTAGCGCTGAAAGTAACCATCCATCATGGCGTAGAAATCGTTGGCTTGTGGCGTCCCGGGTGCGTACTTGTGCTGCACATAATCGGTCGTAGAAAGATACATCAGATCAGGGCGTTCCTTTCGCAGCAACGAAAGACCCGCCGCAAACACGAACTCCGACAGTTCCGCGCTGTATACGGAAGGCACAGGCATGCCAACTCTCTCGAGGATGTCATCGATGCCGTGGTCTTCTACGTTAACCTGATCGGCCTTTTCGGCTGAAAAACAAATACCTTGCAACTTGTGCCCAAGTAGGGCGCGCAACTTGTCTTTTGCAGTCACGACTGCGACGCGCTGCCCTGCTCGGGCAATCTCTGCAAGAATCGTCGGTGCGCGCAGGTATTTCGGGTCGTTCATTAGAACTTCCGACTGCGTCTCTTCGTCGAAAAAGAAATTGCCGCAAATGCCATGTACCGACGGAGGCACGCCCGTGACGATCGACAGGTTATTCGGGTTCGTAAATGACGGCACGACACAGTCGGCGGTCAACACCGTGCCAAAGGACGACAGTGTGGAGAGAAACGGCGCCTTGCCGGCTTGTATGGCTTGGTTGATGTACTCCTGCTCGCAACCATCGACGCAAATTACGATGGTCGTGGCGGACGGCAGCCTGTAAGGCCGGGAGTTAACGACAAGTTGATTGCTCACGGTGACATCTCCTTTTTGAAAGCGATGCCAGCATAGGCTGTGCAACTTACTCACACAATCGAAATAAAGTTGCCATATCCGTGTGGAAAAATCACAGTTTCAGTCAACAAATTGACACATATGAGAAACCGACTTCCGCCACTGAACGCATTGCGTGTATTTGAGGTTGCCGCGCGTTCGGAAAGCTATTCTGCCGCAGCTCGCGAACTGAGCTTGACACATGGGGCAGTAAGCCGTCAGATCAACATCCTCGAGGACTGGCTCGGCCAGCCACTTTTTGCACGCGAAGGCCAAAGCATGATGGCCTCACCGCACGCACGGGCATTGGCCCGCGAGATTAGTGCCGCGTTCGATCAGATTGCCGATGCGGCCGAGCGCTATGGTAAGGAGCGACACGTCAAGGTTATCCGCGTCAGTGCTCCGACCACGGTTGCGATGCGCTGGTTGATCCCACGGTTGCAGGATTTTGCCAAAATTTGCAGAGATGTCGATGTTCGAGTATCTACAGTGACGTCGACTGAGTCTTTGCTCCGGAGAGATTTCGATGTGGCGATTTGCCGCCAGGCGCCACCCGGAGGGGAATATCTGACGACTTACCGTCAAGTACCGCCCGGCGCGCAATTCCAAAGCTGGCCGCTGTTCCAGGAGTACAACACAGTCATTGCAAGCCCGCGACTCACGGCCCATACCGGCATCACCGAAGTCGAACAACTTGCCTCCATGACTTGGCTTACAAGCGAAACCCGTCCTGGCGATTGGGAAACTTGGATAGAAGCCGCCGGACAACCGTCACTTCGAGCAAGCCGGATCTTACGGTTTGACCATTTTTTTGTGGTGATGCATGCCGTGGCCGACGATCAGGGTTTCGGTATCGGGCCGTTTCCGACGCTGAATGCCGATCTCGCAGCGGGTCGGGTGCAGACGCCATTTCCTACCTTGCGGTCGAAAGGCGCGACCTATCATGCTCTGGTGCCGTTGGACGCAGACAAGCCGGTCCACGTGAGAGATTTTATCGACTGGCTACGTTCCAGTGGCGCGGAAGATAGTGAACTTTAGAGTTCAGGTTATTCGGGAACGTTCAGACAAGAGACGCGTCGTTAGGATGAATGTCGCTCATCCACCGGTATGGCAGCCGAATTTGGCAACACCGACCGTCCGCTGCTGAGCGACATGACTGTCCCTTGTGGGTCCGACTTGGGACGCTAACGCGCCGCGTCGGCGCAAGCTCGCGTGTTGATGCGAGCGGTGAAAACGTGCCCGTAGATCGCACGCCACTTCGGCAACGGCTGACCTACAATATAAGCATGGTCGCTACCCAATTAGGAGGCTGCCATGACCCAGTCTATGATCTACTTCGTTGTCGGCTTGGCGGTCTTGTTGATCGCCGGATTCATGGTGGCACAACGTTACAGGCGCGATCACCCCACTGAGGGGATGACTCAGTGGCTTGACTCGCACCATATGAGTTGGATGCACCGGCACAAACATTGATGCCGGATCGCAACGTGAAAGGCCCGGCATTCCAGCCGGGCTTCACGTGATAGGTGGGAGTTCACAGTCATCGGCAGTGGTTCTCCCAGCGGTGGTCGTGACGATGACAGACTTCAACGTGCCCAGCGCCCCCAATAAAGCGCTTTGAAATAGGGGCCTGGGCGCGGGTCTTGCCTTCCTTGGCTGCACTCTCGGTGACCTTGTTGACCCTCCCGCCGGGACAGCCATCCATGGTTGCCGCCAAAGGAGCGCACCATGACCTTGACGCTAACATCGCAAGCCTTTCAACAGAACGGCGAGATTCCCGCGCGGCATACCTGCATTCAGGCGCGTCAGGCAGTGACCGGCCATGAAGCTTCACTCGCGGGTTCGCCGATCGCGCCATTGAAACGACCTGTCTGCACTCGGGAGCGGTCGTTGCAGTGGTCCGTGTCCGAACGACGGTTCAGGGTTGCGTAGGTGACCGGCCAGAGTGAGCCAATTCGAACGCCTCTGCGAACGACCGTTCCAGGTACGATGAAAGGCAGTCACCACCGGCGCTCCCGACCCGCAATCCACCGGGTCATGGAGCGTTGGTGGGAGCGCCCATCCGACCAGTATCGAAACGTGTCTGCGGCAATAGTCATCCGAACTGGCCCGTTTAGACCATGATCCACGTCGGAAAGACTAGTGGGTGGAGAACACCGAGATGCCGCCGTCGGGGAAACCTGTCGCGCCGGCCTGGAACGGCACATACACTTGCCCAAGCGTGCTGTCGATGGCGACAGAATGCGCGCCTGTGCCGACCGCAATCTTAAATAGCAACTGCCGTGACGCGCCATCGATCACGCCCATCTGGGGGCTAAATCCCGAGGCTGCAGCGGTACCGCTTGTGACGTAATGCCGGGCCGGCAAGAAATAGCGATTGGACGACGGGTCGTAGCCAACCTGGTCCACTCCGCCAAATGGCAGGCTAGCTCGAATTGCGCCACTCGCACGATCGAGGATGAGCGTGATGAGCGGGTCGCCGGCCGGCGGATCACATCCAACGAGCACGTCGTTGTTCGGGCCCAGCACGATTCCCGTCGGTCCGCATTTTCCCAATGGAAACGACTTGCTGACAGAGGGGTTTCCCATTACCGCGGAAATGGCGGTGATCACATCAAGCTCGCCGTCGGGATTCGCGGAGGTCCCGTCGTTGTTGATCAGGAAGCTCTTCGAGGCAGGATCATATGTACAGGCCTCAAGCCCCGACGATCCATTGAAAGGAAGCTTTGCCACAGCCGTTTGTGTCAGCGTCGAAATGAACGTCACAAACGGCGGGGAGTCACCAGGGCTCGCGTACATTACGAGATGATCGTCAGGATCGTAGCAACCCTCATCGACGCGCGATCCGGAATTACTGATGGCGATGGTGTTTATGGTCTTTTGCGCGGCAGTATCGATAACCTTAACTGAGTCCACGTCGCCGACATAGATCGTGTTCGTACCGGTGATGCCTACGATTCCGTCAGGACCGGACTCGTTTGTGGTTGCGCCAGCACCGATGAATGGCCCAGGAATCTGTGCGATCAACTTGTTCGATTTGGTGTCCACCACATCGATTGCTTTGTTATTGCGGTCGGCAAGAAAGTACTGGCCGGCCTCGGCATAACCGATGTCGAAACTGAATGGCGGGCTCGTAGCATTGGGCACGGCGATGTTCGTCAATAGCTTTGGCGGTGTCGGTCCGCTGATGTTGTCCCCACCTCCGCAACCGGCCAATGCGGCCGCGGCGAGCAACATCAAGCTCATCAGTCGCTTTTCCATCGATTCGTCTCCTTTCCGTTTATCGGGCTGACCGTCGGTCCAAGGATCGGCCTGAGTACTTGAATTTTTTCCACTCTCCGTCGACAAGAATCAACAATCCATTTCTTAAGGAATCTTAAGAAAACGTCGCCTGAAGATAGTAGCCGCAATTTCCATGGATGCAGGTGCGCATTGCATGACTTGCGGCTATGGACCGGTAGTTCCGGTTCACACAATGGCGGCGACATGGAAAATCGGAAAGTAAAAGTTATTTATGGTCTGCATTGGATGGACGCTATAGCTGTAATGAATCTGAAGCTTTCATAGACCTGATGGTGAAACGCCCACTGCAATTTCACGCCACCGAGCGTTCCCGTGCTTTTCGACTTGACAGAGTTAAATGAGCCCGACGAATCACGTAACACGGGCTATTGAGCTGGCAGATCGTTGCGATTGGCTGCTCTGCTGTTTGTCGACGTACGGACCTTCCTAAGCGCGGGCCGAAAGGTTGCCACGGGTCGCTTGCTGCCGATGGCCGACAGGCAGGGGGCGGCCAGGAGCGCTCCTTGGCCGCTTGCGTACCTCGGATAGCAGAGCGTCCGCTTCGCCCATTTACCTACCGATTGATCAATCACCACCCCCTTGCCACCGCTGGATGCAAACACTTCGCCTGAAGATGCTGTATCGTGAATGCCTCCGCCTTTGCACTGAGCCCACGATCTCCGTAGAGATGCCTTAGATGACCCCACTCCACCGCAATCCAGCTTTCTACCAGCTCCTAACCGATAGTTACGCCCGGGTGCTTGGTCTCCCCCTGGTGCCGCAGGCCATGCCCGTGGTCGAAGCTAGCGAATGGCTCTATGAGAGTGCACCGTTCGCAGTACTTGCGCACAACACCGATCCCGACCCGCTCTTTATTTATGGCAATAAGGCCGCGCAGCGCCGCTTTGAATATAGCTGGGATGAAATCACCCGACTGCCGTCCCGGCTCTCAGCTGAGGCCCCGAATCGCGAGGAGCGGCAGCAGTTCCTCGAACGCGTGCAGCGGCTCGGCTATGAGGCAGGCTACAAGGGCGTGCGTGTCACCAAGTCAGGCCAGCGCTTCATGATCGAGGAAGCAACACTGTGGCAACTTCTCGATGCGGAAGGCAAATTGCACGGCCAGGCAGTTGTTATCCCGCGCACGCGCGACATTTGATCGCGCATACCAACCGCTTATGTACGTGCCCTACGGAGGTAACTGCGAGGGGGAGCGAAGCTAAAGTGGTGGCGTCGAACAGCTGCGGGAACTTACATGTCAGATCCGCCCATTCGCGCGAACTTCCGCAATGGCCGAAGTCCGGCCCGGGCACCAGTCAATGGCAACGGGTCGTTGCCCCTCCGGAACCCCCGTTTGCCGGGCAACTTGCCGAATGTTTCAGAAGGGTCGACATCTGCCGATGGCGTGCGGCTGTGAGCGTTCACCGGCTGACGTTCCCCATCAAACTGTCGGCCCACGTTCTTGCCGACCATCGGAGTGCGAGCGTTGCCACTTGCGGCGGGCTTCGATAATACCGTCGTTGAGTTTGATGCTTGATGGTGCAGGGGGGACACCTGCTTGTCTTGCCAGCGCCTCTTTCGCGTGCCGTTATCAAGTCCGTCTCGGGTCGTGTAGCCTTCGCTGCAATAAACGCGTGAATCGTGTAAGGTGCGGCGCGGTGATATGCCATTGCGGCGTATGCCATTTGTCAGCTAAGCGTACCGGATCGCGCCAGGCTTAGGTGCCACGGAATGCTGCTTGAGTGGATCGCGATCAAAGGACTGGAAAGCATCATGAGCAACAGAGATACCAATGCGGCCGTCTCAGACGGCAGTGCGCGTCGTCGCAGCGTCGTTGCTGGACTCGTCTACGTGTTCGAGCAGGTCATGCCCGACCCGTTCGTCCTTGCAATTGGCTTGACCGTCGTTGTGACCTTGCTGGCCGTGGTGTTCGCGCCGCACGCGTCGTTGCCGGTGATCCTGACCTCATGGTACGGCGGCACCTTCAACATTCTCGGCTTCGCGCTGCAGATGATTCTGATTCTGGCGACCGGGTACGCGATCGCCGACGCACCGCTCGTCCAGCGCGGCTTGCGGGCAATGGCTGCCAGAGTACATTCGCCGACTCGCGCCGCGCTGTTGGTCTTCCCGATCGTCGCGGTGGCTGCGTGGCTCAACTGGGGGCTCGGCCTCGTTGTTGGCGCACTGCTGTCGCGAGAAATTGCCAAGCGTGTGAAAGTTGATTTTGCATGGCTCGTTGCGGGTAGCTACTCGGCGTGGTCTGTCTGCAATAGTGGCTTGTCCAGTTCCATTGCGTTATCGCAGGCATCGCATGGCAACGCATTAAACCTTGTCGAGAAAGCCACGGGGCAGGTAATTCCGCTGACTCAGACGGTGTTCGCGCCTTTCGTATTCATCCCAACCGTATTGGTTGTTGTCGTGATGACGGCGATCTTCATCAGGATGCATCCGAAGCAAGAGGATGTCGTCGCGTTCAATGAAGCTCAGCCGGAGCCTGCAGCCGCGGCAGAGGCAGATCCGCATGCACGGGGTGCGCAGGCATCGTCTTTCGCTGCGCGCGCTGAACGGTCAATGCTCGGTACGCTGCTCGTGCTGGCGTTGGGCGTCGGTTATCTGGCGATGACGTGGTACAGCAAGGGCTTCGAACTGGACATCAACACCACGATCCTGATCTTTTTGCTGTTGGGACTGGCGCTACAGCGCGCACCGATCGCGTACGCCGATGCGATTCGCCGCGCGGCGCGGCAGACCGGTTCGATGCTGCTTCAATATCCGATGTATGGCGGCATCATGGGCATCATGACAGGGACCGGCCTGGCGTCGACGATTGCCAAGACCTTCGTTGCGATCGCGACGCCGGTCACACTTCCTGTGTTGAGCTACTTCAGTTCGCTTATCATCACGCTGCTGATTCCGAGTGCGGGTGGGCACTGGGCTGTTCAGGGCCCCTTCGTCCTTCCCGCTGCGCTTAGCCTGCATGCTTCGGTTCCGCGCACGGCCATGGGAGTTGCCATGGCCGAAAACGTCTCGAACATGCTGCAACCGTTCTGGGCCGTACCCGTGGTGGCTATCGCTGGTATTCGCATTCAGCGGGTCATGGGTTACACGGCGATCACGTTTGCTGTATCCCTCGTCATCTATGCGGCGGCGCTTTGGCTGATTCCTTGATCCGGCCACGCGGATGTCGGCGGAAAAGCCTTTGAGACTATGCGTTTTTGCCTGCGGGCGTCTCCGCCTTAGCAGACTTCGCACCGATGCCCGTAGCGTTCGCGACGGCCCGGCGGCTTTCGCCGTGCCTCAGCTAAAGCTATCTGGGGAGAGCGACCCGGAAGCCAAGGGTAGAACAGTCTCAGGGGCCGTCCGCTCGCGGCTGCCGTCTACGCCCGGCGGTGACGTACCAAGGCGCGATCTCAGCATCTGCGGTTTTGCAAAGTAATACCCCTGAAACAGTTCGAAGCCGGCGCGCATGGCGGCGTCATGGTCTTCCGGTGTTTCGACTTTCTCGGCGATCGATACCTTCCCCTGCTGCCTGACGGCGCCGATCAGTTCGGCAAGGCACTCGCGCGGGCATCCTATGAAGTCGATCTTGACGATATCGACGCACGGCAGAAAGGCGAGCAGGCGCGGGGACACCTGCGAAACATCATCCAGTGCGACGCGGAAGCACGCGCGCCGCAGATCGTTGCAGTGCCTGAAGAGTGCTTCGTCGAACGTCACCGTTTCTAGGATCTCGAGCACGAAGCGTTCAGGCGGCAACAGCCGGACCGTGTCGGACATCAACGCCGCCCGGTCGACGTTCACATGGCCGGCGTGATTGCCCAGCGCGGCGTTAATCCCCACATCACCGATCAGTCTCGTTATAACCTGCACCGTGGCAGCGGTTTCATCCGTGATCCGGGCGAGGTTGGCGGTCCCGGAGCGGAACAGCAATTCGAACGCGGTCAACGCTCCGCTGCGGTCAAGAATCGGCTGCCGTCCGAGGTAGACGTATTCAGCTTCGACCATTTTGCTGTTCGACGCGTCTTGACCATCGGTGATGACCGGCGACGGTATTCTTGCTTTCAATTGGACGTCTCCTTTTCCATTAACTCGCTGTCGATGCCGTTCGCCCAGGCGCCGGGCATGGTCCGATTGCGGTCGCGC
>Ga0310811_10006728_pt1 | contig 14699 bp, 11 predicted proteins | sample YCmetagenome_FD_207642 | JGI IMG/M metagenome (GOLD analysis project Ga0310811, IMG submission 207642) | Soil microbial communities from experimental microcosm in Duke University, North Carolina, United States - YC | ecosystem: Engineered > Artificial ecosystem > Soil microcosm > Unclassified ...
GCCAGGCAACACCAAGCGGTCTGTGGCGTCGATGATGGTATCCGCCGGCCCTAGATCATGTCCGAGCGCTGCGATCTTGCCGTCGCGAATGGCAACGTCCGCCCGGAACGTGTCGGCGGCGGTCGCAACGGTGCCGCCGCGAATGATGGTATCGAACGGCATCAGCTGGCACCTCCCTCGTCAGGTCGCCGGTGCTCGATGACCGCGGCGAGCGCCTCCGGCAATCCGGTCGTGGCTTTGGGATCCGGACGTCGGAACGTGCCGGCAATGGCCTTGCGCGGTTTGAGCACGGCGAGCGTCTCGGCCTGACGCACGGCGGCGGCGACCGGATCGATCACAGGCACGGCAATGCGGTCCCTGACCTTCGCGGCAAGACCGGCGAGCGGCGCGCCGGAAAGAATGACGACATCGGCGCCGTCCTCTTCGACCGCGCGGTTGGCGAGCGCAACCAGCAACTCCTCCTTCTCGGCCTGCACGTCGGAGATCGAGCGGAAGCCGCCATCGAGAGTGCGGATGCCGGCGCAGCGCGCGTCAAGGCCGTGCATGGCGACGCATTCGGCGTACCAGGGCGCAAGCGCTGTGGCGAAAGTCACGATCGCGAACTTCTGGCCGAGCATGCAGGCGGTCAGCATCGCGGCTTCCGCAAGTCCCACGACCGGAAATGCGAACAGCTCGCGTGCTCCGAACAGGCCGGGATCACCAAAGGCAGCGATGATTGCCGCATCGGAGGAGGCGCCCGCCTCGGCGAGCATCTCCAGCGTGATGGCGCCTCCGATCTGCGCCTCGGCGCGCGTCGCGATATAAGGCACGCCGCGTCTTGCGGTCATCCCCACAAGCTCGGTGCCGGGGGAGGCGGCGCGCGCGCCCGCGGCATGCAGCAAGTCCGTGACCTCGGCGGTCGTGTTGGGATTGAGCAAGAGAATTTTCACGATTCGGCCTTCCGCTTTACCTTCGAGGGCGCCTTGGCCATTTCGGCGTCGTTCATGTCGTTCAGCGTCGCCGCCACGATCTCGCCGGTGCGCAGCACATGGTAGCCAAGCAGCCGCCCGGCGCGCTCGCCATCTTTCTTCCTGAGCGCGGCGAGGATGTCGTCGTGCTCGCGTACCGATTCATCCCAGCGTCCCTGCACCGACAGCGCGAAGAAACGGGCGCGTTCCGCCCGCGGCAACAGCGCGTCGTGGGTGGATTTCAGCACGGTGTTACGCGCGAAGCCGACGATGGTGGAGTGAATTTGCTGGTTGGTTTCGAAATAGTCACGCAGCTCGCCGCGATCGTGGTGATTTTCGATCTTCCCCTGCAGCACCTCCAGCCGCTCGATGTCGCGCGCCACCATCCGCGTCGCGGCGAGCTCGGCGGCGCAGCGCTCGATGCCGCTCACGGCCTCGAAGAGTTCCAGCAGCTCCTCGCGCCGGAAGGGCGCGACGATGGCGCTGTGGTTGAGGTGTAGCTCGACCAGGCCTTCGCCCGCGAGCTGCTTGAACGCTTCCCGCAGCGGCGTTCGCGAAATTCCGAGCGCCTCGGAGATTTCGGCTTCAAGCAGCGGCTCGCCGGGCGCAAGATCGCCGCGCACGATCAGCGTGCGCAGACGCGTCGCGGCCTGCTCATGCAGGCCGCTGCGCGGCACGCGCAATTGCCGTCGTTGCAGCGCGGTCACGCCGCGGTGGCGCCTTGGCTCTTTTAGTGTCCTGCTTCGCTTGATTTTGCTCTCGGTCACGGTGGCATCGGCGCTATGAAGGGATCGTGGTTCGCATGGTATCGGCCGGATGCATGTCGCTTGCAAGAGCGGGATTGGCGAACAGGCTGCCCCAGCCGCGGATTCGCGATGGATCGACACCGGTCGAAACGAGGCACGCCCAAAGCGTGACTGCAATCGAATCCAGGACGGTCACTTTGTGCTTGCGCTCGATCGGTTCGGCGGCGGCCGCTCCCCGCATATTGGTGCAGACCACCGCAACCGCATCGCAGCCCTCCCGCACGACTTCCTCGATCAGACGGGCGACTTCCGCTTCCGGAACTTCGGCAAAGGAAAAATTGTCCCGCAGCGAAACGTGCCGCTCGGCCGTGCAGGAGAGACCCTGCGAGCCCCAATTCGCGACGATCTTTTCCTGTACATCGGCGGTGTAGGGCGTCACCAGGCCGATGCGCCGCGAAGACAGGCGCCGTAAGAGGTTGCGATAGGCGAGCACGGTCGTGCAGGCCCTGATGCCGGTCGAGGCGGTGATACGCTCGCACAGACGCTCGTCGCGATCGAAACCGAGCCAGCTCGCGGAGGTGCCATTCCAGGCAATGACGTCGACCTTGGCATGCGCGAGGAGTTCCGCGGCGCGCAGGATTTCAGAGTCGTCGAATTGACGTAGCGCCGTGTCCGACAGCGCGATCTCCGTCACCTTGAAGCGCGAGAAATGCGCGCTGACGTCGGAGATGCCGGCCAGCATCGCGCAAGTGATCGGTTCGAGCGCGGTGTTCGACGAAGGCGTCAGCATGCCTAGTCTGGTCTGGCGTGTCATGTCGTTGCCTCGCAGCCTTTCAAGGTCGCCGCCGGTCAGACCGGCAGCTTGCGGCTATAATCGATCAACGTCGAGCAGATCAAAAGCGCGACGCCGGCGGCGGCAAAATACATCAGCGCCAGGAAATAGGAGCCGGTGGCCTGGACGATGAAGCCGACGATGATCGGCGTGCAGATGCCCGCGATGTTGCCGCCGAGATTCATGCAGCCGCCGAGGAATCCCGACTTCTCGCGGCCGGCGAGCACCGAGGGGATCACCCAGTACATCCCGCACCAGCGCAGGAAGAACAGGGTCGTCGACAGCAGCACGACAACGATGACGGCGTCGTGGACATAGGCCACGAGGAAGATCGAGATCGTCGCCATGATGGCCGCGATGCCGAACAGCGTGCGGAACACCGTGTTGGGGGTCCCGCCATTGCTGCGCCAGCGGTCGGCGATCCAGCCGCCGACCAGCTCGCCGACGAAGCCTGCGAAGAAGATGATGAAGGACGCGCCGCCGAGCACCTTGATGTCGAAATTGTACACCTTGAACAGGTAGGTGGGCATCCAGGTCAGAAGACCGTAGAAGGTCGTGTTGAAGAACAGCCACCCGAGGCACATGCACCAGACCGAGCGGAAGCCGAAATAGGCCATCCAGCTCGCGCCAGTCGAGGGCGGGTTCGCCGCGTCCTCGCGCGCATGCGATTCCTCGATATAGCGCGCCTCGGCCTCGTTGACGGAAGGATGCTGCCGCGGCTCGTTGCGGATGTAGTACCAGGCCAACAGGCCGCAGAAGACCGTGCCGACGCCGGCGATGACGAAGGCGACGCGCCAGGAGTTGAAGGCCGCGATCAACCAGGCGATCACGATGGAGCCGAGCGCTGCACCGAGCGGCGCGCCGCCGTCGAGCAAGGTCGCGCCGCGTCCGCGTTCGGTCTGCGTCATCCAGATCGCGTTGAGCTTGCCGCCCGCCGGGTAGATCGGCGCTTCGGAGGCACCTAGTCCAAGCCGCGTCAACAGCAGCAGCGGCCAGCTGGTGGCGATTGCGGCGAGTGCCTGGAACGCGCCCCAGAAGATTGTCGCCGATGCGATCACGATTCTTGGCTTGAAGCGATCGGCCAGCATGCCGCCCGGCACCTGCATGAAGGCGTAAGTCCAGAAGAAGGAGGAGAGGATCAATCCCTGCATCGCGGGATCGACATTGAACTCTTTCGAGATCATGGGCATCGCGACCGAAAGCGAGGCGCGGTCGATATAGTTGATCGAGATCAGGAACAGCATCAGCAAGAAGATGTTCCAGCGGACACCGCTCGGCTTGGCTGTGGCTGTCGTTGCGATGGCAGAAACCTGATCGCTCATGGCTCGCTCCGTTGCGCTCCGCGCTGTTGCAATGTTTTTCAAGGCCGCCTGATTGAAGATCTTTTGCGTGCCGGGGACGTGGCCAAGTCTCGTTCGGATCGGCAGCGTTTGCAACGATATTTTGCATGCTGCATGCAATATGATATAAAATATTGAAATTACTATATATTATTGTGTGTTATTTTCTTTTAGCTCAAGATTTTGTCACTCCCTGGTGATGAATTGGGCGGTGCGGGCCTCGCCAGGCGGGGGGGCTTGGCGTGGTTTCGACGCGCGTGCCGGATGCTCTGGGCGCAGGTGAAATTGGCTCGCTTCATTTCACCGGCGGCTTCGGCATCCGAGCCGGCAAGGCCGATTCAGACATGGCATTGAGGGGAGCAAGAGGGGCTGAACTCGCTCCTGCAGGATACGCGTTCCCCGCCGAAGCGAAGCCACGCGACTGCAAACGTCGGCGGTCTCGATGCGCTCGCGTGCGGCGGGAGATCGGGCCGCGACCACCGATGATTATCGCGGGCTGCCCGGTGCGGCTTTCGCTTGATTGGGAAGCTGGCTCAGCGTCACATTCGCCGAACCCTGTTTTCCCTGACGGACCGTCGCGAGCGTGACCGAAGAGCCGGGCGCCATGCCATGGATCTTCTTGGTCAGCTCGTTGGCGCTCTTGACCGGCTCGCCGGCCACCGAGGTGATCACATCACCGCTTCTGATTCCCGCTTTCGCGGCGGGGCCGTTACCCTGAACGCTCGAAACGATCGCGCCATGCAGATTGTTCTCACCGAGGCTATCTGCAATCTCGGGCGTGACGGATTGAACCTGGGCTCCCATCGATCCGCGCGTCACCACGCCCTTTTCCTTCAGCTGCGGGATCACCGTCTTGACGGTGTCGGCGGGGATCGCGAAGGCCACTCCGGAAGAGCCTCCGGACGGCGAAAAGATCATGCTGTTGACGCCGATGACGTCACCCGCGGTGTTGAAGCTCGGTCCGCCGGAATCGCCGCTGTTGATCGGTGCATCGATCTGGATGAATCCTTCCGTAGGACCGATTGCGATTTCACGTTCGCGCGCCGAGACGATGCCTGCCGTGACCGTGCCTTTGAGCCCGAACGGATTGCCCACCGTGAGCACCCAATCGCCGACGCGCGGCGGCTGGTCGGCAAGCTTGACGTAGCTGAAGTCGCTGCGGCCGTCGACCTTGATCAAGGCAAGGTCGCTGAGCGGATCGTTTCCGATGAGCCGGGCCTGGTAGACCTTGTTGTCGCTGGTGCGGACCTGTGCCGTGTCGCTGTCCTCCATGACGTGGCTGTTGGTCACCGCATAGCCATCCGGAGAGATGAAGAAACCCGATCCGATCGCGATCGCCTGGGCCGGCGCCTGCCCTGCATCGGAACCATCCGCTTGGGGCGCCTCCCGCTTCGGAGCACGCTGACCGGGCGCGCCGAACCTGAATTGCTCCGGCAACGCTCTCTCCGTTGCAACTGACCTGGAGGTGACGCCGATCACCGCCGGTTCGACCTTTTCGGCGAGATCCGCGAAACTGTCCGGCGCGCCATTGTGCCGGTTGGTCGTCTCGTTGTTGGCCGTTTGCGAGTAGGCGAGGTTGGCACCGAGCAGGATTGCAATGGCGACGATGCTGCCGATGCCCGATGCGCCGATGCAGCTAAGGGACGAATTGCGAAATGTCATTTCCACCTCCATCAGCTTTTCGGCGCTTCCGACGAACTCAGGGCATGCCGCGCCCGATGACATGCCAAACGGCATCGAAGCTTGAGTTGTTCCTAAGCTGTCGTTGATGGTTCTCGCGCGCGACGTGGTTCAATTGTGGTGGAACTATGTCCCCACGGCTCTCTGATTTGCGCTATCTGTTGCGTTCGCGCGACAGTTGGGAATCGACGCTGTGATACCCTTTGTCAGCTCAACCGGACGGATCGCTTGATCTTGCGGTTCGTGCCGCTCCGCTCGAAGGGGGGATCACGGAATGAGCCAAGTGCGTGGACCAGTGTGCGGGCCATGGCCTTGTCTGCTCGTGCTGGCGGCGCTCGCCACGCCGTCGAGCGGCGCGCTCGCAGCGTCTCCCAGGCAGGCTGCGCCGGCGAAGAAGACCGAGAGTGCCGCGCGGCCAGAGCGCAAGGCGGCCGCACCGAGCGAGGCAAAGAAGGTCGAAGCCAAGCAGATCGCGGCCAAGCAGACCGGAGCAAAGAAGGCCAGGCACGCCGAGCGCGTTGCGGACAAGCGCCACAAGAAGGCGCCCGCGGACGACAAGCCTGCCGAGAAGACGGAGCCTCAGCTCACCGGCGATCTCGCCGTTCTGAAAGACGTGATCGACTTGCAGCGCCATGGCAAGACCGGCGATGCCACCGATGCCGAGAAGAAGCTGACGGATCCGGCCGCCCAGAAGCTGGCGGAATGGTTCATTCTTCGCCATCCGGACTCGGAAGCCAATTTTTCGCGCTACGTAGCATTCATCTCGGACAATCCCGACTGGTCGGGCGTGACGTTGCTGCGCCGGCGCGCCGAAGCCCGCTTGTGGGACGACAAGATCAGCGGAGCGACGGTGCATGCCTTTACCTCCGATCATCCGCTGACGGCAAAGGGCCGGCTGGCGCTGGCGCGCGTGCTGCTCGGCGAGGGCGATCGCGACGGCGCCAAAGCGCTGGTGCAGGCGGCCTATCGGTCCGAAGATCTGTCGGAGCGCACCGAATCCGATGTGCTCGACGCTTTCCATGATCTGCTTGGACGCGACGACGATCAGGCCCGCATGGACAAGCGCATCGGCGCCAAGGATTTTTCCGCGGCGATGCGGGCCGCGCATCGGCTCGGCGACGACGCGATGTCGATCGTCAAGGCCTGCACTGCGGTCAAGGGCAATGACGACAAGGCGGCCGACCGTCTCGATTCGGTCGCTAGCGATGCAAGGCAGGACCTTGGCTATTTGCTGTGCCGCGCCCAGTGGCTGCTGCACAAGGACCAGGTCGTCGATGCCGCCCGCATGGTTCTCGCGGCGCCGAAACAGACCATGGCGCTGCAGGACACCGACGCGTGGTGGCGCCTGCGCCGCATGCTGGCGCGCAAGCTGCTCGACCAGGGTGATGTGGCAAACGCCTATGCGATCGTGCGTGATGCCGCGCCGCCGGCAAGCGGGAACTACCGCTCCGATTTCCATTTCATGCAGGGCTGGATCGCACTGCGCTATCTCGGCGATGCCAAGACGGCACTCGCGCATTTCGCCCATATCGACGAGGGCTGCGTCGACCCCACGACGCTGGCACGCGCGAATTATTGGCGCGGCCGTGCCGAGGAAGTGCTCGGCGACAAGCAAGCCATGCGCGCCGACTATGAGGAGGCGGCCCGCCATACCACCGCCTATTACGGCCAGCTGGCGCGCGCCAGGCTCGGCTTCAACAGCATCGAGCTGCGCACGCCGCCGCAAACCGAGGCGGCCAGTAGTGCCGCAAACGAGATCGTGCGCGCCGTGGACATGCTCTACGCGATCGGTGCGCGCGACGTCGTGCTCTATTTCGTGGCTGATCTCGCCGAAGACTCGCGCGACGTTCCAACGATTACGGCAGTCGCGGAAGCGACCGGCCGCAATAACGATGCCCACGCGATGCTGGAGCTCGGCAAGACGGCGCTGGCGCGCGGCCTTGCGGTCGATCCTTACGCGTTTCCGACCATCGGCATCCCTCAGCACACGCCGATCGGCCCGGCCGTCGACCGCAGCATCATCTATTCGGTGGCGCGCACCGAAAGCGCGTTCAACCAGCGCGATCGCTCGAGCGCAAGCGCAGTTGGCCTGATGCAGGTGACGCCCGAGGCAGGCCGCGACACCGCCAAACGCTTCAAGGTCGAGTATGACTGGGATCGGCTGGTGTCCGATCCCGTCTACAACACGCAAATGGGCGCAGCCGAGCTCGCCGCGCTGCTGGCCGAATACAAGGGCTCGTATCTCATGACCTTCGCCGGCTACAATGCCGGCCGCGGCCGCGTGCGCGACTGGATCAAGGCCCACGGCGATCCCCGCGAGTCCGATGTCGATCCGGTGGATTGGGTGGAGCGCATCCCGTTTTCCGAGACGCGCAACTATGTCCAGCGCGTGATGGAGAATTTGCTGGTCTACCAGTCCCGCTTCGATGGCCGCACACCGGCCATGGCAACGCTCAGTCAGCCGTCAGCTGCGGCGCAGGAGGCCAGCGCGATCCCGCCGAACTGAGATTGTTGGATCAATGCTGCGTAGCAGCCGTTGCCCGGCTCACGCCGCCGCGCTCATCGCCGGGACCAGTGCCGATTTCCCCTTGATCTGGGTCCGGTGCATCACCCGGCGCTGCGTGTTGTCGAAGGGATCGCGGCGATGCATGGTGCTTCGGTTGTCCCAAAGCAGCAAATCGCCGATGCGCCAGTGATGCTCGTAGCTGAACTTCGGCTGCGTGGCGTACTCCCAGAGCTCGTCCAGCAATCTGGATGAGCCGCCGGCATCGTAGCCCTCGACATAGGAATTCCGGCGCCGTCCGAGATACAGCATCTCCTCGCCGGTTTCGGGATGGACGCACAGCGAAGGATGCCAGGCGCCGGGAGCCTTGTGCGGATCGTCGGTCGGCGTCACGCCCTTGCGCAGGAACCCGCCCGAGTTGTAGGTGCCATCGTGCTTGATGCGGCGCCCGGCAATCGCCTTCCTCAAATGATCCGGGAGGTCGCGGGCGGCGGCGACCATGCTGCAGAGCCAGGTGTTTCCGCCCGTGTCGGGAATCTCCAGCGCATAGAGCATCGATGCGAAGGGAGGAATGTCCAGATAGCTCATGTCGGTGTGCCACACCGCTTCGCCCGAGCCGAGGGCCCCGATCGGCGCGCCGGCCGGATCGAGCACGTTGGAGACGACATAGATATCGGGATAGCCGGGCGGGCTGAGGCGCCCGTTCTCCTGATTGGGAGGCGGATCCAGATCGCCGAGGGCGCGGCTGAAAACCAGGAGATCATCGTCGCTGATCTTCTGGTTGCGGAACAGAAGTGCGCCGTGTCTTGCGAAAGCCGCGTTGATCGAATCCTGAACAGATGCGGAAATGTCGCGCAAATCGACGTCCAGGATCTCGGCACCGACAAAGGGGGTGAGTTCTCTAGAGGAGATCGCCAATGGTTCCTCCCTCGCTGACCCGCGAAAATGAGCCATGATGGGCGCGCAGACTGTCACCTAATCGCGCTATCGTCAACGTGACGGTTGACAGGCTCGATCGGCCATTGAAACCTGTGGCTGTACGGGAAAACAGAGCGCAAGCGGGCAATGACGATGACAAGGAAGACCAAGGTCCTCGCAGCTTCCTGCTTGATGTATTTCCTCTTCTACATGGACCGCGTGAATATCTCCTCGCTGGCGCCGGTGATCGGCAAGGAGCTGCAGCTCAATGCCTTCGATATTGGACTGGTATTCTCCGCGTTCGCCTATCCCTATGCGCTGTTTCAGATCATCGGCGGATATGTCGGCGATCGGCTCGGTCCGAAGCTGACGCTCGGCCTATGCGGGGTGCTGGTCGCGACGGCAACGATCTGGACGGGGCTCGCCGGCGGACTTGCTGGCCTCATCAGCGCGCGCATCCTGCTTGGCGCCGCCGAGGGGCCCGCTTTTCCGACCGCGACGCGGGCCCTGGCGGCCGTCATGCTGCCCGCCGAACGCGGCTTCGCCCAGGGCATCACGCATTCGTTTTCGCGGCTCGGCAACGCGGTGACGCCTGCGGTCGTTGCCGCCCTCGTCGCCGTCTCGAGCTGGAGAGCCAGCTTCATCGCCTTCGGCGCTTGCAGCCTCGTCTGGACGTTGCTCTGGGTCACGATCTATCGAACAGACAAGGCTGCGGACGAGCGGGCCTCCGAGCGCGTGCCAAGCGAGGGCAAGATTGCCTTCCCGGCCGTGGTCAAACGCGTGCTGCCGATCACCCTGGTCGACTTCTGCTACGGCTGGGTGCTTTGGACCTATCTGAACTGGACGCCGCTGTTCCTGACGCACCAGTACAAGCTTGACCTCAAGCATACGGCCGTGTTTGCGACCGGCATCTTCCTTGCCGGCGTCGTCGGCGACACCCTCGGCGGGCTGATCAGCGATTTCCTGTACCGGCGCTATCGCAGCCTCGGCATTTCGCGGCTCGGTGTCATCGCGGCGGGGTTCGCGCTGTCGCTGCTGTTCATCATCCCGATGGTCTATACGTCCGACCTTGTGACGGCGGCCATCCTGCTCAGCGCCGCCTTTTTCTTCCTCGAGCTTATCGTTTCTCCGATATGGTCGCTGCCGATGGACCTGATGCCGCAGCAGTCGGGCACGGCGAGCGGCATCATGAATTTCGGCTTCGGAATGGCCGGGATCATATCGCCGGTGGTGATCGGCGGCCTCGTCAACTGGACGGGAAACTGGTCGCTTGCGTTCTCGACGTCGATTGCGGTGCTCCTGTTCGGCCTTGTCGCAACCATCGTGGTCGGCAGGCGGATGGGGCCTGGCCAGCTTGCCAGGGTTGAAATTGTGAGCACCTGAATTGCGCGTCCGGCCATTGTGACCGCCTCCGCCGCCGGGCTAGGCTCGGCCAACAACAAGAACGGCAGGGAGAAATCATGGGCAACAAGATCGTCATCGTGGGGGCAGGTGCTGTCGGCGGCTATGCCGGCGCGCATATGGTGCAGGCAGGCGAGGACGTCACCTTCATCGATCCCTGGCCCGAACATGTCGAGCACATGCGAAAGCACGGCCTGCGCGTCACCCATGCGCGGGACGTGCCGGAGTTCACGGTGCCCGTGCGCGCGCTGCATGTGACGGACGCGCAGCAGCTGTCCAAGGAAAAGCCGGTCGACATCGCCTTTGTCTGCATGAAGTCCTACGACACCGCATGGGCGACCATGATGATCAGGCAGTATCTCGCGCCCGACGGCTTTGTCGTGTCGCTGCAGAACTGCATGAATGAGGAGACCATCGCCGGCGTTGTCGGCTGGGGCAAGACGCTCGGCTGCATCGCGAGCAGCATTTCGGTGAACCTGCCCGAGCCCGGCCATATCCATCGCGGCGCCGGCAAGGGCGGAGCGGCGCATACCGTCTTCCGCGCCGGCGAGGTGCATGGCCGCATCACCGAGCGCGCCAGGGAAATCGGCCGCCTGGTCGGCTTTTCCGACAGCGCGCTGGTCACCAACAATCTCTGGGGCGAGCGCTGGTCGAAGCTCGTGGCAAACGCCATGCAGAACGGCCTCTCGGCCTCGACGGGTCTCTCCGGCGGCGAGATGCTGAACAGCGAGCCGATCCGCCGCTTCGCGGCACGGATCGGCAGCGAGGCAATCCGGGTCGGGCAGGCGCATGGCTATGCGCTCGAGGATATTTTGCATCTTGCCCCCGAGACCATCGCGCGCGCCGGCGAGGGCGATGAGGCGGCGATCAAGGCCTATGACGCGCAACGCTTTGCCGACGGCAAGAAGACGGCCTCGGAGCAACGCCCGTCGATGGGCCAGGATATGGCGAAGGGGAGGCGCACCGAGATCGAGTTCATCAACGGCCATGTCGTGCGCGAGGGCGAGAAGCTCGGCATAGCCTGCCGCGCCAATGCGATCCTCACCGACATCGTCAAGCGCGTGGAACGCGGCGAGCTGAAGCAGGATCCCAAGCACATCACGGAACTGCGGCTGAACTAGCCGCGGGTTGATTCATTCTAAAGTGACTGCGGATGTTCGCGCTGGAGTTCCGGTCGAACTCCAGTGCGACGTCGTGTGCCGAAATGAGCCGCAACGGGGATCGCGGAACGCAAATTGCCCAGAAGCGTTCACATTTAAACTCGCCTTGTCGGATTACGCTCTTTGGTCAGGGGCATTTCAAGCCGGAGCGGCAATTTTGAATCGTACGGTCATTTCAATCGCCGGCCACGCCTCGCGTCTGCCCCTCTCGATATTGCGATGTCCCCGGTGCCGGTCGGAACTTTCGGTCGAGCCGGATCAGGTTTCATGCCTCAATGGGAGGTGCATCTATTCGGGGCAAAAGTTCCCTGTGCTCAATGGGCAGCCGGTCCTGATCGACTTCGTCGACAGCATCTTCGAGAGGTCGAGCTACCGAAAAGGCAACGGCAGCGCGCTTCCGCGCAATCTCACGCCTAACAGGATGAGGTCTCGGCTGCATCTGCTGGTGGATGGAACCAATCCCGTCGCAGCGAAGAACTGCGATTCCTTCCTTTCGTTGGTCAGGGCGCGGACCAGGCGCCCGCGGATCCTGATCATCGGCGCCGGCGTGGTCGGACTCGGGGCCGACCGGCTCTATGGCGATGGCGACGTCGAATTGATCAGTACGGACGTTTACGCATCGCCCGCGACGGGGCTGCTGTGTGATGCACATAAATTGCCATTCGTGTCACAGACTTTTGACGGAGTCTGGATTCAAGCGGTGTTGGAACACGTGCTCGAACCATCGGTCGTCGTCGCCGAGATTCATCGCGTGCTCAAGCAAGGCGGATACGTCTATGCCGAGACACCGTTCATGCAGCAGGTCCATGAACGGGCCTACGATTTTTCCCGCTTCACCCGCAGCGGTCACCGCTGGCTGTTCCGGCAATTCGACGAGATCGACGCTGGCCCCATCACCGGCCCTGCCATCGCATTCCTTTGGTCGATGCGCTATTTGCTGCGCGCCCTTGGCGCCGGCGAGAAACTCTCCCGGTTGATCCCGCTCTTGTTCTTCTGGATCAGGTTTCTCGATCGCTTTTGCAAACCGCAGAAGGCGACAGATGCCGCCGGCGGCGTGTTCTTCCTCGGGCGCCGGTCGGAGGGCGGGATTTCTGCCGCATCCATGGTGGGCTACTACGAGCGGCAGTCCTGACGGACGCGTCCTCTCCCGCGCCGGCCTGCCAAACCGGCAGGACCGAATTGCCTCGCCATGACTGACCTCCGTCGCAAACACGGCGTATACTCGTACGCCGTAAGACAAGAATGGCGGCGGAGGAAATATCGATGCAGTTGCGGGTCTTTGGGCGGACCGGAATGCGCCTCTCGGTGCTGGGCTTTGGCTGCGGCGCCGTCGGCGGATTGATGGTGCGCGGCGATCATGCCGACCAGGAGCGCACCGTGGCGCGGGCGCTCGAAGCCGGCGCGAATTATTTCGACACGGCGGTGCAGTATGGCGATGGCGAATCCGAAAAGAACCTCGGCCGCATCCTGCAGAAGCTGAAGCCGGCGAACGCCATCGTCGGCACCAAGGTCCGCATTCCCCCGAGCGACTATGGCGGCATCGGCGAGGCCGTGGCGACCTCGCTCGAAGGCAGCCTTGCTCGGCTGCGCCTTGACCACGTCGACATCTTTCATCTGCACAATCCGATCACCGAGAAGGAAGGCGGAACGGCGCTGAGCGCGGCGCAAGTGCTCGGCGAGGTGGCGCCGGCCTTCGAGCGGCTGCGACAGCAGGGCAAGGTCCGCTTCCTCGGGCTCACGGCGGTCGGCGATACCGCGGCGCTGCGGCAAGTCATCGACTCCCGCGCCTTTGACAGCGCCCAGGTCGTCTACAACATGCTCAATCCATCGGCCGCCGAAGCTTTGCCGAAGAATTATCCGGCGCAGGATTACGGACGCCTGTTCGACCACACCGAGGCGGCCGGCGTCGGCGTCGTCGGCATCCGCGTGCTCGCCGGCGGCGCGCTGTCGGGCTCGGCCGAGCGTCATCCGATCGCGAGCCCGCCGCCCGAGCCGATCGGCTCGGCGATGAGCTATGACGGCGATATCGATCGCGCACGGCGGTTGACCGCGCTGGTGAAGGAAGGCTTTGCCACAAGCCTCACCGAAGCCGCGACGCGGTTTTCACTGTCTCACCCGGCGATGGGTACGATCCTGGTCGGCATCGCCACGCCCGGGCAATTCGACGATGCGCTGGCCGCGGTCGAAAAAGGCCCGCTGCCGGTGGCGGCGCTGGAGCGGCTGTCAGCCTTGAGGCAGGCTTTTGCCGGCGAAACGCGCTGAAAGGAATGCTGGTTTGACTGATCTTGCACGCTCAACCGGCGCCGCGTCCGCAGCCTTCGTTGCCGTCGATTGGGGCACCAGCAGTTTTCGCTCCTGGCTGATGTCGGCCGCCGGCGAGGCCATTGCGGAGAGCCGCGGCGGCGAGGGCATCCTGCATTGTATAGGAAGCGGCTTTGCGCCGGTGCTGCGCGATCACCTCGCACGGCTTGGTGCGCCGGATGGCATGCCCGTGTTGATTTGCGGCATGGCAGGCGCGCGACAGGGATGGCGCGAGGCTCCCTATCTGAAGACGCCGACGCGTCTCGAGGCGCTGCATGAGGGAACCATCCGGATCGATGCGCCCGGCGACATCCGTATCCTGCCCGGCATCGCCCAGGCGCGGGCCGATCGGCCCGACGTGATGCGCGGGGAGGAAACGCAGCTTCTGGGGGTGACCGAGCCCGATTTTACCGGGCTGGTCTGCATTCCCGGCACGCACAGCAAATGGATCAGGATCGAGCAAGGTCACGTCATCGAGTTCTCGACCCACATGACCGGCGAGCTGTTCTCGGTGATCTCCCAGCACAGCATCCTGGCGCATGCGGTCGAGACGGATGGTCCATCTGCGGCGGATAACGAGCCATTCCGCGAGGGCCTTGCGGCCGCGCTCGCGGCGCCTTCGGGACTGACCGCATTGCTGTTCCGGTTGCGCGCCGCCCAACTCCTGGGTTTCGAGCAACGCGCTGACGGTGCGGCACGGCTGTCGGGCCTGTTGATCGGAACCGAGATCGCCGATGTGCTTCACCGCCACGGAGCGCGGCCGCTGCGTCTGATCGGGGCAGGACAGCTTGGCCGGCTTTACGAGGCCGCGCTGAAGGCGCAAGGCTTTGACGTGATAGTGGCTGACGCAGAAGAGGCGTCACGTCTTGGA
>Ga0310811_10006729_pt1 | contig 14698 bp, 11 predicted proteins | sample YCmetagenome_FD_207642 | JGI IMG/M metagenome (GOLD analysis project Ga0310811, IMG submission 207642) | Soil microbial communities from experimental microcosm in Duke University, North Carolina, United States - YC | ecosystem: Engineered > Artificial ecosystem > Soil microcosm > Unclassified ...
CTATTTCACGCAGTATTTCCTCCGCCATGCGCAGGACCTGGGCATACGCAAAGTCATCGGCCTGGATACGTTTCTGCTCGACAAGCCTCAATGGCTGACCACACTGGTGTCTGAGCATCCTGCATTGTTCAGCCTGCATACATTCGACATCTCCAAGGACAGCCTGGCCGATATCGAGGGCGCCGCCGGCGCGCAGTTCGTGGTCCACGGCGCATCCATTGCCTCCCCCACTTTTTACCGCCAGTACCCGCTGGAAACCATTGACGCCAATATCTGGGGCCTGCGCAGTTTGCTCGATCTCTATCGCGGGCGGCCTAGCCTGAAGGGTTTGCTGTTCTTTTCCTCCAGCGAGATCTACGGCGATCCCGACGTCAAGGCGATCCCGACGGATGAAAACTATCGCGGCAATGTCGCCTGCACCGGTCCCCGCGCCTGTTATGATGAGTCCAAGCGTTTCGGTGAAACACTCTGCTACGTCTTCGCCAAGAAGTTCGGCACGCCGATAACCGTGGCCCGGCCGTTCAACAATTATGGACCCGGCATGCGGTTGGGCGACAAGCGGCTGCCTGCCGATTTCGCCCGCTGTATTCTGGAAGGCCGCGACATTTCGATCCTTTCGGACGGGACGCCCACACGTACATTTTGCTATATCTCCGACGCCATCACCGGCTATCTCCTCTGCCTGCTGCATGGCAAATTCGACGCCTTCAATATCGGCGTGGAAAAACCGGAAATCATGGTGCGCGAGTTTGCTGAGATTTTCCGCGCCGCCGGCGCCGAACTCACCGGCTATACTGGTGCCGTGAAATACGAAAAAAGCAGTGATCCGGAATATATGACCGACAATCCGAATCGCCGCTGCCCGGTCATCACCAAGGCGCGAACAGTCCTGGGTTACAATCCCGAGGTTCTGGTGGATGAAGGCGTGCGCCGCTATCTCAAGTTTCTCAAGCACGAGAACGCAGCATGAAACTTGCCGTGGTGGGAACCGGCTATGTCGGTCTTGTGTCAGGGGTCTGCCTGGCCGCGAAGGGGCATACCGTCCTTTGCGTGGACAAGAATCCGGCCATCGTCGCAACTCTCAATGCCGGCAGGCCACACATCTTTGAAACCGGGCTGCCGGAGCTCCTGGCCTCGGTTTTGGCGTCCGGACGTTTCTCGGCCACGCAGGACCTGTATGCCGCGCTTGATCAGGTCGATCTGGTGATCGTGGCGGTTGGCACGCCGTCCAAAGACGGCATCATAGACCTTACATACGTTGATGGCGTGGCACGGGAGATCGGGGCCTATATCAAAAATCATGACCGCCACATCTCGGTCGTCGTCAAAAGCACGGTGGTGCCGGGCACCACCGATACCGTGGTCCGCATTGCTATCGAGCAGGCCAGCGGCAAGGCATTTTCCGCCTTTGGCCTGGGCATGAATCCGGAATTCTTGCGCGAAGGCGATGCCATAAGCGATTTCAGCGCCCCCGACCGCATTGTCCTGGGCTACGAGGACCCGCAAACGCTGGAAAGGCTGGAAGAGCTTTATGCGCCGTGGGATGTGGACAAGTTGCGGGTCAATACGCGCACGGCTGAGATGGTCAAGTACGCCAACAATGCGCTGCTGGCGACACAGATTTCCGCCGTCAATGAGATTGCCAATCTGGCTGCGGCGCTGGGTGGAATAGATGTCATGGATGTGGTGGCCGGCGTCCAGATGGACAAGCGCTGGAATCCGATCCTGCCGGACGGCGCACGGGCCAAACCGCATATCTTGACCTATCTGGTGCCGGGTTGCGGCTTCGGTGGCAGCTGTTTTCCAAAGGATGTGCAGGCACTGCGTTCCCAGGGCATGCAGAACGGCCTGCCCATGCGGATGCTCAACGCCATTCTGGATGTCAACGAGGGACAGCCGGAGCAGGTGATTGACATTCTGCGCCGGGAGACGGGCGGGCTGACCGGCCGCAGAGTCCTGGTGCTGGGTTTGGCCTTCAAACCCGGCACGGACGATGTACGCGAATCGGCCTCGCTCAAGATCGTCGCGCGCCTGGCCGACGAAGGCGCGGTGATCGTGGCCCATGATCCCATCGCAACCGAAAATTTCCGCAACGCCCTGAACGGGGCGGCGGCCCAAACCGTATTCTGCGAGCGTTGGCAGGATGAGGTTGCCGCCGCAGACATCGTGATTGTCGCCACCGCCTGGCCGGAATATCAGGCGCTGAGCGGTTTGGATTTTTCAGGAAAGATCCTGTTCGATGCGCGGCGGGCCTTTATGCCTTCGCAATTTCAGGGCACGAAGTATCTCTCTATCGGCCGGCAGATGGGGACACCGTAAGCCGTCATGACGCCAGCCCGCTCTCCGGCACGCGACGTGGGTACCATCGGGGAACACGTTGCACGAGGCGCTCTGGCTCTTACGCTGGCAGGCGCGTTTGCCTTCATCGGCCTGTTCCTTGGGCGGTATGGCCTGGGCGACGATCCTCGCGCCGTCGGCATGTTGTTTGCGCTTTCGATCTTGCCGATCTGTCTTTCGGCAGCGGCCATGCTCCGTTTCGGACACTCACCTCTGGCGGCCGCCTGTGCACTGGTCCTGGGGTTTGTGCTGGGACTTCTCCTGCCGCTCGCCAGCTTCGCATGGCAAACCCCGGTTCCGGCTCTGACGCTGGTGGTGTTGGCAGCAGCATTGCTGGGCGGCAAAAGCGCTCTGCCCCGCCCATTTTCCGCAGGGCCGCTCTGTCTTCTGCTTATGGCGCTGCTTTTCGCAGCAGTCATGGTGGTATTCAGCGCACCCACCCGCCTGTTCATGCCGGAAACGATAGCGCTGGGGCAGGCGCTGTCCGACAATTACTATGATATCGCGATCGCCCAGATGCTTGGCCATCATGGCGCGCTTTCCGTGGGGGGCGACGGCCTGGCGCTCCACAGCTACCATTTCCTCTCTCAGTTGATTGCTGCCGGCCTTTCCAAAACCACCTCTGCCCCAATGACGGCGGTCTATCTCTATTGGGGATCTGTCAGCCTCAAACTGCAATTGCTGTGGGCGGTATTCGCCTCGGGCCTTCTGTTGGCGCCCCCGCGCGCCACCGCCTTTGCGGGCCGTCTTGGCTTTGCCGGCCTGACGATGCTGTTGGTTGGAGCGCTGGAAAGCGAAAGTTTCCTGCAGGGCGCAGCCCTGTACGCCGCGGCCCTGCCCCTGTTTCTCACTCTGGCCGGCGGAGGCGATAACAAGGCGCCGCCGCTTCCCGCCATAGGGCTGGCGCTTATTGTCGTGCTGCTATGCGCCTTTGCGAAAATTTCAGCGGGGTTCTTCGGTGGCATTGCCCTCCTGATCGTGTTGTGGCGGCACAGGCAGCACCGCATGCACAGCGTGCTGCTGGTCGCGGGCCTTTTGTTGCTTGTGCCTCCCACTTACATCCTTGTACTTCCCAAGGATCTGAGCATGTCGGGCTTGCCCCTGCGTATGCTGTTGGCGGATTACTATCAAAACTACTTCACGCTCACCACGCTGCTGAGTTATCTGCTCCCGATGCTTGTAATCGCCTTGCTGGTTCTGCGTCCGCAGGCCAGGCCGGGCGACGCCAATGTGATGATCTCCTGGAACAGGACCACGCTGCGCGATGCATGCCGGCAATCCGATGCCGTCACGCAGCTTGTCGCGCTTTCGCTGATAGCCTGTATCGTGGTGCTGGTGACGCAGCCGATCGGGAGCAATGTCGGGTATTTTTCGCTTTATGTTTACCTGCTGGCCTTGCTCCTGTTGCCCGCAGCGCTGGGCCGGAGCAATCTGGCCCTGCCGCAAGCGGTCCCCTCATCCATTATTGCCGTGATGTTGGGCGGGATGCTGGCCGTCGGATTGGTGACCTTCGTGATCGCCACGCCGGAGCAGATCGCGTTCCTCTACAAGAAGGCCAGTGGGGGCCCGGCTTACACAGGGCATGTGATGGCCGAAATGCGCCAGTCCCGTCATCTGACCGGAACCCTGTTTGGAACGCTCCACCAGCGCATTGCCGCATCACCTTGGGAGCAGCTGATGAACGCGCTCACTGAGCAGAGCAGGGCGCTGAATGGCCAGTTGATCGTCGAAATCACGCCAGATGCAGAAGAGGTCTGGCGTCGCCTGGAAGGCGGCAACACCGCCTGGTGGTGCATGGCGCCGCATCTGATGATACCCGCCGAGACGGGTTTGGCCCAGGCACGCAGTATGGCGCCCGAAACCATCGAGCAGGAATGTGCTCCGTTCGGCCAGGTATGGTACGGCTTTGGCAAGGACCAAGACCGGCATCGTACCTCTCTTTTCACGGACCGTGAGCGTTGCACTCTGGCACGTCCCATTCATGCCCGCGCCGTTTACCTGCTGAAGTCCTATCGCGATCTTTCGCAAAACCGGCTCATCCGTTGCGAGGCGGGGTGATGGATATTCAATGATGGATATTTTGAGGCCGCTGCGTTTTGCCGGCGTGGGAGGCTCGGCCACGGCCGCATACTGGATTGTACTGCTCGTGCTTTGGCAACTGGACGTTCGTCCGCTTGTTGCCAGCATTATCGCCTATCTGGTGGGGTTCGTGGTGTCCTATCTGGGCCACCGCAATATAACCTATCGCTCGCGTGCTTTCGTCGGTCCGGAACTGACAAGATTCCTCACCATGCAAACCATCTGCCTTCTCTTGGGCAACCTTTCATTCTGGCTTGTCACCATACCGCTTCATTTGCCTGTCATCGCGGGAGGCGTTGCGCTCACGATTGTAAGTGTTGGGCTGAGCTATGTGATCTGCGAGATCTGGGTCTTTCGCGTCCGCCACTGACTCACAGATATTGCCTCAGCGCAGTATCGCCGCGTAAGGCAAGCGCCGCCGCGGTTTCCAGACCTTTATTGTCGCCGGCTCGCACCAGACCGGCGGAAGCCAGTCCTGGCGCCAGCAATTCCCGCATCGCCACCAGCCGGTATTCGTCCGATGCCGATGCGTTTTCAGCCAGCCAGCGACGTTGTGCGTCACGCACCATCGTGGCGGCGGCAGCGGAAAATGCCGTTGAGGTCCGGATGGCATCGAGATCATTTGCGCCCGGTTCCAGCCGCAGAAAATCCATCAGTTGCAGAGTCAGTGGCGATGGCCGATCGTTCCAGCCGGGATCGGCAGATTGCGAGGCGCCATCAATCGTGATCGTCCCGGGTTCGACGCTGAAATCCAGCCGCGCCTGCCGTCCGTGATCGTCACGAATACAGATCAAACGATGGCGTGCCTGCGCTTCGCGAGCCATCTCGATAGTGAGGGCCGCAAGACCATACCGGCCGCGGAGACACACGGAGAGGCCGCCCCGTCCGATCCGGGCATCGTCAATGCGGGCAGCTTCGCCCATTGCCATCAACAGCGTGGCTAGGTGCGGCCCGACATCCTCCGCCAGCCCGATCCCGGCATCATGCCCCTTCTCCTCGCCATAGCGCTTCTCTGCGACAGGGTCTGTCCAGGTAATTGCTATCTCCACAGGCTTTTCCAGGCTACCGCGCATCAGCTCGATGAAATTGCGCAGATAAATGCAGTAATTGAGAACCAAGGCGGGACGCAGTACGAGCCCGCTGCGCTGCGCCAGGGCGATGAGCGCTTCACCCTCGGCGATGCTCAGTGCGACAGGCTTTTCCACCAAGGTGGGAATTCCCATTTCCAGCAGTGCACCGGCGGTCACAGCATGTTCACGTGCGGCATTGACAACAATCGCGGCGCCGGCGCGCTCGGCGCGCCAGTCCGTGACCTGCGTAAACTGGTGGAACCTCGCCGCGTTGGCCTTTTCCAGCGCCGTCCTCAGCGCCGCTTCCCCATGCCGCGATGCGACGAGCACGGAGTGAAACGGCATCTCAAGCCGGGCCAGAATGGAGAGATACACTCTCGCCCAGCGGCCGCCGCCCACCAGTAGCAGCGTGGCGGGACGGTTCATTCTATTTCCAGCTTTTCCATGGCGCGCGGTTTTCCACCCAAAGCTCTTCCAGCAAGCGGCGGTCGCGCAGGGTATCCATGGGCTGCCAGAAACCGTCATGGTGCCAGGCACGGAGTTCACCTTGCAGGGCCAGCGCCTCCATCGGCTCCCGCTCCCAGCTGGTATCGTCGCCGGCAATCAAATCCAGCACGGATTTTTCGAGCACAAAATAACCGCCATTGATGCGGCCATCTCCACCCACCGGCTTCTCCACAAACCGGGTAACCTGATCGCCTTCTATCTCCGCCGCCCCGAAGCGGGCGGGATTGTGAACTGCGGTCATGGTGGCTTTGCCGCCGTGCCGGCGGTGAAAGGCGATGCTGGCGGCTATGTCGGAATTGATGAGCCCATCACCATAGGTCATGCAGAAGGGTTCGCCGTCGTCGAGCAGGTGCTGAACCCTTTTCAGCCGCCCTCCCGTCATGGTCGCGTCGCCGGTATTGACGATCGTGACACGCCAGTCTTCACGGGGATCGTCCAGACAACTGACCCTGCCTTCTTTAAGGTTCACCTCGACGCTCGAATTGTGCAGACGGTAGTTGACAAAATATTCGACAATCACCTGGGCCTTGTATCCCGCACAGATGATGAAATCACGAATGCCGGCCTGCTCGTATATTTTCATGATGTGCCAGAGGATGGGATGGCCGCCGACTGTCACCATCGGTTTGGGGATGCGGTCGGTTTCTTCGGCCAGCCGCGTACCCAAACCGCCCGCCAAAATCACAGCCTTCATCGTGCCGCCTACCTTCTCGCCTGTGTCATGTATTGAGCGCCCAGCGGCAGCCAGGCCAGTACGCGATCCAGCCAGCGAAAGAACGGATTTCCGAATGGCGTGAAGAAAATATAGCGCGACCGGACCGACGAACAGCCGGCCTTGTTCAACATCTTTTCCAGCCGGCCGCGTCCGACCATGGTGGCGCCTTTGTCCATACCGCCAAAACCGTGATGAAAAAGATAGTTCACAACCGGATTGAGCGGATTGTGCTCGAAAATCAGAACCACGCCATCGGGCCGCACCACGCGCCGCAACTCCTTCAGAAAATCTCCCCATTGCGGCACCGGCACATGGTGCACCACGCACATCGTCACCACCACGTCAAAGCTGGCGTCGGCAACGGGCAGGGCTTGCCCGTCATAGGGCAGATAATGCGCGCGGGGATTGGCTTTGCCGGCAAGCGTCAACACTTCCTCGGCGATTTCAACGCCGGTGATGTCGTGACCGGCATCCAGCAGGACGGGATGGACAAAGCCATGGCCACATCCCACGTCCAGAATTTGCAATTTCTTGCCGGCTCCGAAACGGGCTTGCGCCTGTTCCAGGATCATCCGGCCTTTTTCATTTATGAAAAAGGCGTGATCCGCGCCGGTAAAACCCACCGAGTCGTCGATGGCGCCGCGATAGCTGTCCTTGGTTTCGTTAAAATCAAGCATCGCGCGCGCCTTGTGGGAATGTAAGGTTCTCGGCGGTGTCGATATTAATGGCCCGCTCCACCACCACAAGAGGACGGTCGCGTATCTGTATATAGATGCGGCCGATATACTCCCCAATTATGCCGAGGAAGATGGCATTGAGGCTGATGCCAAACAGGATCAATATTTGCGTGGTGGCAAAGCCTTGCGGCCAGTCGCTCGACAGCAGCCGAAGCACCAGATAGACGCCCGACAGGATCGTGGTCAGGAAGGCGATGGCGAAACCGGCCACCGTGGCCAGCTTCAGCGGCGCAGTGGATTGGGCAAAAATGCCTTCCATGGCCAAACGGATGAGCCCCTTGAGACGGAATTTGCTTTCCCCGGCCAAGCGCTTGTTGCGGGCATAGCGAACCGCCGCTTGGTTGCGCGCGAGCCCGGACACCAGTCCGCGAACATATGGCTGGGCGTCACGGATCAATCGCAGCTGGTCCAGGATGCGCCGGTCAACCAGGCGGAAATCACCGGCGTCGGTCTCATGCTTCTCCTCCGATATCGCATCGACCAGCCGGTAATAGACCCGCCGCGCGCGGCTCAAAAGCCAGCTCTCCTGTCGTTGCGCACGCACACCCACGACCACATCATGACCCTGGCGCCACAAGCGCACGAAATCCAGCATGACACTCGGAGGGTCTTCCAGGTCGCAATCGATCTGGATAGCGGCATCGCCCCTTGCATGCCGGTAACCGGTCAGCACCGACCGGTTAAATCCGAAATTGCGGGCATAGCGCAGAACGCGCACGCGCGAGTCGTGCGCCGCGATCTGCTCCAGTTTCTGAAAAGTGGCATCGGTGGAGTGGTTGTCGGCAAAGACAAATTCGATCTCCACATCCGGCAACGTCGCGAAAACCCCGGAAATCTCCGCATGCGCGCGCTCGACATTGCCCTCTTCGTTGTAAACCGGGAGCAGGATTGAAATGAGGGTCATGGGCGGCGTTTTTCGCGTCTAGAGATCCAGAATGCGGCACTCCGGCAAGGGCTGGATAAGGCGGGATTTGAGACCCCGTGCCCGCAGCTGTTCCGCGATCGGCTGCGCATAATGCCATGCCAGCAACACGACATAGTCGGGCTGTTCGTCGATCAGGCGCTGATTGTTCACCACGGGGATGTGGTTGCCTGGCGTATAAAGCCCCAGCTTGAGCGAATGCGCCTGCTCGGCGACATAGGGCATGAGATCCTTGCCGATACCGCAAAAATGCAAGAGCGTGTTCGCCCGGCCAGGAAAGGAATTGCCCACCAGACTTTTGCCCTGGCGTGCGGCATCCACCGCCAGCGACTGCAAAGCGAGACGCGATTCAAAAGCCTTACGCCGGAATTCGGCATAAATATCCGCGCGGTCCAGCCCAAGCTCGGCTTCCATTTTCAGCAAGGCGCCCACGGACGGTTCCACGCTGCGGCCATCCTTGGCCACATGGACTCGGATGTTGCCGCCATAGCGGGACACCCGTTCAGCGTGAAAAACCGTCATCCCGTACAGGTCGAACAGCGTCACCAGGGCCTTGAGGCTGTAGGTGCGGATATGCTCGTGATAAATGGTGTCATATTGCGCCTTGAGCAGCACATCGACCAGGTAGTGGTTTTCCAGAACAAAGACGCCATTCTCGGCAATCAAGGCGCGGATGCCGCGCACAACATCTCCCAGGGTCGCCATATGCGCGAAGACGTTGGATGCGGTGACCAGGGAGGCATGGCCGTGGGAGGAGATGATCTTGGCGGCAGCTTCCTCATTGAAAAAGGCCTGCAGGGTTTCCACCCCGTCCTTGCGCGCAATCAAAGCGATGTCAGTGGGCTCGACGCCGACCACCGCAACACCCTGCTGCTGAAAACCCTTGAGCAAGGTGCCGTCGTTGGAGCCGATATCCACCACCAGCGACTTCGATGTCAGGCTGTAGCGCCGGGCCAGTTCTTCGGCGATGGCGAACTGGTAGGTACTCAGCTCCTTGGTTACACCGGTGCGATAGGGATATTCGGGATGGTAGACCGTGGAGCCGTCGACAATGTAGTCGAGCTGGTTGTTGGTGCAATTGGGGCAACGGAACTGACGCAGCGGAAAATACTGCTCGGGCTCACCCAGGCGCGACTGGGGAATAAGGCTGTCGCATAACGGCTGGTGCCCGCAGTCAAGCACCAGTTCCAGATTTTTCGAGCCACAGATTTGGCAATGGGTCAAATGACCCGTCTTGACGTTATTATCGATATCCACGCGCAACTGAACCTCGTCCTGCCCTAATACCCCCCGGGCGCAATAGCTGCATGGCCGCACCGAATCGCCTGCGCCGGCAGCTTATCCCCTTGTCCCGGTGCCCCAAAACCAGGGGCGGGGGGACCTTAGGGATCGCGTTTCCGTGGGTCAACAGCGACAGAACCGCCCTTTAATGGGGTCAAGGTAAGGCTGAGTGCTGGGGTTTACAGCCTGACGGCAGGTGCTGGCGATCGGCGGGATCACCGTTCGAGTTTACGAGCCGCTGCTGCTGTCCGGGAGCGCGCACCATCGGATATTTTCGTGAATCAACTCAACCAGACCGGAAACCGACGGGTAGATGTAATCCGACGCCCCCAGAATGCCATCTGCGCTGGTTCCATCCGTCGCCAGCGGAAGTGCGAGCCGTTCTCCCGTGACGGTATGGCCGCCGCCGATGGTGAACAGGCGTCCGCTGCATAGGCCGACGCCGGGTGTCGTCACGACTTTGGCCAGAAACGCGTGGGCCTCCATCACAATATGAGGCGGATGGATGTCTGAGAGTTTGACGTTGCAAAAATTCGGTCCAAGCCAACGTTTGATATGCGTACCCGCCAGCCTGCCGGTGAATTCACTCTTCCGGCGGTCGAAATGATAACCCCAAAGCAGTTTGAGATGCGGTGAGAGGGCGGAAGAGGAGAGATCGCTCCAGGACGGCATCGGCTTGCCGCCACGGGCCTCGCTCCAATGTTTCGCCAGGTCGCGCAAAGCCGGTGATTCAATACCGGCAATAAAGCTTCCGACCGTGTTGGCGGATCCGGCTGGCAGGGCGGGTCTGTGCCAGGACACAGAATCCATTGATGGGTCCGTCCGGCATTCATCGGCTGAACGTCCGCCGTGTCTTTCGATTTTTTCGGCGAGCTTTATACTCTCCTTGATCATCCAATCGCCGCCATACAGCGCCATCTCTGCCGCAAGGATGAGTTGTTGCTGGCGTACCGGCAGATCAGCCGTTTGTGATGGCGACGGGCGGCTTAGAGACAGGACCATCTCATCCTGGCTCCAAAGTTCATAACCCGATGCGATGTCTGAACAATCATCGAATATGGCCGCGGCAATAATAAGCGGTTGTTCTTTTTCTTCCGCATCGAAGTCCGTGCGGCCGACAATCGTCCCCGATCCGTTCTTCAAATATAGCCGATACACGGCGCCCCGCCTGGTTTCTTGTTTCAGGTCATTCGTCTGAGTATTGGGTGGTTGACAGCCTTCGCCGCGCGACTCCATAAATCGGGTTTGAGTATAGCATGCATTCGAGGAATGCCATGCGCGCATCAAACCTTCTCGTCTACCGCATGCCCGCCAGCCGGACGCAAGTCCGGATTGCCTTGGGCGTGGCGCTGGCGCTTTTCCTGCTGGTCATCGGCACACATTTCATCCAGACGGTACGGCTTCCTGCCTTTCATCTCGTCGTTCTGGTCACCAGCGTCATTCTTGTGATGGCCGATTGGATCACCGCAACCCTGCTTTTCGCCCAGGCCCGGGTGCTGCATGCCCGCCCGCTGCATGCGTTGGCTCTGGGATATTTTGCTGCAGGCCTGCTGGTGACCTTACGCATGCTGTTCAACCCCGGCTATGCGCTGCCCGATTCACAATACAATTTGCCCCTATGGTTCTACCTGGCGTCGCACGCCGCGCTGCCTGTGGCCATTCTGAGCTATGCCTGGCCCCGGGGGGCCGCAAAGGAACTGGCGCCAATCGTGCCACCGGCATTTCGGTTGAGCGACCGTCAGATGATTGCTTCCACCGCCGCCGCATGGGGTGTCGCCCTGGCGGTGATTGTCAGTGAAACATCCCTGCCTTGGACGTCTCCCATCTTTCTGACCGCGGTCGCCGTGTTGCTGCTGACAATTGCGGCCATGTTCCTGTTGTGGCAACGGCTGGCTTCGGTGCTGGACCTTTGGCTCCTGTTGATGCTTTGGGGCTGGCTTCTGGAAACGACATTGATAGCCCTGCCGGCCCCGGGTTTTACCGCAGCCTGGTATGCGGCACGAGGACTGGGGCTGGTGTCGGGCCTGTTTGTCCTCTTCGCGCTGCTTGTGGAAACCAGCAAGCTTTATGCGCAGACCGTAGTGCAGCTGATTGCCCAGATGCAGGAGCGCGAGCATCGCTTTCTCATTCGCGATGTGATGTCGGCGTCCATCGCCCATGAACTCCGCCAGCCTCTTGCCGCGATCATGCTCAATGCGGAGGTGGCTCGCAAGCTCGCCTCCGATCGGCAAGAGGAGGCTGTGCCGCCGGATGAAATACAGGAAGTGTTGGACGATATCATCGCGTCCAGCCAACGGGCCAAGGATATGCTGGAAAGCACGCGCGCCATGTTCGGGCGGGGAGGCAGCGAAAGAGACCTGGTCGATCCCGCGGTGATATTGCGCAGTACCCTGGCCATGGTCAAAAGCAGCGCGCGCGCGCAAGGCGTATCGGTCAAGCTGGTGATCGAGGGGCGGCCGGGACTGGTTGTCATCAATCGGCTGCAATTGCAGCAAGCGCTACTCAACCTGTTCCAGAATGCCATTGAGGCTTTGAGCCATTCCCAGGCGCAAAAGCGCACCCTGCTTGTGCATTGCTCGGGCCTGGAAGACCGGGGCGTGACCGTGCGGGTAGAGGATAACGGTCCGGGCATCGCGCCTGCCGATCGCAAGCGGATTTTCGATGCTTTTTTCACCACCCGCCCGGAGGGTCTGGGCATGGGGCTTGTCATCGCGCGCTCGGTCATCAGGGCGCATGGCGGCAGGCTGGAGGTCGAGCCATGTTCGCCGACGGGGACGGCCTTCATCATCCATCTGCCCCATGGCACGCGGCCCGCGGATATGCTCGCGCCCGGCCGCGCCGCAGCATCGGCCTGACATATGAAGACCATCGCCCGCCGTCTCATTCTCGCCAGCCCGATCTTCCTGCTTGTGTTCGCACTTGCGTTGCCTGTCTTCACGATCGATGCGCATGCGCAGGCATTGATCTCCCAGCCCACAATGGCGGCGCTGCGCGCTGTTCCGGTCTCTGGCATCACTGCAAATGCAGAAGCCCATGTCGCAGACTATTATGGCACCGGATATGGATGCCCCATCTGGTATGCCTGGAACGCGGCAGATAAGCGCGCTGATGATGGTGGCGGGGTCATCAATCCTGCCGGCAATGCCGGCGCCGGCCGCTGGAATATCCAGTTGCAGCCCAGCTCACCCATCCATTCTTGTCAGTATGGCGTGAAGATCGACAGCCCGATCAGGAGCGCCTCTGTTGTTACGGACAATACCGTCCAGCTCCAGCGAATGATCAATTGGGCCTATACCTACGGCTCCAATGAGGTCTATCTGGACGCAAAAAAGGGATTTTGCATTGGACATAGCAAAACCCTGACGCCGAACGAGGGAGAGGTATTCCGCGGCGCGGGCCAGCAACAAACAACCGGGCGAAACCCGGGCAACACATGCCTGGCTTTCTATGGAACCAGCGGCCCCGCGATTTTGAATCAAACGCCCTATCCCGGTTTCGGCACCACCCAGTATGAGAGTCCCAAGTTTTATAACTTCGGCATCTATGTCTCCATCAACAATGCCAGCCTGACTCCGACCGGGTGCATCCAGATCAACTCCAATGCGGGAGGGTTCACAAACGACAACGCCTCCCAGCAACCCGTGCTCCACTTTGTCGCCGAGAACATAAGCTGCATCATGGCCTATGGGCATCCGGGGCAGACCGGCATTTATTGCGCCAAGTGTGCCGACGGCCGGGTCACCAGTCCTGACATTCAGTTCGGACAGTATGGAATCGTCTTTGACGGCTCCGACAACATGGAAATCAATGGCAGTTGCCGCATCAGCGAGCCTTATTCCGGCATGGTCCGCTTCCTGTCGGAAGGGGGAACCGCGCAATTCGGCAACAACGACCGGATCAGGGGATGTCAGTTCCTGAGTTTTGCGCCCATCAAACAGGCGGTCGACAGCTTCATCTACACCACTGCGATTTCGGACAGTATTGAGGATGTGTTTTTTGAAGGCCCCCCACCCCCAGGAGGAAGCCTGGCCTCCCAGATTCATATCGCGGGCGGCATCAGTCATTTCATAAAGAACAACTATATGTCAGGTGGTCCCTATGGCGGGCCGGCCGCGCCGTGGCTCCATGTCAGTGCCAATATTCTTTCCCTGACCGCTATCAATAATAATGTGCCCGCTTTGCAGTCCTATCCGATTTTTTCGGGGAATCGGTATTGGTACAACAGTAGCGTTACGTCCAGCTGGGTCCATTACGGCAATGGACAGGCCGGCGACGCGCTTTGGCCTGCCAATACGATGCCGCTCAATCAGCAGATGGGCGTGAATGCCATTGTGCTCTATACGCCATCGACGCCGGGCCTCGTCTATGACGGTGCCGGCATAAGCCAGAGCACGCACAACAACTTTTTTGTGCTCAGCAATGGGAGCTCCAGCAGCGGGTATCTGCAATGGGCGAATGGCTATCCCGCTTCGATGCCGTGGACCGGGACCGGCATTAATGTTCAGCTCTTGGCCTATCAGTCCAAGGGCCCCGGCGCCGTCACATGCCAGCTGATGGACAATGGATCGCTGGTGGGATCGCCCATCACAAATCGCATCCAGACCGGCACGGTCAATAAAATCACTTACAACTTCAACCAGACAATCTCCACCAACGGCGGCGTACGGTGCTGGTCAGGGGCCAACGGTGCCTATATCGGGGAGGTTCGCGTGTTCTGATCGGTGTGTGCGCTCTGGCCGACGGGATTGTTGGATCAAAGCCCAATTGAACAGGCCGGCCTGGCGGGGCCCAACTTGCGTGCAAGCATGTGCCACCGGCCTATCTGCAATGAGACATCCGATTTTTTCGCTCGCAGTCCTGTTTTTGACAACGGCCTGCGTACAACAACCTCTCCAAACCTATGCGCTTCAATGCGTCAGTGGGTCGGCGCAATGGAGCCCGATGACACTGGATTCTGCGAGCGCCTCGGTTGGCGGGCATCCCGCAAGCATCACGGATGACGCGGTCCGGTGGCAGACCGTAAGCAGGAATGGTTTCCGAGGCGCGACCC
>Ga0310811_10006731_pt1 | contig 14698 bp, 8 predicted proteins | sample YCmetagenome_FD_207642 | JGI IMG/M metagenome (GOLD analysis project Ga0310811, IMG submission 207642) | Soil microbial communities from experimental microcosm in Duke University, North Carolina, United States - YC | ecosystem: Engineered > Artificial ecosystem > Soil microcosm > Unclassified ...
CAGGCGGCACTTGTCGCGTGCGACGTCGCGGCGCCCGAGACCGCAGTCCACCTCGATGAGCAGCCGCTGAGCCTCGCGATCGCTGTAGCCGGCACCGATGTAGTCGAGCAGCAGGTCCGACGCCGCCTGGAGCTTGTGCAGCGAGAGGAGCTGACGGGCGCCGTCGATCGCCGTTTCGCTCGCGCGCGGATCGCGCGCGGCGATGAGCACCGTCGCCCGCATCGCGGTGGCGGCCGCGCGCTGCTCCGGGGTCGATCCCGGGGCCATGGACGCGAGGGTGGCTTCGATGTCGATCGGCGGCCGGGCCTTCCACTCGGCCTGGGAGAACTTGCGCACCGCGTCCTTCGTGCGTGGCGCGATGCGCGTCGCGAGGTCGACCGGACCTTCGTCGAATGCGTCGACCGACGTGATCGTCCGCGCACCCTGCAGGTGCATCGCGCTGCGCGCACCGACCGGCCGCGTCCGCGGCTGATCGTCGACGACGATCTGCTGCGGCGCGGGCGGCTCGGCCGGCACGAGCCGCCGGACGGACGCCGGCGGCGGAGGGGGTGGGCTGACCTGTTGAGGGACAGCCCGAGGGGTGGGAGGAATGGGTCGGACTTGCGCCGGCTGTGCCGCCTGGACCGGGACCGTGGTCACGGCGGCGGGGACCAGGCGATCGACGAGCCGGACGAGACCAGGGAGGTCGCCGAGCGTCTCGCGGGCGTACGTGAGCTCGAGCCAGGCGCGGCGGCTATCGCCCTCCGCAAGCGCGTAGTCGACGTATCGCTCGTACTCGGCGCAGGCGGCGTCCGGCTGGCCGGCATTCGCCTGCGCGGCCGCGAGGCGGCGGTGCGCAGCGAGATCGCCGGGCGCGATCGTGACCGCCTCGGTGAGCAGCGAGATGGCGCCGGCGCGATCGCCTTTGCGGGCGAGGCTTGCCGCGCCGTCGCGGAGCGCAAGCACCGCCGCGCCCAGATCTTCGAGCGCGACCTGCGAATGCGCGAGCCCGCGGTACGACTCCGCGTCTCCGTGCTTCAGGGCGAGCTGCCGGTACGCCGCCTCTGCCTGCCGGAGCTTCCCGCTCGCGTAGAGCGTCGCCGCGGCGTCAATGGCGACGCGCGGTGCGCCGCCGTCCTTCGGCTGCGCCGCCACCTTCGGCCCGGACCTCGGGCTCGTGACGGCCAGGCCCGCCACCCGCTTCCCGAATTCGTCGGCGCGCGCGGCGTCCATGATCCTGGATGCGGCGATGCGGGCGCGCTCGGAGAGCGCGGTCAGATGCCAGGACGTGATGGTGTCCGCGGTGCACTCGAGCCCGCGGAGCTCCTTGGAGAGGAACTGCTGAGCAGCCGGCCCGAGATACTCCTTGGCGACGAGGAGGACCTGCTCGCCGAGCGGGTTCATTCCTCGCCCGGCTCGTCGGCGAACGCGTAGAAGCGGAGCGCGTTCAAGAGCCGGTCGAACGCCGATGCGACCTCGCGGGTGATGTCGTCGCCTTCACGCGTGTCGAAGCGCGCGGAGCGGAGGTCGGTATCGCCTGTCGACACGCTCGTCGCGACGCCCACGAGCTGCCGGAGCGGGCGCACCAGCGACCGCGTGAGCATGATCCCGACGATGAGCGAGAGCAGCAGCCCGATGGCGACCACGCTCGCGGCGTTGAACGTCGCATCGTCGGCGGCCTTCGTGTACGTCGCGAGGGGGACCGCCAGGACGTACGCCCACGGCTTCGCCACGAGGCGCGTCGCGACGCCGCGCTGCTCGGCCACGCCGGTCCCGTACGCGAACGGCGTGAACCCGCTCTTCAAGGGATCGAGCGCGGACTTGAGCGTCGGCAGGGGGTCGATGACGAGCTTGTCCGGCGTGATCGTCCCGAACCGCTTGTCCGCGGCGAGCTTCGTGGCGATGTCCGGCGCGATCGGTGCGATCGGCTTGTAGATCAGGTTCTCGGCGTTCGCGCGATTGTCCTTCGTCTCCGACACGGCCAGCCTGATCCCGTAGTCGTCGAGCAGGAAGCTGTGCGCGCCGGCGCCCACGGAATTCGCGTCGGCCTCGACGACGCTCCAGATGGCCGTGAGGTTGAGGCGCGAGCGCACGACGGCCAGCACTGAGCCGTCGGCCGCTTTGACCGGCGCGGAGAAGAAGAGGGCGGGCTTGTTCGTGATGACGGAGTAGCTCGGGTCACTGATGTACGGCAGACCGGTCGTGCTGGGCGTGATGAAGTACTGCCGGAACTTCACGTCGGTACCCTCGTCTGTCGCGACCGATGCCGCGGCGATCTTGCCGGTCTGGTCGACCACCGCGACCGATTCGTATTCCGCGGATCTCGCGGCGGCGGCCTTCAGAGCCTGGCGCGCGGCGTCCTTCGTCTCAGGGTCGGGCGCGGTCGCGTACCGCACGACGTCGGGGATCCGGCTCACGAGGACGATGTCGTCGAGCCGGTTCTGGAGATAGGCGTCGAGCGCGGCGGCCGTCGACGTCGACCGCTGCTGGATGTTCGTGACGCCGAGGTCGGTGAGGTCGGTGCGGGTCTTCTGGATGGACACGATGCTCACGAGGGCGATCGGGACGACGCCGACGACGAGCAGCGCCGCGAGCACCTTGTGCCAGAACCGGATCCCGCCCTTGCTGGTCGTCGTGCTCTTCGGTCGAGCCATTGCCGTCCTCCGCGCCCCCGTCGCTCCGCCCCACGCGGGCGTACGCGGAGTCTCGTTGGCCGGCCGGGGCGGTCCTAGTCACAGCGCATGAGCACGTCGTACCGCAAGTGGCCTAGTACCTTCGACGGATGTCCCTCCGCGCGGGCTAGCGAGCGAGCGCTGGGCGGGTGGAGCGCCGCGAGTCCCGGATCAGGCCGCGAAGCAGCTTCTTGCTCTGCTCGACCTCGATCCGATCCGCGTCGGTGAGACCGGCGTTCGTAGGATCCGGTCGCCACCAGCATTCGAATCCCCACACCCGCTCTTGTGACGCTGGCTGGACCGCGGCCGGCGAAGTCGGACCCGATGGCACCGATTCGCTCTCGGGCTCGAGCCGGACCGACGGAGCTGGCCGCACGATGCGCAGCCGCGGCACCCCATAGCCGGCCCGCCGTGGCTCGCCCGTCTCCAGGTCGAAGAACCCCTCGAACACCGCGGCCGCACCGGTCCGGTCGGGCTCGCCCTCGCGGCAGTCCATGACGATGACGCAGGGCGTACCGGTGCGCAGCTCGTCCGGCGAACGCTGCGCGGCGGGGGCCCGCCGGCGCTGCGGTCGGTCCCGTCGAGCGAGCCCGCGCGCGGCCCCGGCTGGCTTCGGCTCGGCGGGGACACGCGTCGGCTTGGCGCGCTCTCCGCCGGCGCCGCGGCGGCGCCCGCTGCGCGATCGCCGGCGCCGGGGATCGTTCTCCACCCGTCGAGTCTCGCACGACGCGCGGCTTACCATTGGCTCGAGGGGGCATGTTGCAGGACAAACCGATCCACGACGTCTTCGACGAGTTCAAACAGCAGCTTCCCGACATCGACCCGGCGGAAACGCAGGAGTGGATGGACTCGCTCGACGCCCTGGTCGACGCGGCGGGTCCCCGGCGCGCTCGGTTCGTCCTGTACAAGCTCCTGAAGCGGGCCCGCCAGCTCGAGATCGGCATCCCGCCACTCACCCAGACGCGCTACATCAACACGATCTCGCCCGAGCAGGAGCCATTCTTCCCCGGCGACGAGGCGATGGAGCTTCGGATCCGCCGGCTCATCCGCTGGAACGCCGCCGCGATGGTCCTTCGCGCGAACCACGACTTCGCCGGCATCGGCGGGCACCTCGCGACGTACGCCTCGGCCGCGAGCCTGTACGAGGTCGGGTTCAACCACTTCTTCCGGGGCAAGGACGGCGGCGATGCCGGAGACCAGATCTTCTTCCAGGGCCATGCCTCGCCCGGGATCTACGCGCGTGCGTACCTCGAGGGCCGGCTCACCGAGGACCAGCTCGCGCACTTCCGCCGCGAGGTCGTCCCGGGGGAGGGGCTGTCGTCATATCCCCACCCTCGTCTGATGCCCGAGTTCTGGGAGTTCCCGACCGTGTCGATGGGCCTCGGCCCGCTCGCGGCGATCTACCAGGCGCGCTTCAACCGGTACCTGCACAACCGCGGCCTCGCCGACACGAGCCGGTCGCGGGTCTGGGCGTTCCTCGGCGACGGCGAGTGCGACGAGCCCGAGGCGCTCGGCGCCCTGCACGTCGCGGCGCGGGAAGGCCTCGACAACCTCACGTTCGTCGTGAACTGCAACCTGCAACGGCTCGACGGGCCGGTCCGCGGCAACGGGAAGATCGTGCAGGAGCTCGAGGCGGTGTTCCGCGGATCGGGCTGGAACGTCATCAAGGTCCTCTGGGGCCGGGAATGGGACGAGCTCCTCGCGCGAGACGTCGACGGCGTCCTCGTGAACAAGATGAACGAATGGCTCGATGGCGATTCGCAGCACATGACGGTCGCCGACGGCGCGTACGTGCGCGAGCACTTCTTCGGACCGGACCCGCGTTTGCGGAAGCTCGTCGAGCATCTCTCGGACGACGAGCTCCGGATGCTTCGACGCGGCGGACACGACTACCGCAAGCTCTTCGCCGCGTACACCGCAGCGGTCGCACATCGGGATACGCCCACGGTCGTGCTCGCGCAGACCGTGAAGGGCTGGACCCTCGGACCCAACGTGGAGGCCCGCAACATCACCCACCAGGCGAAGAAGCTGTCGGTCGAGGAGCTGAAGATCTTCCGCGACCGGCTCGAGCTTCCCATTCCGGACGATCAGCTGGAAACAGCACCGTTCTACCACCCCGGGATGGATAGCGAGCCCATCCAGTACATGCTCGAGCGGCGCCGGGCCCTTGGCGGGCCCCTCCCGAAGCGCGTCGTGCGAGCGAAGCCGCTCGCGACGCCCGACCCGAGTGTGTTCGCCGAGTTCTCCAAGGGCAGCGGCGCGGCGGCCGCGTCGACGACCATGGCGTTCACGCGCCTGCTGCGGAACCTGCTGCGCGACAAGACCGTCGGCAAGCGGATCGTGCCGATCATCCCGGACGAGGCCCGCACCTTCGGCATGGACCCGCTGTTCAAGGAGGTCGGGATCTACTCGCCCCTCGGCCAGCGCTACGAGCCGGTCGACGCCGAGACGCTGCTCCCCTACCGGGAGGCGCAGGACGGCCAGGTCCTCGAGGAGGGCATCACGGAGGCCGGGTCGATGGCCTCGTTCACCGCCGCCGGGACCGCGTTCGCGACCCATGGCGTGCACATGATCCCGTTCTACGTCTTCTACTCGATGTTCGGCATGCAACGCACCGGCGACCAGATGTGGGCGTTCGGCGACACGCGCGGGCGCGGGTTCCTGCTCGGTGCGACGGCCGGCCGCACGACCCTGAACGGCGAGGGCCTGCAGCACGAGGACGGGCACAGCCACATCCTCGTGAGCGTCATCCCGAACATCCGCGCCTACGACCCGGCGTTCGCGTACGAGACGGCGGTCATCGTCGAGGACGGACTGAAGCGGATGCTCGTGGACGACGAGGACGTCTTCTACTACCTCACCCTCTACAACGAGAACTATCCGATGCCGCCGATGCCCGAGGGCGCGCGAGATGGCATCCTGCGCGGGATCTACAAGTACCGGGCCGGGCACGCCGGAAGCCGCCGCCGCGTTGCGCTGCTTGGGTCGGGATCGATCATGCAGCAGGTGCTCCGCGCGCAGGAGCTCCTCGCCGACAAGTACGACGTGTCCGCCGACGTGTGGAGCGTCACCTCGTACCAGCTCCTCCGGAACGAGGCCCTCGAGGCGGAGCGGTGGAACCGCCTGCACCCGGAGGCGGAGCCCCGGGTGCCGTACATCACCCAGGTCCTGGGCGGCGCCGGCCCGGTCATCGCGGCGACCGACTTCCTGAAGTCCCTGCCCGACCAGATCGGGCGCTGGAGTCCTCAGCCGTTCATCCCGCTCGGCACGGATGGCTTCGGCCGCTCCGACACGCGGGAGGCCCTGCGCCGCTTCTTCGAGGTCGATCCCGAGAGCATCGCCGTGGCCTCGCTCCACGGCCTGACGCTGTACGAGCAGTACGCGCCGGCCGACGTGGCCAAGGCGATCGCCGACCTCGGCCTGGATCCCGAGAAGCCCGAGCCGCGACGCTCCTAGCGGGGCGAGCGCCCGCCATCGCGCACCGCGAAACCCGGATTGCACCGTTCGGCAGCGGGCGCATAATCGCGCGGAATTCCGGCGCGGGAGGTCAAACAGGGTGGACGACGTGACCCAGCGGAAGATCGACCGGCGAACACTCCTCAAGGGCGCGGCCGCGGCCGCAACGATCCCGATCGCGGCAGCGTGCATCGGCAGCCCGAGCACCAGTGGCGGATCGACCACCGCGCCGGCGGCGACGAGCGCCGGTGCATCGCCAGCGGCGACCCCGAAGCTCGGCGGGAACCTCAGCATCCTGCAGTGGAGCCACTTCGTTCCCGACTTCGATACGTACCTCGACGGCTGGGCGAAGACCTGGGGCGCGAAGAACGGCGTCACGGTGACCATCGACCGGATCCCGCAGGCCGACCTGCCCGCGCGGTTCGCGTCCGAGGTCGCCGCCAAGAGCGGCCACGATCTGGTCGCGCACTTCGCGAACGGTCTCCCGGCGCTGTTCACATCGAGCCTCGTGGACATCACCGACATCGCCGATCGCGCAGCGAACAAGTACGGAGGGTGGATCCCGGCCGGCGAGGCCATCGGTAAGGTGAACGGCAAGTGGTACGGGTTCCCGGACTTCCTGGTCCCGTTCCTATCGTCATGGCGTACCGACTACTGGAAGGCCGCGGGCTTCACCGGCGATCACCTCACAGACTGGCAGCAGCTCTTCGACTACGCGCCGAAGCTGAAGGCGGCCGGGAACCCGGTCGGCACGGCCGTCTCGCAGACGTCAGACGCCGAGCACACCTGGCGGTCGCTCATGTGGTCGTACGGCGCCTACGAGTTCAGCAAGGACGGGAAGAGCGTCACCATCGACAGCCCCGAGACGCGCACGGTGCTCAACCTCGCGAAGGGGTTGTACGGCAACATGGAGCCCGCCGTCCTGTCCTGGGCTGACGTGGACAACAACACGTACCTGCAGTCAGGCAAGGGCGCCTGGATCTACAACCCGATCAGCGCGTACCGGACGATCCAAGCCCAGAACGCGGACCTGGCGAACAAGATCAACGTCGAGAACCCGCTGAAGGGCGCGAAGGACCAGATCGCCTCGATCCAGTTCACGGTGTACGGCATCTGGAACTTCTCCAAGAACATCGACGCGGCTCGCCAGTTCCTCATCGACTACAGCGACGACTGGGAGGGCCAGTTCACCGCGAGCAAGGGGTACAACAACCCCTTCCTCAAGGGGCACCAGAAGAAGCCGATGCCGGTCCTCGGTACTGAGACGAAGCTCAGTCACCTCCAGGACATCGCGAACTTCGTGCAGCCGGTCGGCTACCCAGGACCGTCGTCGCAGGCTGCGTACGACGCGCTCAACACGCACACGATTCCCGACATGTTCAGCGCCTTTGTCACCGGCAAGTCGAGCGCCGACGCGGCGATCGCCGACACCGTGAAACGGCTCCAGGCCTCGCTCACGAAGTTCCCGCTTTGAATGGGGTTCGGTCGGGGCCGGCATGGCCGGCCCGACCGGATGGGCTGTGACCGAAAGGGTCGGGGGAAACCCCGGCCCTTTTCCTTACTTGAGCGCCCCTCCGGTGATGCCGCGGACGAACGTGTCCATCATGAAGTTGTAGGCGATCGCCACCGGCACGGCGACGAACAGCGCGCCGGCCATGAGTGAGCCCCAGAAGAAGACGTCGCCGCGCACCAGATCGGTCACGACGCCGAGGGTGACCATCTTCTCCTGCGTGCTGGAGACGAAGGTGAGCGCATAGACGTACTCCTGCATCACGAGCGTGAACGCGAAGATCGCGATGGTGAGCAGTCCCGGAATGCTGACCGGCAGCACGATCCGGAACATCGCGCCGAGCCGGCTGCACCCGTCCACCCGCGCGGCCTCGGTGATCTCGCGCGGGACGTTCTTGAAGAAGCCCATGAGCAGCCAGGTGCAGAACGGGATCGTGAACGTCGGGTAGACGACGACGAGGGCCCACCGCGTGTTCACGAGGCCCATCCCGACGACGAGCTGCGACAGCGGAAGGAACAGGAGGGTCGGCGGCACCAGGTACGTGAGGAAGATGCCGATGCCGAGGGCGCCTGAGCCCGGGAACTTCGTGCGCGACAGCGCGTACGCCGCCGGAACGCAGATGACGATCGTCACGGCAACGACGAGCAGGCCGACCTCGAGGGTGTTGCGGACCCAGGTGAGGTACTGGGTCTTGTCGATGAGGTACCGCACCTGGTCCAGCGTCGGCGCGAGGTTGAAGATGAACGGGTTGTTCTGCAGGTTGTAAAGGTCGTTCACCTGCTTGAACGCGGTGATGAGCATCCAGTACACCGGGAACGCCGCGAACACGATGAACACCGCGAGCAGCCCCCAGAACCCGATCTCTTTCAGGACCTTGTTCCGGCGGTGCGCGGCCGAGTGGCGTGTCCGGAGCGGAGCGGTCGGGACGTGCGCGATCGTCGTGGCCAACGCTAGTCCAGCTGCCGTGACTTCAGCGCGCGGAGCATCGCGAGCGCGCCGATGAGCAGCACCGGGAACAGGAACAGCGAGATCGTCGCGCCCCGGCCGAGGGAGCCCGCGACGACGCCCTGCAGGAACGCGTACGAGGCGAGGACGTGGGTCGAGTTCACCGGGTTGCCCCGGGTGAGCAGCCAGACGACGGTCATGTCGGTGAACGTGAAGACGAGCGAGAAGAGCAGCGCGATGTAGAGGATCGGCGCGATGATCGGCACCATGATCTTGCGGTAGCGGGTCAGGAACCGGGCGCCGTCCAGGTTCGCGGCCTCGATGATCTCCTGCGGGACGGCGCTGATCCCCGCCATGAGCACGATGGCCGTGAACGGCAGGTTGCGCCAGACGTTCACGAGGATGATCGACACCATCGCGTACTTCTCCTCGCCGAGCCAGTTCGGCCCGTACTGGAAGAGCCCAAGGTGCTCGCCCACCCAGTTGATGACGCTGTACGTCGGGTTGAGCATCCAGTTCCACGCCATCGCGCCGATCGCGACGGGGATCGTGAACGGCAGCAGGATGAGCGCGCGGATGGTGCGCCGGAACCGGAACTTCCGCATCAGAAGGAACGCGAGCGTGGTCCCGAGGACCATCTGCAGCGCCTGAGAGGTCAGCGTGAAGACGAAGGTGTTCAGGAGCGCGCGGCGGAACACGTCGTCGTCGAGTACGGCCTTCAGGTTGTCGAGGCCGGTGAACTTCCCCAGCGGATCGCCGACGGTCGCGTTGGTGACGGTGAACCAGAGCGCGATGCCGAACGGGTAGGCGATGAGCGCGATGATGTAGATGATGGCCGGCGCCACGAGGACGTAGCCGAAGACCTTCTCGCTGTCGAGCAGGTGCCCGAACGTGCGACCGACGACGCCTCGCCGGTATGCGGCGCTACGCGCGATCTCGGCCATTCGGAAGAAGATACCGCCGGACGGACCGGCGGGTGCTACGCGCGCACGAGCGGCCGGTAACGGATGCGGTGCGGCCGGTCCGCCTCCGCGCCGAGCTCCTTGTGCCGGAACTCCTCGTACTCGGCGTAGTTTCCGTCGAACCAGCGGACCTTCGAATCGCCCTCGAATGCGAGCATGTGGGTGGCGATCCGGTCCAGGAACCAGCGGTCGTGGCTGATGACGACCGCGCAGCCGGCGAAGTCGAGGAGCGCCTCTTCCAAGGCGCGCAAGGTGTCCACGTCGAGGTCGTTCGTGGGCTCGTCCAGCAGAAGCAGGTTGCCGCCCCGCTGCAGCAGTTTCGCCAGGTGGACACGGTTCCGTTCGCCGCCCGAGAGATCACCGACCCGCTTCTGCTGGTCGGTGCCCCGGAAGTTGAACGAGGCGACGTAGCTGCGGGCGTTCCGGGGCCGGCCACCAACCACGATCGTGTCCTGCCCTCCGGCGATCTCGGTCCACACCGTCTTGGCCGGGTCGAGCGAGTCGCGCGATTGCGAGACGTACGCCGCCTGCACCTGCTCGCCGATGCGCAGCGTGCCGCCGTCCGGCGTCTCCTCGCCGGTGATCAGCCGGAAGAGCGTCGTCTTGCCCGCCCCGTTGGGACCGATGACGCCGACGATGCCGCCGCGCGGGAGATCGAACGTGAGGTCGTCGAACAGGAGCTTGTCGCCGTAGGCCTTCCGGAGGCCGTCGGCCTTCACGACGATGTCCCCGAGCCGCGGCCCGGCCGGGATGCTGATCTCGAGATCGCGTTCGCGCTCGTCCGGGTTCTCGGCAAGCAGCTTCTCGTACGACGCGATGCGCGCCTTGCTTTTCGCGTGGCGCGCCCGCGGCGAAAGCGCGACCCACTCGGCCTCGCGCGCCAGGGTCCGCTGCCGGGCGCTCTCCTGCTTCTCCTCGTCGGCGAGGCGCTTCCGTTTCTGCCCGAGCCACGAGCTGTAGTTGCCCTCCCACGGGATGCCCTGGCCCCGGTCGAGCTCGAGGATCCACCCGGCGACGTTGTCGAGGAAGTACCGATCGTGCGTGACGGCGACGACGGTGCCCGGGTAGTCCTTCAGGAACCGCTCCAGCCAGGCGACGGACTCGGCATCGAGGTGGTTCGTCGGCTCGTCGAGGAGCAGGAGGTCGGGCTTCTGCAGCAGCAGCCGGCAGAGCGCCACCCGGCGGCGCTCGCCGCCCGACAGCGTCGCGACGGCCTGGTCGCCCGGCGGCAGCCGCAGCGAATCCATCGCGAAATCGATGGTCGAATCGAGATCCCAGAGCCCCTTCGCCTCGATGAGGTCCTGGGTCTTCTGGAAGTCGTCGCTCAGCTTCTCCATCTCCGCCGGCCCGAGGTCCTCGGCGAATTTCGCGGAGAGGTCGTTGAACCGCTGGAGGACGGCCTTCTCGGCGGCGACACCTTCCTCGACGTTGCCCCGGACGTCCTTCGCGGGGTTCAGCTGGGGCTCCTGCGGGAGGAAGCCGACGCTGTGACCCTCGGTCAGCCGGGCGTCCCCCTGATACTCCCGGTCGACACCGGCCATGATCCGCAGCAGGGTGCTCTTGCCGGCGCCGTTGGCCCCGAGGACGCCGATCTTGGCGCCGGGGTAGAACGCCAGGTAGATCCCTTTGAGGATCTCGCGCTGGCTGCCGGGGGCGATCTTCTTGAGATCGCGCATGGTGAAGATGAATTGAGGCGGCATGCGGGCCTTAACGGTAAGCCTTTGAATGGGGCTCGGCCGGGCGGCAAGGCCGGGCCGGCCGCACGATTGACTACGCTCTCGGCACATCGATCCTGGGAGGACCGCGTGAACGACTTCCGGCTCGCGAAGGATGTCCGGCCGACGCGCTACCAGCTCCACTTCCTGCTCGACCTCGAGCACTGGACCTTCCGCGCCGAGGGCGTGATCTCGCTCACGCTCGCGAAGCCGGCCCGCGAGATCACCCTCCACAGCGTCGACCTCGACATCAAGATCGGCCGGGACGTTGCCGGGGCCACGTATGACGGGGAGGCGCAGACCGCGACCCTGAAGCTCGCGAAGGAGCTGCCGGCCGGGACGGCCGACCTGCGGCTCGAGTGGTCGGGCGAGATCGCCGAGAAGCTCCGCGGCCTGTACCGGTCGACCCGCCCGGGCGAGCGGTACGCCGCGACGCAATTCGAAGCGGCGGATGCCCGGCGCGCGTTCCCATGCTTCGACGAGCCCGAGTTCAAGGCAACGTTCAAGGTCGTGCTCACGCACGATCCGCAGCTCGCGGCGATCGCCAACATGCCGATCGAATCCGAACGGGCGGACGGTGGCATGAAGCAGACGACCTTCCGCGAGACGCCGGTCATGTCGTCGTACCTGCTGGCCTTCACGGTCGGCCCGTACGACCCCACGCCCCCGGCGAAGACCGAAACCGACGTCGAGTGCCGGGTGTGGCTCCCGAAGGGCACGGCCGACCAGGCCATCTTCGCGCGTGACGCGCACGTGAAGGCCGTCGAGTGGCTCGAGCGGTATACGGACATCCCCTACCCCTTCGGGCCCAAGGTCGACGCGATCGGTATCCCGGACTTCGAGGCCGGCGCGATGGAGAACCCGGGCGCGATCACGTACCGGACGACGCTCCTCGCCGCGGATCAGAAGACCGCGTCGACGGCCACGTTCAAGGCGGTCTTCAGCGTCGCCGCGCACGAGCTCACCCACATGTGGTGGGGTGACCTGGTGACGATGGCCTGGTGGAACGATCTCTGGTTGAACGAATCGTTCGCGAGCTTCGTCGGCGAGAAGTGCACGGCGATCGTGAATCCCGAGTGGCGGTTCGCGCGCGATGTCGTCTCGCAGAACACGCCGGCGTTCAACCTCGACTCGCTCGTTTCGACCCATCCAATTTCGATGGAGGCCAAGAACGTCGACGAGGCGAACGAGCGCTTCGACGCGGTCACCTACCTCAAAGGACAGGGCGTCCTGCGCATGATCGAGAACTACCTCGGCGAGGACGACTTCCGGTCCGGCGTCCGCATCTATCTCGGTCGCCACAAGTGGGCGAATGCGACGGCCGGCGACTTCTGGCGCGCGCTCGACGAAGCGTCCGGGCGCGACGTGACCGGCCTCGCCACCGCGTGGATCACCGAGCCTGGACATCCGCTCGTGACGTGTTCGGTGCGCGAGACGAGCGGCGGCCTCAGGGTCGATCTCGCGCAGGCCCGGTTCTTCGCCGATCCGGCGGTGCAGCCGACCGGCCAGGTGTGGCCGGTGCCGCTCGTCCTGCGGTACGGCACCCGCGACGGCGGCGTGAGGGAGGCGCGCTACCTCCTCGACAAAGCATCCGGATCGGTCGAGCTACCGGATGCGGTGTGGTACTTCCCGAACGGCGGCGGTGTCGGCTTCTACCGTTTCGCGTTCGACGATCGGTCCATCGCGCTGCTCGCGAAGGAGATCGCCAAGCTCACGCCGGAAGAGCGGCTCTCGCTCATCGACGACCAGTGGGCGCTGGCGCGCGCGAACAAGGCCTCGCTCGCCCAGGTGCTGGGTCTCATCAACGGGCTCAAGGGCGAAGATGACCTCTACGTGCTGCGGAGCCTCGCCGAGATCCTCGCGTGGCTGGACCACAACGCGGTCACGGGCGCCATCGAGCGTCCGTTCCGCGAGCTCGTCGACGCGACGTTCCGACCGCAGCTCGAGAAGCTCGGCTGGGAGAACCGGGCGGACGACACCTCGGACGAGCGTGAGAAGCGGCAGCTCGTGATCGGCGCGCTCGGCCACGCCGCGGCCGCGCCGGACGTCCGGGCGGAGGCCAGGCGGCGCATCGCGGGGCACCTCGACGGCTCGGCGCGGCTCGCGCCCGACGTCGCCGGCCCGATCGCGTCGGTCGCCGCGATCGAGGGCGACGGCCCGCTGTTCGATCGCTACGTCGCGCGCATGCAGGAGGCCCAGAAGACGGATCCCCAGGAGGAGAACCGCTTCCGCGTCGCGCTGACGGACTTCCGCGATCCGGCACTCGTCCAGCGATTCGCGCGATCGATCTTCACCGACCTCATCCGCGATCAGGACCGGGCGATCCTGCTCCTCCGGATGCATGGGCTGGCGCACGCCCGCGAGGTCGCGTTCCGCACCTTGACGTCGGTGTGGGACGAATACGTCACGAAGATGGACCCGGGCGGCAAGCAACGGTGCGGGAACGCACCGGGGCAGCTCACGCCGCGGAGGCTCGTCGAGGAAGCGACGGTGTTCCTGAAGAACAAGCAGACTCCGGACATCAAGGAGACCGTCGCGCAGGCGGTGGAGCGCATGCGGATCGGCTCCGCGAACGCGGAGCGGATGTCCCGCGAGCTCGACGATGCGCTCGGGAGGATCGCGCAGCCGGCCCGGTGACGAGCCTCTGGCTCGACGGCGCGCCGGTCACGCAACGCGCGCCGCTCGATCGGGATCTGACCGCCGACGCCGCGATCGTCGGCGGCGGGATCGCGGGCATCGCCACCGCGTACGCGCTGGCTCGGGAAGGCGCGAGCGTGATCGTGCTCGAGCGCGGCGACCTCGCCGAGGGCGCGAGCGGGCGGAACGCCGGTTTCATCCTCGGCGGGGTCAGCGACAACTACGTCGCCGCGTGCCGCACGTACGGCGCGGATCGCGCGACGCGGGTGTTCCGCTTCACGTTCGCGAACCGCGTGCTCTTCCGTTCCGCCATCCGCACGAACAAGATCGACTGCGAGGCGGCCTGGAACGGCTCCGACCAGCGCGCCGGCGACGACGACGAGTGGCACGAGATCGCCGAGAGCGCCCGCCAGCTCGCAAGCCATGGGGTGCGCGTGCGGCTCGAGCCGGCCGAGCGAAAGGCCGTCTACGAGGAAGATGGCGAGATCCACCCGGTCCGATTCGTCCGCGGGCTGGCCGGCGCCGCCGAGCGGCTCGGCGCCCGCATCCACACCGGCACGACGGCGATCTCGTGCGAGCCGGGGCAGGTGCGCACGCCCAGCGCGACGGTGCGGGCCGGGGCGGTCGTGCTCTGCACGAACGCCTACACGCGGCACCTCGCGCCGAGCCGGGTCCGCCCGGTCCGCGGCCAGATCTGCGCGACCGCGCCCCTCGCGCGGCGCGTCTTCGTGCGACCGACGTATGCGCACCGCGGCTATCGCTACTGGCGCCAGCTGCCTGCCGGCAACGTGATCGTCGGCGGCTGGCGCGACACCGCCGTCG
>Ga0310811_10006732_pt1 | contig 14697 bp, 10 predicted proteins | sample YCmetagenome_FD_207642 | JGI IMG/M metagenome (GOLD analysis project Ga0310811, IMG submission 207642) | Soil microbial communities from experimental microcosm in Duke University, North Carolina, United States - YC | ecosystem: Engineered > Artificial ecosystem > Soil microcosm > Unclassified ...
TGGTGCGGCGGCGGAGAGATCAAACCTACTCCAGGAGTTGAGTGACGTACTTTTGCAATCCACTCATCTACCTTATGACCAGGTAACTGGCCACCTTCGCCAGGTTTTGCCCCCTGGGCCATTTTTATTTGCAGTTCATCAGCGTTACTCAAGTAGTTTGAAGTTACGCCGAAACGTGCGGAAGCAACTTGTTTAATAGCCGAACGCATCGAGTCGCCATTTGGCAATACCTCATAACGCATTTCGTCCTCACCGCCTTCACCGGTATTACTCTTACCACCGATACGGTTCATAGCAATGGCCAAAGTACTGTGCGCCTCGTGTGATATTGAACCGAAAGACATCGCCCCTGTTGCAAAGCGTTTCATAATGCTCTCTGCAGGCTCTACTTCTTCCAGCTTAACTGATTCACGATGATGCGCGAAATCAAGCAAACCACGGATAGTAAAGTGCTTTTCTCCTTGCTCATTGATCTGTTTCGCGTAGTTCTTATAAACCGAGTAATCGTTCATGCGGGTTGCATGCTGCAACAAGTGAACGGTCTGCGGATTGAACAAGTGCTCTTCTCCTCTGCGTTTCCATTGGTAGATACCACCCTCTGGTAATAAAAGATTCTCGTTTTTAGTGCTGCCAAATCCAATCTTATGCTTACAAAGCGATTCACGGGCAATTTCGTCAAGACCTAAACCGCCAATACGGGTTACACCACCAGCAAAATAACGGTCGACAACCTGTTTATTGATACCCAGTATCTCGAATATCTGCGATCCATGATAAGATTGCAGGGTTGAGATACCCATTTTTGAGAATATTTTCAATAAACCATCGCAGATGGCCTTTACATAATTCTTAGTCAGTGTTTTAACATCAAGGCTGGTTTCCAGGCTTCCATTTTCTTTGATCGTATTGATAGTCGACAACGCCAGGTATGGATTGATGGCAGTAGCACCGAATGCTAATAGAGTAGCAAAATGATGTACCTCCCATGCATCACCTGCCTCAACAACCAAACCAACAGCGCCGCGCAGTCCTTTACGTACCAAGTGGTGGTGAACAGCAGATACAGCCAATAATGACGGGATTGGTGCATGCTCTGAATCGATAGCACGGTCAGACAAGATCAATACTTCGAAACCTTCATCAACCGCGTCTTCTGCATAACGGCAAAGTCTGGCAATACCTTTTTCAATCGAGCCAGGCATACCATCGGCCACAAAATAGCATTGCAGCGTTTTGGCATGGAACATACCGGTATCGATACTTCTCAGTTTCTCCAGGTCATGGTCAACAAGAATAGGATGTTTCAAAGCCACGCAATGGCAATGCATCTTATCCTCATCAAGCAGGTTACCATTGTTACCAATAAAAGTAGCAAGGCTCATCACCAAACGCTCACGGATGGGATCGATTGGCGGATTGGTTACCTGTGCAAAGAACTGTTTGAAATAGCTTGATAAATGCTGCGGCTTATCTGATAATATAGCCAGAGGCACATCCGTACCCATTGAGCCTATAGGCTCTTTACCATCAACAGCCATTGGCTTAATGATGGTTTCGATATCCTCGCGGGTGTAACCAAATACCTGCTGATAACGGAACACAGCGCTTGGCGACAATGGCGCAAAAGCCAAACGAGGCTCGGCCAGGTCTTCCATGCGTATTTTGTAGTTCTCCAACCATTGTTCGTAAGGCTGACGGGAAGCTATTTGTTTCTTTATTTCCTCATCGGTAATGATCTTACCCTTTCCGGTATCAATCAGCAACATTTTACCAGGCTGTAAACGGCCCTTGCGTAAAACGATCTTGTCATCAATGGTCAATACACCTGCTTCAGATGCAGCGATAACCCTGTCATCGCTGGTGATCGCAAAACGCAATGGGCGCAAGCCATTTCTGTCAAGCAATGCACCTATCAGCTTTCCATCAGTAAAGGTAATAGCAGCAGGACCATCCCACGGTTCCATCAAAGTAGCATGGTATTCGTAAAATGCTTTTTTGATCGGATCCATCTGCTCATTGCCATCCCATGCTTCTGGGATCAGCATCATCATTACATGTGGCAATGAACGGCCGGTGTGAAGTAATACTTCAATTATGTTATCCAAACAAGCTGAGTCTGACTGGTTATTGTCGATTACCGGCAGCAACATTTCCATCTCTTCACTGGTGAAGTAAGATGAAACGTATGATTTTAAGCCTGAGTAAAACCAGTTCAAGTTACCTGTTAAGGTATTGATCTCACCGTTATGAGCAATCAGCCTGAATGGCTGGGCCAGCTTCCACGATGGGAAAGTGTTTGTTGAGAAACGCGAGTGGATCATAGCCAGGCCTGATGCGATACGCGGGTCTCTAAGGTCTGCAAAGTATTTACGCAACTGATAAGTAGTAAGCTGGCCTTTGTAAATAATGGTTTTGCAGGAGAATGAGGTAAAATAAAAATATTCACCTGCACCTGGAATGGTTTCGGTGATGGTTTTATTAATATATCTTCTTAAAACGTAAAGCTTACGTTCAAAGTCGTTAACATTAGTAATGTGATGCGGCCTTAAAACAAACAATTGTTCCACATCTGGCTCCGCCAGGTGTGCGGTTTCTCCTATTACAGATGAGTCGACAGTCAGTTTACGATAACCCAGTTTTTGAAGGCCTAATTTCTCAAGCGCGTTGGCAATTACCATGCGGCAGGCCTTCTTCAATGATGAATCTTTAGGGAAAAATATCATTCCTACACCATACTCTCCCGGCTCAGGGAGGCTGATCTCCAGGTTAGAGCATTCATCCATCAAAAATTCATGGGGCAATTGTATCAAAATACCTGCGCCGTCGCCGGTTTCAGGATCACATCCGCAAGCACCGCGGTGTTCCATATTCTCCAGCATGGTAAGGGCATCATCTATAATCTGGTTTGATTTATGGCCGTGTATATTGGCTATAAACCCGGTTCCGCACGAGTCGTGTTCAAATTCAGGCCGGTAAAGGCCCTGCTGGGGGTTATCTGTTTGATCCATCTGCAATCGCTCTGTTATATTAGTATTCCACTTAGGTCGTATTTACGAAATTACAAATTAATAATCTTTTTTGTAATATAGTCAGTAATTTTTCAGATTATGTTAAAAAATATTATCTATATCATATTAAATTTTAGATTTTGTTAATAATTCGAGTTTCATTATAACATTTTCATAATCGCATATTAACATTTAATATGCCTGCATAGCAATAAAAAATCCCCTCATTCGAACTAAAAGTTACGAAATGAAGGGATTTTTGGCCTCTGAATTATAAAAATGATAAAATCAGATAAGGTATTTTAAAATTATTCTACTTTTCTGGCGCTACCCAGAATGCTGCCGGGTTATTAGTATTGTAATTTATAAAGGTTGTTTGATTGGTTTGATTGGTAAATTCCGATTTATCAGGGCCTTGTTTAAAATAATCAAGCGGCAACAAATCAACATAAGCTATTTTTTTACCAGCCACCCGGGTTTCAGTATCATATTCACTATTTACCGGGCATTCCAATCGATATAGGTTTTTCGCCATATAATAGCCTAAATAATACTCTTTAGTTTCCGAAGCCTTATGATTCCAGTTAGCATCCGGGTTAATGATCAGTGTCTTATCGTCGATCAACCTTTCTCTTACTTCTTCCAGGCCCAACAACTGCCCTTTTTCATCCATCACATAAGCGCAGAAAGTTGGATCGATCCATATCCATTTTTTGAGCGAATTGATATAAACCATATTGATCACATGGCAATCGTTATCCATATGTAAGCTATCTTTAGGCAAACAGGTAACAAAACGCGATTTAACACCCATTGAAAGGTAGCATTCATTCAGTACAGTTGCCAGTCCCCGACAGTTCAATCCCCTATTCTCTTTTTTACATTGATTGATCATGCTCAGTGCATTTTTTACAACCGGGTTATCATGATTACCGTCGTGCGGAACAAGATTATGTACCCAATACATAAGGTTGATCACCTTAGATGTTTCGTTACCCGCTCCCGCAATAGAATCCAGGTTAAATGTCTTACGAAGTATCACAAGGTTGGGGTCAGATTTTGACTGATAAGTGAAAGTTGGCAACGGACGGTTATCATTAGAATTATATTTTCTTGCATTCTTTATAATATACATATAGTCGCCAACCTTGCGCAGCGGGAGTACCAATTTAACAAAAGCCGGGTCTTTGCGAATATTATCCAGGTCGCTGTCTTCCTGGATATGCGAATAATTAGTATATCCTGCTTTAATCGCTTTATCCAGGTAATCAATAGCAGGTACTTTGTCCTTCAAAAGAGAATAAGTACAGCTATAATTATAATAACCGTCTATCAGGTAGGTTACATATAATTTCTGATCAGCTGCAGGAAGTTGGTTATACTTACTTTTAAATTCATCCAGTAGCTGGCCATAGGCTTTAAGATCACGCTTTTCATATGCCTGCTGCATTAGCTGACTTTGATGCTGGGCAAACGTTTCAAACTCTTTGTTTTCGGCAAAGCTGTTAATGGAAATAAAGCAACTCAGAATGAGTACAAGTGCATAGATTTTTGGTTTCATAAGATCAGATTTTAGGTATATACTAATATGATGAAAAAGGCATACAAATAGTTGCATCATGATGTGAAATATTTGAGAACATGTGAGTTTTCAAGAATTGTTACCTTTGCGCCAATGAATACACCTGCTAAAAATAAAGCCGTGTTCCTTGACCGTGATGGAGTACTTAATCAGGAAATGGGTGACTACGTATGCCGATTAGAAGATTTCCACGTATTGGAACATAATATCGAGCCTTTAAAAACTTTACAAGACCGCGGCTACTTATTAATAGTAGCTACTAACCAGGGCGGTTTGGCCAAAGGCTGGTATACTGAAGAAGAGTTGGGTAAAATGCATACGCAATTAAAAGAAACATATGCCAAGCACGGTGTAGAATTTACCGACATATTTTATTGCCCGCATCATCCTAATTTCACAGGTGAATGCGACTGCCGTAAACCAAAACCAGGTTTATTATTACGTGGGATAGAAAAATACAATATTGACCCTGGCAAATCTTATTTCATAGGCGACCGTGAGCGTGATGTGGAAGCAGGTACCGCAGCAGGCGTAAAAGGTATACTGATCAATAGCGATCAGCCTATTAGTGATATATTGGATTTAATTGAGTAGTTTCAATTGGCTTTATTAAAACTTTTTCAGCTATCTTAATATTTACAACCAATAAACAGTCAACACGACCTTTTAAGGACGATAACCAAACGCATGAAGTTAAGCCCTTATCTTAAAAATCTGGATTCCCTTATAGCTGCCATTATAGGCTACTATGCAATATATCTATTCACATCTTATAGTGGCGTAGGCCTATCGCCTGATTCGATCATGTATGCAAGTACGGCTACCAATTTGCAGGCGCATGGATCGATCATTACTTTCAATAAAGGTCCACTGGTTTTCTTTCCGGTATTTTACCCAGTGTTCCTGGGCATTATACAATTTATAACCCGTGTTGATCCTATCACTGCCGGGGCAACTATTAATAGTTGTTTGTTTGCTGCCGTGGTATTCACTACTGGCTGGATACTGGAAAACTTTACTTCTCATGCAAGGATTTATAAATGGTTGATATTAATAGCCATTATATTAAGTCCGGGATTATTGGAAATATACAGTTTCCTGTGGTCTGAAACCTTATTTATATTCGAGTCCCTCTTATTCATCATAGCTTATAGGCACTACCTGCAATTGCACACTACAAAGGCGTTATTGATCGCCGCTTTTATAACCGCAATAATCTGTATTACCAGGTATGCGGGTATTACTATAGTTGGCACAGGTGGGTTGATGCTTTTACTAGATAATGAATTGCCGATTAAAAAAAAGGTCAAGCATATCCTCATCTATGGTTTTGTATCGATCTCGTTATTAGTCGCAAACCTGGTCATGAATCGCATCAATACCGGGTTAAGTACAGGCACACGCGAGCCATCAATTACGCCGTTTGTTGATAATTTACATTACTTCGGTACCGTGATTTGTGATTGGGCGGCATTCAGAACTGATGCTGCTGATCCTTATGCAGCCTTGATTACTTCTATTATATTCATATGTCTTATTGGCATCCTTGCATGGAAAACCTACAAACGCAGCATAGACCATGTTGAAAATATAGTGATCGCGTTTGCAGTGGTATATGGCTTGTTCATAGTAGTATCTGCCAGCATATCAAGGTATGAGCGCATCAACAGCCGGTTGATTGCCCCTATGTTTATTCCACTACTGATAGCTTGTACCAGTTGGGTTCCCGATGTATTACGACTGATCAAAAACAAAGCAGCAAAATATGCTTTATCCGGTATTGCCATTTTATTAATGATTGCCTTTGAGTATTCGGCCTACCAGGTAGACTATCAGCGTTATGATGATGAATGCGACTACGGCGTACCAGGTTATAGTGACGACAGCTGGAATAAATCAGAATTTGTGCAATACCTAAGAAAGAATCAGCATTTATTTAAGCCAGGCATAATTGTTTATACTGATGCTGATGAAGCGGTTTATTTATTTACTGGTATGTCTTCAACCCTGATACCACATAAATTGCAAACTAACCTGGTAAAAAAAATGTATGCCGAGAAGCGCTTTTACCTGATATGGTTTGACAATTTGTATAATTCAGAATTGATTAGTTTGCAGGATATTATGGCCCACAAAAAGCTGGTAAAAATTGGCAATGCAAAAGAAGGTGAGGTCTATTACTATGATGAAGCGGCGAAGTAACGTTGTGTCAACAGGCAAACGGTCATGAAGAGGCGAAAATTCTTACAAAATGCAGGCATGCTCGGGATAGCCCCGTTGGTCACATCGGCAACTCCCATTGCTGCGGCAACCCACGACTTTCCGACTGTAAGTACCAGAACAATATGGTTAAACTATCTTGAAAAGTTAGCCCGGCCGGTATTAAATGCATTAGCTGCGGATCAGCTCAAAGAAAAAATGCCGGTTGAAACCAAAAGCTCTGACCTGCTCAAAGAAAGAACCAAATACACACACCTGGAAGCATTTGCACGACTATTATCCGGTATTGCTCCATGGCTACAGGCGGAACAATTAAGTGCAGAAGAAAAAAAACTTCAAGATAAATACTTTAAGTTGACAGTAAAAAGTATTGAAAAAGCAGTAGATCCGAAAGCTAAAGATTATATGAACTGGGGCGAGGAAGGTGGTCAGCCGCTGGTAGATGCCTCGTTTTTTGCTTACGCCCTATTGAGATGCCCTAAATTATGGCAGGCTCTGGAACCAAAAACAAGAAGCCGTGTGATTACCTGCCTAAAAAAGACACATAGCATTAAACCTCCTGAAAATAACTGGCTCCTGTTTGCCGCCATGATTGAAGCTTTTTTTATCACGATAAATGAATCGTACGATAAAAGCAGAATTGATTATGCCATACAGCGGCATATAGAGTGGTATAAAGGTGACGGCATTTATGGCGATGGCTCGGAATTTCATTGGGACTATTATAATAGCTATGTGATACACCCTTATCTGCATGATATATTAAAAGTCGTAACTGATAAATATCCTGAATTTGAACCAGTGCGGAAGAAAGTAGTAGGTCATAACTTAAGATATGCCGCCATACAGGAGCGGCTGATCGCCGCTGATGGCACATATCCGCCGATAGGCCGGTCAATCACCTATCGCACAGGGGCTTTCCATCATCTCGCCAATATGGCATTACAGAATCAATTGCCACCGGAATTAAATGCGGCTCAAGTAAGATGTGCCTTAACTGCAGTTATAGAAAAGGCGACTTCATCTCCGGAGATGTTTGATACAAACGGATGGCTACGGATTGGTTTGTATGGACATCAGCCCTCACTGGCCGAAAACTATATTTCAACAGGCAGCTTGTATTTATGTGCTGCCATTTTACTTCCGTTAGGTTTACCTGAAACTGATCCGTTCTGGAATGCCCCGGACGAGGACTGGACTTCAAAAAAGGCGTGGAAAGGCTTCAATATGTCAGCCGATCATAGCATCTAAAGTGAAATTTTAACAAAAATCGAGGTTTATCGTATTACAGCCGAAACTTAACCTTGATTTTATTAAATAAAATATATATTTGCAACACTTCATCTATAGCTTTACTATACAAAAATGAACGGGCTCAACATACATCATCTACATTTGCATCATCGCCACCATATGGCGACCAGATAATGTTGGTTTCCAAAAGAAATATCGCCCCTGTTTATTTGTAATACCTTTAAATTTAATTTGTGAAAACATTAAAAATAGCCATCCAGAAATCAGGAAGGCTCAACGAAAAATCAGTTGAATTATTAAAGAATTGCGGTCTTGACTTTGACAATTACAAAAGTTCGCTTATTTCAGGCGTAGCTAATTTCCCTCTTGAAATCCTTTTCCTGCGCGATGATGACATCCCAGAATACGTTCAGGATGGCATTGCTGATTTGGGAATTGTAGGCGAAAACGTGATTCAAGAAACTGAAGCCGAAGTAAGCTATCTGCAGCGCCTGGGATTTGGCAAATGCTCATTAAAAATTGCTATACCAAACTCTTACAATATAGCGGATGTCAGCGAATTGACTGGCAAATCAATTGCTACCACCTATCCTGTTATATTGGGTAAATATCTGAAAGAGAGAAACATCAATGCAGAAATACGCACCATCTCAGGTTCGGTTGAAATATCACCGGGCTTAGGATTAAGCGACGCTATCTGCGATTTGGTTTCTACAGGTGGAACGCTTAAAAGCAACGGACTGAAACCCTTCTGCAATGTAATGTCATCAGAAGCAATTTTGATTGGCAAAGCAGGCATTGAGAATCATGAGCATGTACAAGAGTTATTACAACGCGTTCAATCGGTACTGAGAGCAAAAGAGACCAAGTATGTGGTATTGAACATCCATAAAGACAATCTTGATAAAGCGATTGCTTTGCTGCCAGGCGTAAAAAGCCCATCGGTGGTGCCACTGGCTGAAGAAGGCTGGGTTGCGGTTCATACTGTAATACCGGAAAATGATTTCTGGGACAGGATCAATCAGTTAAGACAAGCAGGAGCACAGGGCATCACCGTGATGCCGATCGAGAAAATTATATTTTAAGGAAAGATATTAAAAACTCTCTTCCTTGGAGAGGGTTGGGTGAGGCATGAAAACATACAATTATTCAGATTTAAGCAAGCAGGATATTCAAAAACTGGTTCAGCGCAATGTTGACCCTGCTGATGAGATACGTAATGTGGTAGAAGACATTATTAATAATGTTCGTGCCCATGGCGATCATGCTTTACTGGATTATGCCGCCAAATTTGATAAGGTTGAATTAAAAAGCTTATTTATTGGAAAAGATGAGCTTGCCCGGCTAGCATCTGAATTGCAGCCGGAACAAAAGAATGCTCTGGATACGGCCTACAATAACATCCGTAAATTCCACGAAACCCAGCTACATACCGAATCAAAAGTAGAAACAATGCCCGGTGTAACCTGCTGGCGCGAATTGAGACCGATTGAAAGGGCTGGCCTTTATATTCCCGGCGGAACAGCAGTTTTACCAAGCACTCTTTTGATGCTGGGCATACCTGCGCGCATTGCGGGTTGCCATGAAATCGTGGTGTGTTCTCCTCCTCAAAAGGATGGCAAGATCAACGCTTATATTGCATACGTTACTCAACTGCTGGGTGTAGAAAAAGTATACCTTACGGGCGGCGCACAAGCTGTTGCGGCAATGGCCTACGGAACCGAAAGTATTCCTAAAGTTGACAAAATATTTGGCCCTGGCAATCAGTATGTTACCAAAGCAAAAACCATAGTTCAATCTACTACCAACACCGCCATTGATATGCCTGCCGGACCGTCGGAAGTTTTGGTAATTGCAGATGAAAGTGCTGTACCTGCGTATGTTGCAGCCGACCTATTGGCGCAGGCAGAACACGGTATAGACAGCCAATCCGTATTGGTAACAACGTCGCATGAATTTGCAGAAAAGGTTATTGAGGAATTAAACAAACAATTACCGGTATTACCGCGTGCTGCAATAGCAGGCAAAGCTATTTATAACTCCTACATCGTAGTAGTAAATGATCTGGATGAAGCCATGCAATTTAGCAATGAATATGCGCCCGAGCATTTAATATTGGCTACCGACCGCTGGCAACAAATAACAGGTAAGATTATCAATGCAGGCTCTGTATTCTTAGGGAACCTTACACCTGAAAGTGCTGGTGATTATGCTTCAGGTACCAACCATACCTTGCCAACCAGTGCTTATGCACGTGCTTATTCGGGTGTATCAGTTGATTCTTTTGTTAAGAAGGTTACATTTCAGCATATCAGTCCGGAAGGGATACAAAGTATAGGACGTACAGTAGAAGTTTTAGCTGAATTGGAGGGTTTGCAGGCACATAAGAATGCGATAAGCATTAGAATGTCTGAACATGATTAAGGATTAAATGAATGACCAAGATCAATCGTGAAAATCAACAAAATGATTCAATCGTGTTCAAAAATTAATAAGGCAATGTTCAATATCAACAACATATTAAGAGAAAATATTAAAAACCTCACCCCCTATTCATCCGCTCGCGATGAGTTTCAGGGTGAGGCCAGCGTCTATCTGGATGCAAATGAAAATGCATTCGGCTCGCCATTGGAACAGAACTATAATCGCTATCCTGATCCGCTGCAATATGAAGTAAAAAAGCGCCTGAGCAAGATCAAAGGCGTGCCGCCACGTAATATCTTTTTGGGTAATGGCAGCGATGAAGCGATAGATATTTTAGTAAGAGCTTTCTGCAATCCGGGCGTAGATAATGTGATCCTGGTACCACCAACTTATGGTATGTACGAGGTATCAGCCAATATCAACGACATCAAAATAAAGAAAGTCCCGCTTACAGAAGAATTTCAGCTAAATCTGGAGGGTATTGCAGAGGCAATCGACAATCATACCAAATTGATCTTCGTTTGTTCACCAAACAACCCGACCGGCAACTCCATGAACCGTGACGATGTGGAAACACTTCTCGCAAACTTCAACGGTCTCGTAGTGGTAGATGAAGCATATATCAATTTCAGCAGACAAAAGACTTTTATACAGGAGCTGACTGAATATGCTAACCTTGTGGTATTACAAACTTTGTCCAAAGCCTGGGGCTTAGCAGGTCTGCGCGTGGGTATGGCTTTTGCCAGTGAGGAGATCATCGAGATAATGAATAAGGTAAAACCACCTTATAATATCAATGATGCGTCGCAGCAATTGGCTCTAAAAGCGCTGGAAAACGTTGACCAGGTAAATGGCTGGATCAAAGAGACATTAATACAACGAGACAAACTTGTGCTTGAACTAAAAGATTACGGGTTCGTGATCGATATTTATCCTTCTGATGCTAATTTTATCCTCGTAAAAACAACTGATCCGAGGGGTATTTATACCTATCTGGTAGAACAGGGAATAATTGTTCGGGATCGGTCAAAAGTAACCCTTTGTGAAGGATGTTTAAGGATAACTGTAGGAACTCCTGAGGAAAACAACACTTTATTACAAGCTTTAAAAAATTATAAATGAGCGCACCAAAAAAAATATTATTTATAGATCGTGATGGTACGCTGATACTGGAAACCGCAGATGAGCAGATCGACTCATTTGCTAAGCTCGAGTTTTACCCCGGCGCATTACCCTGGTTATCAAAAATTGCAAAGGAACTGGATTTTGAACTGGTGATGGTAACCAATCAGGATGGTTTGGGGACATCCTCTTATCCTGAAGATACTTTCTGGCCCATACAGAACTTTGTGGTAAAAGCATTTGAAAATGAAGGCGTAAAGTTTTCTCATTTCGCTATCGATAAGACTTTTCCAAGGGATAATGCTCCTACCCGTAAACCGGGAACGGGATTATTGACCCAATATATTGGCAATGATGAATATGATCTGAAAGGTTCATTCACCATTGGTGATCGTAAAAACGATATTTTACTAGCTAAAAACTTAGGGGCAAAAGCCATTTGGTTAAACAACGGCTCAAACCTGGGTGGTGGCGAATTTACCCAGGAACAGCATGATGCGCTGGAGGATGTTATCGCTCTTGAAACCACCGACTGGCAAAAAGTATATGAGTTTTTGAAAGTAGGTGAACGTGTTGCAGAACATCGCCGCACAACTAAGGAAACTGATATCTATATCAAGATCAACCTTGATGGCAAAGGGACGGCAAAAGTATCTACCGGCGTTCACTTTTTTGATCATATGCTGGATCAGATCGCCCGCCATGGCAATGTCGATTTGGAAATTGAGGCAAAAGGCGATCTGCATATTGATGAGCATCATACTATTGAAGATACAGGCATTGCACTGGGCGAAGTATTTGCTATTGCATTAGGCGACAAACGCGGCATTGAGCGCTATGGTTTTTGCCTGCCGATGGACGATTGTCTTGCCCAGGTAGCCATTGATTTTGGCGGAAGAAACTGGATTGTATGGGACGCAGAGTTTAAACGCGAGAAGATTGGCGAAATGCCTACGGAAATGTTTTATCATTTCTTCAAGTCCTTTTCAGACGCTGCAAAATGCAACCTGAACATCAAAGCCGAAGGGCAAAATGAGCATCACAAAATCGAAGCGATTTTTAAGGCTTTTGCAAAAACGATCAAGATGGCCGTTAAACGTGATGTAAATAACATGGTGTTACCGTCCACTAAGGGCGTTTTATAGTAGCACTTTACAGTGGCAGTTGCAGTCTATGCAGCGTGCTACTACTACTGCTACTGCAACTATAGAAAAATGATAGGTATTATAAGATACGGAGCAGGAAATATTTTCTCACTAACTGCCGCTTTGGACAGGTTAGGTATAAAATATGGTATGGTGCATAATGAAGCAGATTTTGAACAATTTGACAGCTATATCATACCCGGTGTAGGTCACGCCGGTGCTGCTATGAGCAAGCTGCGGCACAGTGGTATGGTCGATAAAATTAAGGCTATCCAGAAACCTACGCTTGGAATTTGTGTAGGTATGCAGTTGCTCACCGCTCATTCGGAAGAGGGTAACGCTAACATGCTGAATATCTTTCCAATAAAAACTAAACGATTTGCGGATAGCTCTGAATACAAAGTTCCGCACACCGGTTGGAACCAGGTTTACAGCGAAAAAGAGAACCCCTTGTTTAAAAATATTCCGATCGGATCACATTTTTACTTTGTACATTCATATTTTATTGAGTTCGACGAAGCATTTACGTTGGCCTCAACTAATTATAGTTTAAAATTTTCGGCATCAATTTGGAGAGACAACTTCTTTGGAGTTCAATTTCACCCGGAAAAATCGGGCAAATTTGGCGAAATACTACTAACTAACTTTTCAAACTTATAAAGCGATGTATATAATTCCAGCGATAGATATTTTAAATAAACGTGTTGTAAGGCTGCGTGAGGGCAACTACGAGCAGGTAACTGAATATGAAGTTACCCTCGAAGAAATGATTGAAAAATACAAGTCGCATGGTACGGATTTCATCCACATCATCGACCTGAACGGCGCAAAAAACGATTTCAGCAACCAACAATACCTTTTCGATGTGATCCGCAAAACGGACATGAAGGTTCAATACGGTGGCGGTATCCGCAGTATCGATAAGGTAAAAGAGCTGATCGATGCTGGCGTTCACCGGGTTATTGTTGGTACGCAAGCCATTACTAATCCAACCTTCTTGCCTGATCTAAGTAAAGAGATCTGCGGGAAAGATAAATGTTCTGACCAGGTGATTGTAGCGATAGATGTATTAGACGAAGTGATCAAATACTCTGGCTGGATGGAAAGTTCCCCTATCAAACTGATGGATTATGTTGACAGATGTTTGCAATTGGGCTTTTTCCGGTTTCTATGTACCGATATTAACAAAGATGGCAAACTGGCAGGTGCAGGTATTGAATTGTATCAGAAACTGCTTGATCATTCACCATTTATTAAGCTGATCGCTTCAGGCGGCGTGAGTTCGATGAAAGATATTGAGGACCTGAGTAAGATAAAAGTGGAATCAGTTGTTGTTGGTAAGGCGATCTACGAAGGCCGTATCAATATCGACGAGATCAAAAATTGGAATTTGAAATCATTAATTTCAATATGAGTCTCGCAAAACGCATTATACCCTGCCTGGATGTTAAGGACGGGCGCACCGTAAAGGGCGTAAACTTTGTAGACCTGCGCGATGCAGGTGACCCGGTAGAATTAGCCTGGAACTACTCCAATCAAGGCGCTGATGAATTGGTTTTCTTAGATATCACTGCAACTCACGAACGCCGTAAGACGATGGTAGAGCTTGTAAAGGCCGTAGCAAGACAGATCAATATCCCTTTTACAATCGGTGGCGGCATCAATGAAATTGCTGATGCTGATGCACTTTTGAATGCGGGCGCTGACAAAATTTCCATCAACTCAGCTGCAGTACGCAATCCGGCATTGATCGATGAGTTAGCAAAGGCGTTTGGTGTACAGTTTGTGGTAGTAGCAGTTGATACACGGCATGTTGAAGGCAAAAATATTGTTCACCTGAATGGCGGACGCATACCTACCGAAAAGGAAACTTTTGATTGGATATTAGAGGCGGAAGATCGTGGAGCGGGCGAAATATTACTCACATCCATGGATCACGACG
>Ga0310811_10006733_pt1 | contig 14697 bp, 11 predicted proteins | sample YCmetagenome_FD_207642 | JGI IMG/M metagenome (GOLD analysis project Ga0310811, IMG submission 207642) | Soil microbial communities from experimental microcosm in Duke University, North Carolina, United States - YC | ecosystem: Engineered > Artificial ecosystem > Soil microcosm > Unclassified ...
TACGTGGTGCTCACCGCGCTCGGCTACTTCGTCTGGCGCTATGTGCCGCACCCACAGTTTGCCGGTAGCGAGTCGCTCGATTCGCTGTTCGGGTCGGGCGCGCAGCTCGTCGGCAAGGCGAGCAAGAAGGAGCCGCTTATTCCGGCTCCGGACCAAGGAACCTTCGCGGCGACGGTCGCGCTGGCGATGACCGCCGCGCTGTTGTGTGCTCTGCCGGTCGCGTGGGTCTATGCGCTCACGCGGTCGCGCCGCGGCTATCAACAGTCCGTCGTGCAGATGCTGGTGATCATGCCGGTCGCCGTCGCGGGTATCTTCGTGCTCGTGAAATACAGCACGGCGCTGGCCTTCGGTCTGGGCGGCATCGCCGCCGCCGTGCGCTTCCGCAACACGCTCGACGACAGCAAGGACGCCGTTTTCGTCATCCTCGTGATCGGCTTGGGTATCGCGGCGGGTGTCGACATTCCGGTCGCCCTCGTGATCTCCTTCCTCTTCAACGCGGTGCTCGCCGCGCTGTGGATTGCCGACTTCGGACGGACGCCCGTTGCGCTCGACGGCCGGTTGGCGGAGCGACGACTGGCGCGCGCGCGTCAACTAGCACGCACGGGAACGTTCGTCGCCCGCATCGATGACGAAGTGCTCCAGAACATGAGCGCCGAGCAGCTCGAGGGCGTCGCGATGCGGGCGTGGTCGCGAGCGCGCGAGCACGATCCGGACGGCGGCATCAAGAAGAAGAAGCCGGACAGCCGGGTCGTGGTGAGGATGCGCGACGTCGCCCGCATCCGCCCGATCGTGGAATCTCAGCTCGCCGAGTCGACTAAGAAGTGGAATGTCGACAATGTCGTCACGCGCGAGGATGGCGTGACGGTCGTGGAGTACGTCGTCAGTACCAAGAAGAGCACAGGCCCCGACGAGCTGCTTGTGATGCTCCGCGCGGCAGGCGGGATCGAGCCGGTCGAGGCTGAGATTCTCTAGAGCAGGTCCACCCCGAACAACCCGAGGGCCCGATGTCGATCCGTCGGATGGTCAACCGTGCGATGTCTGCGGCGGTGTTGGTGGGCGCATTCGTTCCGTCGTTGTCGGCCCAGAAGCCGATCAAGACGCCGGACGCGGCGAAGCTCGCGAAAGACAGCGCCAAGATGGCGAAGGCGGCGAAGGATAGCGGCACCGTTGGGCGCTTCTTCCGTTCAGAGACGCCGGTCACGATGACGCTGTCGCTGAACATCAAGCGCATCAAGGGCGACAAGGGCGACAATCCACCCTGGCGCGCGGCGACGCTCAGCTACGCCGCGATCGCGCCCGATACCGGCACAGTGAAGATTCCGTTGCGTGTGAAGACGCGCGGCATCTGGCGACTCAAGAACTGCGAGTTCCCACCGATCTGGCTCAACTTCACCGGCGAAGCGGTGAAGGGAACCGAGTTCAAAGGTCTCGATGAAGTCAAGCTCACGAGCTACTGTCGCAACAACGACGAGTACGAGGGATACATCCTGTCGGAGCTTCAGCTCAATCGTGCGTTGCGGTTGCTGACGCCGATCGCGCACGCAGTCCGCGCCGTGAAAGTCACGTATGTCGACAGCGCGAGCGGGAAGGCCGAAGCGACGCGCTGGGGATTCTTCCAGGAAGAGCCGCTCACGCTCGCCGGCCGGCTGAATGGGAGAATCCTGAAACAGCAGGGCGCCGGCCCGGACGACGTCGATCCATATCAATCGGCGCTGATGGGCGTCTTCGAGTACTTTGTCGGCAACACAGATTTCTCGGTTGCCGCGCTCCACAACATCGAGCTGCTTGGTCTCAACAACGGCATGACGGTGTACCCGATTGCGCACGACTTTGACTTCTCCGGCGCGGTGAACGCGAGATATGCCTCAGTCCCGCCGCAGCTGCCGATCCGTTCGGTGCGCGACCGATTGTACCGAGGCTACTGTGTGCCGCCCGAGCAGTTCTCGAAGGTCTTCGCGCTCTTCAACGCGAAGAAGGATTCGATCTACGGGCTGTATCGCGATCCCGTCGGCAAGCTGTTGCCCGAGGACGTCACCAAGCGCACGCTCGAGTATTTCGACGACTTCTACAAGACGATCAACAACCCGAAGAACGCGAAGAGCGACATCATCGAGCGGTGCCTCGGCGGTAAGGCATGACGGGTGGCGCCGCGACGAAGGAGCGCCGCGACGCCGCTGCAAGGTTCTCATTTCGCTGCGAGCTGCTGTCCGCTGATCAACTCGCGATGCTTGCCGCGGGCCCGCTGCCCTCGGGGCTCTCGGCGAGCGAAGCCCGGCGGTCGCTGCATCGCGATGTCTATCTCGACACGCCCGACGATTCGCTCCGCCGGCGCGGCATCGTGTGCCGGTTGCGTACGCGCGCCGATGGCGAAGGCACGCTGACGCTGCGCGTCGTGTCGCCGCCGTTGAATCTCGAGGTTGCAACGCACGGCGCGGACGTCCGCGACGCGCTCGCCGCGCGGAACGATGTCACGAAACGCCTGCGCGGCATCGTCGACCCGTCTGCACTCGGCGTCCGCGTCGATCTCGAAGTCGATCGGCTCACACGTTCGGCGCTGAGCGACTGGCTCGGACGTCCACGCTTAGTCGTGCATCTCGACCGCGTCAGCGTTCGGCGCAACGGGCAAACCGGCGCGGCGACGTATTTCCAGATGTGCGCGCATCGTCTGCGGGGCGGCGAGGCGGAGCTCGCGGATCTCGAGCGCGCGCTCGAGTTGCAGCATGGCATTCGAGCCTCCGGGATCGGCGCGAGGGAGCGCGCCGAGTTGGCGCTCAAGTGGTCGAAGCTCGACGACCGGTCCCGCGAACGACGGCTGACGTACTCGGATCGCATTCAAGCCGCGACGCGCGGGACGCCGCCGCAGACGCCGTCGTTTCTGAACGCGGAGCTCAGCTTGCTCTCGTTCCAGGATCGCGTTCTCACGCTGGCCGAGGATCCCGCGACCCCGCTCGCTGAGCGACTGCGTTTTCTCGCCATCGTGAGCGCGAACGTCGACGAGTTCTTCATGGTGCGCATGGCGGGACTCGCCGCGGCTGCCGGCGAGCCGGGCGAGGAGCAGGCGGACGATGGCCTCACTCCGTCGGACGAGATCGCGGCTGTGCGCGACTCCGTCCGCGAGATCGGCGCGCGGCAGGCGGTATGTCTTCGCCGCTGTCTCGCCGAGCTGGCGGAACGCGGCATCCATCTGCGTCGCTGGAACCAACTGACGGCGGAACAGCAAGACGATCTCGCGGGGCGCTTCCGCGACGAGATTCAGCCGTTGCTCACGCCGTTCGCGATGACGCTGAGCCCCGGACATCCGCTGCCGAGGCTCACGCATCTGTCGCTCGCGATCGCGACCGTTGTTCGGAACCGAGCGGGTGGACCACCGCGATTCGCGGAGCTCGAGCTACCGCGCGCTGTGCCTCGATTCTTTCGCGTGGACGATCGTGACGCTCGCGTCTTCGTCTCCCTCGAGGAGCTCGTTCAAGGCAATCTCGAGGCACTGTATCCGGACTCGACGCTCGAGCAGGCCTTTGTCTTTCGGGTAACGCGAAGCGCCGAGCTCGAGCTCGACGAAGCGGGCGCCGACGATCTGCTCGATGAAGTCGCACGGGCTGCCGCGCAACGTGGCTCCGGCGTCGCCGTCCGACTCGAGGTCGATCGCGGGATGCCGGGCATTCTCCGCGCGCTATTGCTCGAGGATCTCCGGCGCGAGCAGCCGAGCGGTGACGCGCTGCTCAGCGATGTCGAGGAAGTCGACGGCCTGATCGATCTCACCGCGCTCACGCAACTCGATTTGCCCGCCGAGTCGGTGGCGCGATATCCGCGTTTTGCGATGTCGGATCCATTTGCGGGAGCGACGACGGCGTTCGACGCGATCTCGCGCGGCGACGTGCTCGCGCATCATCCCTTCGAGTCGTTTGCCGGGTCGGTCGGCCGTTTCGTTCGGGAGGCGGCGGACGACCCCGCGGTGCTGGCAATCAAGATCACACTGTACCGCGTGGGCGATCCGTCACCGATCGCAGACGCGCTGCTGGATGCTGCGCGTGCGGGAAAATCCGTCACCGCATTCGTGGAGCTCAAAGCACGATTCGATGAGACCGTCAACGTCACGTGGGCGCGCGCACTCGAGGCCGCGGGCGGCCATGTCGTGCGCGGACTCGTGGGCTACAAGAACCACGCGAAGGTGGCGCTGGTCGTGCGCCGCGAGGGCGAATCGCTCAAGCGCTTCGTGCACATCGGAACGGGCAATTACAACGTTCGCTCCGGCGAACAGTATACGGACCTGAGCCTCTTCTCGAGCGACGAGACGATCGCGAACGATGTCTCGCATCTGTTCAATGATCTCACGGGCCTCTCGGAACCCCCGCGCCGAGCATCGCGCGCTCTCTTGGTCGCGCCGCATCATCTTCTCCCCGGAGTCGTCGAGCGGATCGAGCGCGAGGCGGCGATCGCGCGCGCTGGTCGCCCCGCGCGCATCAGCGCGAAGGTGAATGGACTTTCCGATCCGGACGTCGTGCGCGCGCTCTATCGCGCGTCGCAGGACGGCGTCGAGATCGATCTCGTGGTGCGTGGCATCTGCACGCTCGCGCCGGGAGTTCCTGGGCGATCGGAACGCATTCGCGTGCGGTCGGTCGTGGGCCGCTTTCTCGAACATTCGCGCATCTATCGGTTCGCGAATGATGGCGATCCCGCGTACTACATCGGCTCAGCCGATCTGCGTCCGAGAAATCTTCGTCGGCGTGTGGAGTTGCTCGTGCCGGTGATGAACGATGCGCATCGACAACGGCTCGATTCGATTCTCGACGCGTACGCGAACGACCCGACGGCGTGGGTGCTCGGCGCGGATGGTGAATATGTGCGACGAGGCGGTTCGGGCATTCCAGCGCAACAGAGTTTGTCTCGCTGAACCCGGGACTACGCACACGGACAGACACGGGCACTGACGGACGGACACGGAAACAATTCTTTTTATGAAAACGCTCGGGCGCGCAGATCGCGGCGGCCCGGGCGTCTTTGTCAAAGGGATTTGTTGCAGTTCCGTGTCCGTCCGTCAGTGTCTGTGCCCGTCCGCGGGCAGCGTGTCGCGTCTACTCAGCGCGCAACGCCTGAATCGGCGACACCCTCGAAGCCCGCAGCGCCGGGATCAAACCAGCAATCACCGCGCTTGCTGCCAGCACTGTCAGAGCGACGACGATCGACACTGGATCCGCCGCGCCGACGCCATGGAGCTGCGTCTCGAGGAGACGAGTCGATAGCAGTGCGAGCGGCAGACCCACGACGAGTCCTGCGACCACCAGACGAAGTGCGTCGGACAACACCATCCGCACGACGTCTGCCTGCTGCGCGCCCAGCGCGACGCGTACGCCGATCTCACCGGTGCGGCGGACGACGGCGTACGTCATGACACCATAGAGACCGATCGCCGCCAGCACGAGTGCGAGCGTCCCGAACGCGGTCGCGAGTTGTGCGACGAGGCGCTGCTCGATGATGCTCGACATCATCAGGTCTTCGAGCGGAGAGACATAGCTGATCGGCAGGTTCGGATCGGCCGCGCTAATCGCCTGACGAACCTGCTGCACCATCGCCGCCGGATTGCCGCTCGTTCGGACCTCCAGGCGAAGTGCGACCGGCGTCCCTTGCTGGATGTCGCGATGGTTGTACGTGTAGTAGGCACGTCGCGCTGCCGGTTCGGTCATGTCGTGGTCGCGCACGTCGCTGATGACTCCAACGATCTGCACGGTGATGGAGTCCGAGACATGGAAGTACTTTCCGACGGCGCTGCCGCCCGGGAAATAGAAGGACGCGAACGCCTGATTCACGACGACGACACGCGCGAGGCCGCCCTCATCGCTCGGCGCGAGCTCACGTCCCGCAATGAGACGTGCGCCGATGGCGCGCGCGTAACCAGCGCTGACCTGATCGTAGGCGAACGTGGAGTCGCTGCTCGAACGGAATGCGAATCCCGGAAGCTCGAGTTGGCTGCCAGACTCGGTGCCCGAGAACACGCCGTTTTCCGAGTACCCAACGGCAGCCACGCCTGGAATCGCGGCAACCTTATCGTGAATCGTGCGTGCCGCGGTGCTGAGCCGATCCCATTGATAGCCGCGTGAGGCGACGTCGATGTCGGCGATGATGAGGTGCGAGCGATCGAGCCCGGTGTCGACATTGACGACGTTGCGCAGACTGCGTACGAGCATCGCGGCGCCGATCAGCAGCACGACCGACAGCGCGACTTGTCCCGCGATGAGGAGCTTGCCGAGCGGCGCGCGTTGGCCGCGCGACGCGAGCATACCTCCGGCGATCGACGTCGCGCCAGCCCGAATAGTCGACGCGAGATCGACGTCCGCGGCGCGAAGGGCCGGCGCGAGGCCGAACAGGACCACGGCGCCGACAGAGACCACGATCGTGAACGCGAGCACGGGAAGGTTGAGCCCCAGATCGAGCGAGTAGCCGCCGCCCGCTCCGGCCATCGCGAGGAGCGCGCGGCTGCCCCACCACGCGAGCAACAGGCCGATCGCCGCGCCCATCGTCGCCAGCACGAGCCCTTCGGTCAGCAGTTGACGCACGAGGCGGCCGCGATTGGCGCCCAGCGCGAGGCGGACCGCCATCTCGCGGCCGCGAGCAATGGAGCGCGCCAGCAGCATGTTGGCGACATTCGCGCAGATGATGCAGAGCAGGAGCGCTACACCGGTCATGAGCGTGAGGAGCGGCGCATGAAACGCTTCGCGAATTCGCGAGAAGCCCTTGGCGCCCGACGAGATCCAATATTTCGGCTTCGAGGCGATGAAGGCCTGTCGCGCCGCCGGCTTCGCGTTGTCGATGATCGATCGCTCTTCGACCTGTTTGACGTCGTTCTCCGCTTGCGCGAGCGTCACGCCGGGTCTGAGGCGCCCCATCGCGAGCAGCCACGAGCGGCTCCGATCGTCGAGCGACTTCGGCGGCGGCACGAGTGCGTCGCGCATGCTGACGGGAAGCCAGAGGTCCTGGGCGACGCCGACGATCTCGCCCGTGAAGCTTGGCGGCGTGATCCCGATGATGGTCATCCGCGTGTCGTTGATCAGCATGGTGCTGCCGACGGCGGCCGGATCGTTGTGGAACCGCCGCGTCCAGTATCCGTCGCTGATCACGACGACCGGCGACGCGCCCTGAATCTGATCTTCCGTTCCATCGAACACGCGTCCGTGCGCCGCGCGAACGCCGAGCATCGCAAAGTAGTTCGCGGAGATGTAGCGGGCGCGCGGCTGCTCGAGCTCCGCACCGGACGCGCCGATCCGCGCGTCGATTCGGCCGTTGCGTCCGCTGACGAACACGTCGGTGAAGACGTGGTTCTGTTTCTGCAAATCGCGATACAACGGGTACGACAGCATGTCGGTGCGCGGCGACCCTTCCGACGAGCTGTTCGTCCGCGTCGGGTTGCCGATGATGACCAATTCGTCCGGACTCCTCACCGGCAGCGTGCGCACGAGCGTCGCGTCGATCAGGGTGAAGATCGCGGTATTCGCGCCAATGCCGAGTGCGAGCGCGCCGATCACGATCGTCGCGAATCCCAAGCTGCGCCGGAGGGATCGCACCGCGAAGCCGATGTCTTGTATGAGCTCCTCGATCATATTGGCTCGGCTCATGACTCGCTCCCGTGACTCGTCCATGGTGACGCAGTTCTCTCGAACACCCTCGACATCGCCAAACTGGCGAAGCGCCTCGCGCAGTGCGGCGTCGCGCGACATGCCGCTCTCGATGAGTCGTTGCGTTCGCATCTCGAGATGAAACGCCAGCTCGTCGTCGACTTCGCGACGGATCTGCCGTCCACCGAAGATGCGGAATACCCTGCGCATGCGATGCTCCTACGCCGGCAGCGGCGATGACGCGGCCAACGCTTTGCCGACGGCGTTGGCGTACCGTTCCCATGACGCGACTTCGGCGCGTAGCTCCGCGCGACCGGTGCGGCTCAACGAGTAGTACTTCGCCTTACGATTGTTGTCGGAATAGCCCCATTCGCTCGTCAGCCAGCCGTTGCGCTCGAGCCGGTGGAGTGCTGTATAGAGCGGACCTTCCTCGACCAGCAGCTCACCATCCGTGATCGACTTGACCCACTCGGCGACGGCGTAGCCGTGACGCGGCCCCCAGGTGAGTGCCTTCAGAATCAGCACGTCCAGCGTGCCGCGGAGCAAACCGCCGTCGCGATCGAGCATGTGTTCCCTCTGTGTTAGAGGGGAAGGTTATGCGCGGGACCGCGAGGAGGGAAGAGGACGGCTGCGTCGATCAGCTCGAAGTGCTGTTCGTCCCAGCCGGCTGGTCGAGCGGCAGGACCAGCGTGAAGATCGACCCTTGTCCCTCGGCGGCATCGACGGTGACGTCGCCACCGAGGAGTCGCGCGATTCGGCGACTGATCGCCAATCCCAGTCCGCTGCCACGAACCGTTTTTTCCGCCGACGGAACTCTGAAGAACGCCTCGAAGATTCGTTCGCGATACTCGGCCGGTATGCCCGGACCCGTGTCGTGCACCGCGATTCGTGCCGTGCGCTTCGCCGCGGCATCTTCGTCGAGCGTGATGACGACGCGAACCGCGCCGCGGTCCGGCGTGTACTTGAGCGCGTTCGAGAGCAGGTTCTCCACGATGTGTCGGACGCGCAGCGGATCCGTGACGGCAATGATGCTCTGGCTCGGCGTCTCGAACGTGAGCTGAATCGACTTCTGCGTCGCGCGCGCTTGATAGTCGTCGACGATCTCACGCACGGTCGCGGCGACATCGGCCTCGTGTCGGTCGATCGGATATTCGCCGGCGTCGACGCGTGCGAGGTCCACGAGCTCCGCGGCCGTTCCCTGCGCCGTGCCGACCAACCGCTTCATGCGTTGAACCATCTCGGTCTGCTGTTCGTTCAATTGTCCCGCGAATCCCTCGCCGAGCAGATCGGCATACCCCGACGCCGCGCCGAGTGGATTCTTGATGTCGTGCACGACGCCGTGGATGAGCGCGGCGCGAAGCTCGACCGAGCGCGCCAACTTGTCGGCACGGTCGCTGGCCTCGAACGCGAACCGACGGGTCTGTCGCTCGAGGCCGACCACGATGGCGAGCGCAATGAGCGCGACTGGCGTGAGCGCCACCGTCGCGATGACGTTGAACCCCTCGAGTCGTCGCGCACGGTCCCGCGCATTGGTAGAGAGATCGACCAGGTATTGCTGGAGCGATTCTCCCGCCGCGATGACTTCGCGTCCGCCGGCGACGCGCGCTTCACTCCGCGACGCGCCGTCCACTGACGTGCTATCCGGATTCGACTCTCGCCATCGACGCTCCGCCGTGCGAAGCTGAACGAGGCGCTCGACCGCATCGACGCCGAGTTTCGTGGTGAGCGAATCGAGCGCCCGCTCATCGGCCTGTTGACGGGCAATCGCTCTTGCACGGCTCGTGTCCGCCGCTGGCCCCGCCGCATGCGCCGATACGATGAGCTCAGTCGCGAACGACGCCTCGAACTGACTGACGAGCAAGCGCGCCTGGTCGGCCCGGTCGATGACGTCCTCACGCAGCACGCGCACTCGCCGGCTCACCACGAGCGGCGTGCCGAGCAAAAGCATGAGTGCCACCGCCACAAACACGATCGGAACCCAGGCACGTGGCGCCGGGCGAGCGGGCGTTCGCTGAGCCATCGCTCAACAGCCTCAGCCTTTCAATAGGAATTACATCGCGCCCACGTCGGGAGCGACAAACGCAAGGTATTGGGACGCCATGGGATTTTGTACACCTTGGCGCCTCTTCTATAGAAGCGTCCCCCGCAGGATCACGACCGCGACGCTGAAGTAAATCACGAGGCCGGTAACGTCGACGAGCGTCGCGACGAACGGTGCCGAGGCACTCGCGGGATCGAACCCGAGTCGTTTGAGCAGGAACGGCAACATGGAGCCAGCGAGCGATCCGAAGCCGACGATCCCCACGAGCGCGGCGCCAACGGTCAACGCGACGAGCTGGTGATGCGGTCCGTAGTCGAACAGACCCAGCGCCTGCCAGAGCTCGATTCGAATGATGCCGATCAATCCGAGAATCGCGCCGAGTGTGAGTCCCGTTGGCAGCTCGCGCACGGCAATCTTCCACCAATCGCGGAGACGAATCTCGCGGAGCGCGAGCGAGCGGATGATGAGCGACGTCGCCTGCGATCCCGAGTTGCCGCCGGAGCTCATGACGAGCGGAATGAACATCGCGAGTACGACGGCTTTCGAGATCTCTCCCTCGAAACGCTGCATCGCGGTGGCGGTCAGCATCTCGGAGAGAAAGAGCGCGCACAACCATCCCGCGCGCTTCTTGATCATCCGTACGAACGGGATCTCCGGGTACGGCTCATCCAACGCTTCCATACCGCCGAACTTCTGCACGTCCTCGGTCACTTCGCGAACGAGCGTGTCGATCACATCGTCCACGGTCACGATGCCCAGGACCTGCTTCTTGTCGTCGACGACGGGGAGGGCGAGCAGGTTGTACTTGGAGATGATTCGAGCCGTTTCTTCGCGATCGAGGCCAGGCCTGACGGTCAACGGCGGTCGCCGATCACCGGCCATCGTCACGACGGCGGCGCGGTCAGCGACCATCAGCTCGCGAAGCGACACGACATGCACGAGCGCGTTCGTCTCTGGATCGGCGACGTAGATCGCGTAGACCGTCTCCTTGGCGCGACCGACTTCACTGATGTATCGCAGCGTCTGATCGACCGTCCACGTTGCCGGAACGCTGACGAACTCCGTCGTCATGATGCCGCCAGCGGTGTCTGGCGCGTATTTGAGGAGACTCTGGAGCATCGACTGCGTTTGCGCGTCGAGGCGCTTCATCAACCGCTGGCGGCCCGCGACCGGCAGCTCGCGAAACAGGTCGGCCTGCTGATCGGCGGACATGGCTTCGATCAGCTGCGAGATCGCGTCCTCGTGCATGTGGCTCGCGATGTCCGCGCGGTGGTGCGCGAGCTCGGGCTCGTCGAAGATCTGAACGGTCAGGTCGAAGGGCAGCGCGTCGAGCACCTTCGCCGAACTGTCGGGCGGGAGCCGTGTCAGCGCCTCGGCGATGTCGGCCGCGCGAAAGCTCCGCGCGGCCTGCGCGAGGTCGGCCGGATCCCCGTGCAGGAGATAGAGCAGCTCGGGCGTGGACTGTGTGGTCGTGTCCATTTCGATTCGGGGAAGACGATTAACTACGGAAGTGCAGATCCCTCGCCCGTGGCTCGGGATGACATCGACACCAGATCCTTCGCTTCGCTCAGGATGACCTGCGAGCTGTGCTCGGGACGACGGTAGCTGGACAATTGGCGACGCCAGCGCAGACTTCTATCTATGCAAGCCGACGTGGTGTTGGTAGTCGACGACGAGCCGCAAATTCGGCGCGTCGTAAGGAACGTGCTCACTTCGGAGAATGCGAGAGTGATCGAGGCGGCGACCGGCCGTGAGGCAATCGACCTCGCCGCGGCCGAGCGACCGGCGCTCATCGTGCTCGACCTCGGGCTGCCCGATGTTCCGGGCATCGATGTCGCGCGAGAGATCCGCACCTGGTCCTCCGCACCGATCATCGTTCTCTCGGCGCGGCACTCCGATCAAGAGAAGGTTGCCCTCCTCGACGCCGGTGCCGACGACTACGTCACGAAGCCATTCAGTCCGGGCGAGCTTCAGGCGCGCGTCCGCGCGCAACTCCGGCGTTCTCGACTCGCTCCAGCGGCCGGCGAAGGCCAACAGATCACGATCGGCGAGCTCGTGATCGATCCGGTCAAGCCGTCAGTGAAGAAGAACGACGTCGTGGTGCACCTGACGAAGACGGAGTGGGAGCTGCTCCGTACGCTGCTCAAGCACGCCGGACGCACGCTGACGCACCAACAGCTCTTCCGCGCCGTGTGGGGCAACTCGTCCGGCGACATGCAACAATACCTGCGCGTCCATGTGCGCAGTCTGCGACGCAAGCTCGAGGCGGATCCCGTGCGTCCGCGGCTCATTGTGACTGAGCCTGGAGTCGGCTACCGTCTCGAGAACGAACCGTGACACGCGAGCACACTCCGGCGGCACCCCGCGGGGTGCGACGTCGCGAGTGGGTGTTGTGGTTTGCCGTCCTGGCGACGGTGACCGCCGGAATGATCGCGGTTCGCGGGCGACTCAACCAGGCGCACATCACGCTGGCCTACCTGCTCGTCGTGCAAGGCGGCAGCGCGCGCGGCGGACGGCCGCTCGGCATCGCGCTCGCGGGAACGGCGTTCCTCTGCTTCGACCTCTTTTTTCTTCCGCCGTTCGGCAATCTCACGATTCAGGATCCGCTCAACTGGCTCGTGCTAGTCGCGTTCCTGGTCACGAGCATTCTGTCCGCGCAGCTGTTGTACCGCGCGCAGGCCGAAGCGGAAGCGGCGCGCGAGCGGGCGGCGGAGATCGACCGGCTCGCCGCACTGGGTGCGGAAACGCTCAACGTCGGTCGCGCCGAGGATGCGCTCACGGCAATCGTGGCGGTCATTCGGTCGTCGCTGCGGCTCGACGGCTGCGCGGTATATACCGCAGATCCAAGAACCGGCGTCGTTCATCTCGCGAGCCAGAGCGGGACGACGTTCGAGCGCGTTGGCGATCGAGACGGCCTGGTCGATTGGGTCGTTTCCGAGGGCGGCGGCGCGAGCGCGGTCGAACAGATCGACGGCACAAGCCGGCTTGGGATAACGACAGGCGGCCCGTCGGAAAGCATTGGCGACATCGCCAACGCGCGTGCGCTGCTTCGTCCGCTGCAAGTGCGCGGCACGACGGTCGGCGTGCTGCGTATCGTCGCCGCGAGTGGGCTTTCATTCACCTCTGCGCAGCTGCGGGTGCTCGACGCGCTGTCGTACTACGCGGCATTGGGTGTCGAACGAGTTCGGCTGGCGGCAGAAGCGGAACGAGCCGCGGTGCTGCAGGAGGCACACCGTGCGAAGGACGCGGTGCTCGCATCGGTGTCGCACGATCTGCGGACGCCGCTCACGAGCATCAAAGGACTGGCGCACGAAATTGCGACGGGCGGCGACGAGCGCGCGGAGGCGATCGAAGAAGAAGCCGATCGGCTGAACGTTTTTGTCGCGCAAATGCTCGACCTTTCGCGCATTGCGGCCGGAACCGCGGCGCCCGACGTGCAGCCGAACGAAGCCGAGGATCTGCTAGGCGCCGCGGCGCAACAAGTGACTGGACGCCTCAAGGGGCGCGCGTTGAACATCGCTGCCGGTGGAGATCCGCTGCTGTTCGGGAAGTTCGACTTCTCGCAGACGCTCCGCGCGCTCGTGAACCTCATCGAGAACGCCGCGAAGTACTCGCCGCGCGACGCCGCGATCGACGTCGCCGCGTTTCGCGATGGGCCGTGGCTCGTGTTCGAGGTCGCCGATCGCGGCCCCGGCGTCCCGGCCGACCAGCGCGAGCGAATCTTCGAGCCGTTTTACCAACAGCCTGGGCGGTCTCCAGACGTCGGAAGCACCGGGCTCGGGCTCTCGATCGCGCGCGGTCTCGCGCAAGCTCAGGGCGGCGACGTGATGTTGCGCGATCGCGAGGGAGGCGGAAGCGTCTTCTCGCTTCGCGTTCCTGGCATCGCGACCGAGGAGCTGGCGCGCCCAGAACCCGTGGTCGAGAACTGAAGCGTCGGCTGCGTCTCGCGTGCGAACGGCTTCACGAGTGTTGTAAGCTCGGACGGTGCGAGCCACGCTTCTACGGAGATGCCGAGCGCGACCCATTCTGCGGCCATGCGTGCAACGGCGAGCTCAGATCTCGCGCGTCGCGACGATCGCGACGCAAAGTGGCGCACGTGATACGTCGCGGTCTCGACAAGATCACGAATGAGCCAGGCCGCAACGTCGAGGTTCTTCGCGTCGATGACCCGCTCGACCGCGCGACATGCCGAGGCGAGCGCCGCGAGCTCGCCGCGAGACGCGCATGCACGACCGACGCGCGCCCAATCGGCGAGGCTGAGCTCCGAAAGCGAGTCGAGCCACGCTTCGAGCTTCACCGCGCTGTCGGACGGTAGGCCGTCGAGCGCCCATAGGATGGGTCTCGAATCGCCCGCGGTTGCCGATCTCCATTCATGCAGCATCAGAATTCCCGACGACACGCTCGGAGTCTACTGACTCGGCCGTAAATGCCGGGTGAATGTGTCGGGTGGCGGCCGTGAAGAAATCGTGAAATCGGCGCTCGGCCCGAAGCATGCTCCAGCGGGAAGGTTTAGCCGGCGGGGCCGTGCGCCAGAATTCACAACTTCTTTATGCGGCAGCCCGCTCGGCACAATGCGGCCTTCACGCGGGCGCCCCTACGCTACGGCTCACACCGATGTCGGGTGTGCGCATCATCACTCGAGGTAGCAATGCTGGACGTCGTGTACGTCGCCGCAACAGTCCTATTCTTCGGGCTGATGCTGGCATATGTCCGCGCGTGTGACGTGATCGGTCGTAGCAACAGCAGCCGCGATGACGCCGAAGGAGCGCGATCATGAACGCCGAAAGCTGGATCGCCGGCGTGCTGGCGGTCGCGATTCTCGTCTACCTCGTCTACACGCTTCTTCGCCCCGAACGCTTCTGAGTCGTTTCGATGACTGTCAACGGCTGGTTGCAAATCCTCTTCTATAGCGCGTGTGTGCTGCTCGTCGCGAAGCCGCTCGGGATCTATCTCGTGCGTGTCTACGACGGCTCATACACATGGCTTGGCCCGGTCGAGCGCGCGATCTATCGGGTGTGCGGGGTCGATCCGAGCGATGACCAGCATTGG
>Ga0310811_10006734_pt1 | contig 14697 bp, 9 predicted proteins | sample YCmetagenome_FD_207642 | JGI IMG/M metagenome (GOLD analysis project Ga0310811, IMG submission 207642) | Soil microbial communities from experimental microcosm in Duke University, North Carolina, United States - YC | ecosystem: Engineered > Artificial ecosystem > Soil microcosm > Unclassified ...
TCAAGGCCTACGCGCATTATGCCGATCGCCTGTTCGTCATGGACTATGACGAGCACGAAAATTCGAGTGGCCCCGGCCCGATCGCCAGCCAGGCCTGGTTCGTGCAGCAGATGCGCGCGGCCACGGCCCAGATCGGCCCGGCCAAGACGATCATCGCGATCGGCAACTATGCCTATGACTGGCCGAAGAAAGGCCCCGCCGACAACGCCTCGATCGAAGAGGCCTGGCTGACCGCGCATGACAGCGACGCGCAGATCCGCTTCGATCCGGTGAGCGGCAATTCGACCTACGATTATACGGACGATGACGGTAACCCGCGCACCGTCTGGATGCTCGACGCGGCGAGCGGCTGGAACCAGTTGAAGGCGGCCGACGCGGTGGGCGTGTCCGCCGTCGCGCTGTGGCGCCTGGGCTATGAGGATCCGGGCATCTGGGATGCGCTCAAGGCGTTTCAGGACAGCAAGTTTCCGCCCGATCTCACCACGCTCCGCTCGGTCGGCGACGTCGATGTCGAGGGCAATGGCGAGGTGCTGCGGATCACCGATACGCCGACCACCGGCACGCGCTCGATCGAGACCGATCGCCGCGGCCTGATCCGCAATGAGATCTACAAGAGCCTGCCGACGCCCTATGTGGTGACCAAGACCGGCTACAAGCCCGGCTATCTCGCGCTCACCTTCGACGACGGGCCGGACGGCTACTGGACGCCGCGCGTGCTCGACATCCTGAAGCGCGAGGGCGTGCCGGCGACCTTCTTCGTGATCGGCGAGAATGCCGTCGCCCATCCGGGGCTGCTCAACCGCGAGATCGCGGAAGGCCACGAGATCGGCAACCACAGCTATACCCACCCCAATATGGCGCTGCTGCAGAAGCGCGGCACCATGATCGAGCTGAACGCCACGCAGCGGCTGATCGAGGCCTATACCGGGCGCGGCACGCGGCTGCTGCGACTGCCCTATTTCGGCGACGCCGAGCCGACCACCGACGACGAATTGCTGCCGGCGCTGCGCGCGCAGGAGGATGGCTACGTCAACGTCGGCCTCCACGTCGATACGGAAGACTGGCAGGAGCCCGGCGTGCCGACCATCCTGCGCAACGCTTTCCAGGGCGTGGCGGCGAGCAACGACAAGTTTTCCGGCAACATCATCCTGATGCACGATGCCGGCGGCGACCGGCAGCAGACGCTGGAGGCGCTGCCGACGGTGATCGAGACGCTGAAGGCGCATGGCTACAAGTTCGTCACCGTCTCGCAGCTGATCGGCCTGACCCGCGATCAGGTGATGCCGCCGATTTCCGGGCGCGACCTGATGGAGGTGCGCGCGGACGTCGGCATGTTCCTGTTCCTCGCGGGCCTGCTCGGCCTGCTCAAATGGCTGTTCTTCGTGGCGATCACGCTCGGCATCATGCGCGCGCTGCTGATGGCCGCGCTGGCGACGCTGTCGGCGCGCGAGGACCGCAAGGAGCCGCCGCCCGCGATCGACCCGACGCGCTTCGTCTCCGTGCTGATCCCGGCGTTCAACGAGGCGACGGTGATCGAGGGATCGATCCGCCGCGTGCTGGCGAGCGAGGAGGTGACGGTCGAGGTGATCGTCATCGACGACGGATCGACCGACGGCACCAGCGACATCGTGCGCACCGCCTTCGCCGACGAGCCGCGCGTGCGGCTGCTGACGCTGGAGAATGGCGGCAAGGCGGTGGCGCTCAACCGCGGCCTCGAACTGTCCGACGCCGAGGTGATCGTCGCGCTCGATGCCGATACCCAGTTCGAGAAGGGCACGATCGCCAAGCTCGCCCGCTGGTTCATCGACGAGCGGACCGGTGCGGTCGCGGGCAACGCCAAGGTCGGCAACCGGGTCAACCTCGTCACCCGCTGGCAGAGCGTGGAATATGTGACCGCGCAGAATCTCGAGCGGCGCGCGCTCACCCGCTTCGACGCGATCACCGTGGTGCCGGGCGCGGTCGGCGCGTGGCGGCGCGCGGCGCTGGATGCGGTGGGCGGCTACCCGGTCGATACGCTGGCCGAGGACCAGGATCTTACCATCGCCATCCAGCGCGCCGGCTGGGACGTCGCCTACGATGTCGAGGCGGTGGCGTGGACCGAGGCGCCCGAGACCTTCCGCGCGCTGTCCAAGCAGCGTTTCCGCTGGGCGTTCGGCACGCTGCAATGCCTGTGGAAGCACGGCGCGATCCTGCGCGAGCGCAAGCCCGCCGGCCTCGCCTTCGTCGGCTTGCCCCAGGCCTGGCTGTTCCAGATCGCCTTCGCGGTGATCTCGCCGATCATCGACCTCGCGCTGGTGATCAGCATCGTCGGCACGATCATCCGCGTCCACCAGCATGGCTGGGCGCAGACCCACACCGACGTGATCCGCATGGGGATCTACTGGGTGGCGTTCACCTTCATCGACCTGCTGTGCGGCTGGATCGCCTACCGGCTGGAGCCGCGCCGCCAGCGCTTCCCGGCCTTCCTGCTGCTGGCGCAGCGCTTCGTCTACCGGCAGCTGATGTATTCGGTGGTGCTGCGCGCGGTGTCGGCGGCCTTGTCCGGCCCGTGGGTGGGCTGGGGCAAGCTCCAGCGCACCGGCCGGGTGGAAGCGGCGGCGGAGTGAGTGGCCCTGCGAAGTTGACAGGCGCGAGGCGGGGCGGAAGACATTCCTACACGGTGCGTGATCGACGGTGAGAAGGAGCGGGGTCGGGTGGAGGCCCGAGTCCCGCCAGCGTGTGATGCGAAATCCTACATGGGAAGGAGCACGTTTTCTCGGTACGCGTCGCTCCTGCGCAGGCAGGAGCCCATCACCTGAGCTGTCGCTCTGGTGGAACGGTGGGGAGATGCCTGCGCAGGAGCGACGAGGCGGCGGCTATCGCCCCAATTGCGGACGCCCGATGTCAGGAGTGATAATCTCAAAAGCTGCCGGAAGCAGATTGTCCGGCACGTGGGCGTCAGCCTCTGTCGCCGCGTCAAACATGGTAAGGCTTGATGTCATGGAAAGCGATGATATCTCGCAAATGGTATTCGCCGAAGTCAGATATTCAGGAGATTATCGGACCGAGCACGCAAACATGGTCGCGCTCATCGAGGGTCTTTTTGCGGACACACGGTCTGGGCTTCAGGGCGATTCATGGATTTGGGTCATGGATGGTGACGGCAAGGTAGCAATCGACACCTTCTCTTCGATGAAACATCAAGTTAAGTCGTATACAATTGGCCCGCATGTTCAAAAGGTCATCGACGCACTCAGCACCAAATACGACATGGACGTGTTTGCCGAACCCAGAGGTGAATGGGATTAAGTCTCGATAAGCTAGACGTAGACCAAAACCCGCCTGTGCTTATCCACCACTTCCCGTCATTGCGAGCGTAGCGAAGCAATCTACCCGTGGCGGTGGATCGCCACGCCGCCTCGCGGCTCGCGATGGCGAATCCGGGGCCAATAGCCGCGTTTCGCACCTCGCGACGACGGTCAGCAATCTCCGCCGCTAGTCCCCCGCCACCGGCAGCTCGAGCCGCACCGAAAGCCCCGGCGCGTTGTCGCTCAGCGTGATCGCGCCGCCGTGGAGGCGTGCCACCGCTGCCGCCAGCGCCAGGCCCAGGCCGGCGCCGCCGGCGCTGCGGGCGGGGTCGAGGCGGCCGAAGCGGCGCAGCGCCTCGGCGCGGCGATCCTCGGCGATGCCGGGGCCATCATCGTCCACCGCCAGCGTCACGATGTCGTCCGCACGATGCACCGAGAGGCGGATCGTCCCGTCCGGCCGCCCGTATTTCATGGCATTGTCGACGAGGTTGGCGAGCGCCTGGCCGACCAGCTCGCGATGCACCACGGCGCGGCCCCCCCCTTCGGCCGAGAGGGTGAAGCCGCGTTCCTCGGCGAGCGGGCCGTAGACCTCGGCCAGATCCTCGATCATCTGGCCGATGTCGGTATCGACGAAGCGGTCGCGGCCGATGCCGGCCTCGGCCCGGCTGATCTGCAGCGCGGTGGAGAGCATGCCCAGCAAGGTCTCGGCCTCGAAGCCGACCCGTTCCAGCGCGCCGAGCGCCGCCTCGTCGGTGGTCTCGCGCATCGCCCGCTCGATCGTCGCGCTCAGCCGGGTGAGGGGGGAGCGCAGGTCGTGGGCGAGGCTGTCGGTCACCACGCGCAACTCGCCGACCAAGGCCTCGATCCGGCCCAGCATCAGGTTGATCGAGGCGGCGAGATCGCTGAACGCGTCCTTCATCCCCGCCTCGTGCGGCACGCGGAGAGACAGGTCGCCCATGCCGACGCGCCGCGCCGTCTCGGCGATGCGCTCGACCCGCCCGGTGATCACCCGGGTCGCCACGATCGCGCCGAGCAGCGCCAGCGGCACCGCGAGCAGCAACGCCGCCGCCATCGCCTCGCCGGTCAGCCGCCGGACGCGCAGATCGCCCTCGATGACATGGCCGACGAGCAGGTGGGTGCCGTCGGGCAGCTTGGAGGCGATGATCCCCATCGGCTCGGGCTTGTCGCGGCCCATGCGGTAGAGCGTCACCACCTGCCAGCCGGAATCGAACGAGACGGTCGGCGGCCAGTCTGCGATGTTGCCGGCGAGCTGGTTGCCTTGTGGGTCGTCGAGCAGCACGGCGGCATCTCGCGCGCGGATGCCGGTCAGCCGTTCGGAGATCAGGGTGCGCAGGCCCGGCAGCCCCTCCTGCTTGTAGTCCGCCACCAGATCGTCGTGCAGCTCGGTGACGAGCGTGCGCGACGTGCGCTCCAGCTCGTCGGCGATGATGTGCCGGACGTAGAGCAGCAGCGCCGTGCTCGAGATGAGCTGCAACACGAACACCAACGCGAAGAAGCGCGTGGTGGAGGATCGCAGGAAGGCGGGGATGCGCATCGCGCGCGCCTCAGCCCTCCAGCCCGAGGCGATAACCGGCGCCGCGCACGGTGTGGATCAACGGCACCTCTTCGCCATCGTCGATCTTGCGGCGCAGGCGGCTGACGTGGACGTCGATCACGTTGGTGCCGGGATCGAAATGATAGTCCCACACCCCTTCCAGCAGCATGGTGCGCGTCACCACCTGCTCCTTGTGGCGCAGGAGGTATTCGAGCAGGCGGAATTCGCGCGGCTGCAGGTCGATGGCGCGCTGGCCCCGCTTCACCTTGCGGCTGAGCAGATCCATGTCGAGATCGCCGCAGGCGAGCTTGGTCACCGCCTGCGTGCCCGATCCGCCGCGCCGGAGCATCAGCTTCAGCCGGGCCAGCAACTCGGCGAAGGCGAAGGGCTTGGTGAGATAGTCATCCGATCCGGCGGTGAGGCCGGCGACGCGATCGTCCACTGCGCCGAGTGCCGAGAGCATCAGCACCGGCGTGTGGATGCCGCCCGCGCGCAAGGCACCCAGCACCGCCATGCCGTCCATGCCGGGCAGCATCCGATCGAGGATGATCGCGTCATAGCCGCCGTCGGTCGCGTGGAAGAGGCCGTCGCGGCCATTGTCGGCATGATCGACCGTCATGCCTTCCTCGCCGAGTCCCTTGACGATGTAGGTAGCCGTCTGCCTGTCGTCTTCAATCAGCAGGATTTTCTGGGCCATTCTTGTTTTCCACCGCCACCGCGTTGCCGATCGCAGGTTCGCTGCGATCGAGAGCGACAGTCCATAGCGTATCTCCCCGCCTGATATGAAGGGCGAGCTTGTCGTCGCGATCGGAGAGCAAGGCGGAGCGCAATCCGGCCACGTCGCGGACAGGGTGGCCGTCCACCGCCTCGATCTCGTCGCCGGCGCGGATACCGACGCGCTCGGCCTCGCCGTCGGAGCGGACGCTGGTGACGACGGGCAGGTGATCGTCGCTGTTGTCGAGCGTGACGCCGGGCAGCGCGGACGCAACGGCGCCGTCGCGCAGGCGGAAGGTGCCGCGCTCGGCCAGGACGATGACGAGCAGCAACGCCGCCACGACGGCACCTATGCCGATCGCAAGCCAGTTTCCCCCGCGCTGATCCATGGCGTGACGATACGCTGCCATGCCGGTCTTTTCGGGCGCGACCACTTGCCCTGCCATGGGGATGACATGACCTTTTGTTCATGCACGCCGCGCCGTTCGGTTGACTGGCGGTCGCGCGGCGATACGGTTGGGGGAAACTGGCGAAAATTCAGGGGGTATATGGTGCGTTTCGGGATGGCCCTGGCGGCGATGGCAGCGATCTCGGGCAGTGCCGCGGCGGCCGCCCCCCAGCCGGACGAGGCGGGCCGCGCGCTCGATCTGCTCAAGGCGTCGATCGGGTTCCAGACGGTCGAGGGCCATCATCAGGTGCCGGCCTATGCCGCCTATCTGAAGGGCGTGCTGGTGAAGGGCGGGTTCGCGCCGTCCGACGTCGTCTTCACGCCGATCGGCGAGACCGGCACGCTGGAGGCGACGTGGAAGGGCAGCGATCCGTCGCTCAAGCCGATCGTCATCTCGGATCATATGGACGTGGTGGCCGCCGATCCGAAGGACTGGACGCGCAGCCCGTTCAAGGCGGTGGTCGAGAACGGCTACACCTACGGTCGCGGCGCGATCGACGACAAGTTCGACGTCTCGGTGGTGATCACCGCGCTCACCACCATGAAGCAGCAGGGCTTCAGGCCGAAGCGCACCATCATCCTCGCGCTGTCCGGCGACGAGGAGACCGACATGCACACCGCGCAGGCGCTGGCCAAGAAGCTGAAGGGCGCCGACATCGTGCTCAACGGCGACGGCGGTGGCGGCACGCTGGACGGGAATGGCAAGCCGGTGCTCTACGGGCTGCAGGCGGGCGAAAAGACCTATGCCGATTTCGAGATCGCCTTCACCAGCGCCGGCGGCCATTCCAGCCGCCCCGGCAAGGTGGCGGACAATCCGATCTACCGCGTGGCGAAGGCGATCGACCGGATCGCCGCCTATCAGTTCCCGCCGCAAGCCAACGAACTGACCCTCGCCTATCTCTCCTCGATGGCGAAGCGGACGCCTGGCTCGCTGGGCCAGGCGATGCAGCGCTTCGCCGCCAACCCCAAGGACACCGAGGCCGCCGACGAGCTGTCCGCCGATCCCGAATTCGTCGGCCAGGTGCGCACCACCTGCGTCGCGACGATGCTGTCGGGCGGGCACGCGCTGAACGCGCTGCCGCAGCGCGCCGCCGTGTCGGTCAACTGCCGCATCTTCCCCGGCGTGAAGATCCCCGAGATCGAGGCCACGCTGAAGAAGGTGGTGGCCGATCCCGACGCGAAGTTCACCACGCTCGGCAACCCGACCTCCAGCGATGCCTCGCCGCTCAGCCCCCGCATCATGGCGGCGGTCAAGAAGGCGGTGGAGGCCAACCGGCCGGGCGTCGAGATCGTGCCGAGCATGTCGGCGGGCGCCAGTGACAGCCTCTATTTCCGCGCGGTCGGCATCCCGAGCTACGGCGTGTCGGGCGCGTTCATGAAGCCGTCGGACGATTTCGCGCACGGCCTGAACGAACGTTCGCCGGTCGATGCGATCCCCGGCGCGCTGCGCCAATGGCACAGCCTGCTGACGACGCTGGCCGCCGACTGATGCTGCGCCCCAGCTACCGGCGCGCGCCGGCCGAGCGGCGGCAGGCGCTGATCGACGCCACCGCCCGGTCGCTCGCCAGACATGGCGCGGGCGGCGTATCGGTGCGTACCATCGCGGGCGAGGCGGGCGTGTCGCCGGGCCTCGTCACGCACCATTTCGAGGGTGTCGAGCCGCTGATCGCGGCCACCTACCGCCAGGTGTCCGAACGCGTCGGCGAGGCGCTGGCGGCGGCGGTGGAGGCGGCGGGGAACGATCCCCGCGCGCGCCTCGAAGCCTATGTGGTCGGCAACTTCCTGCCGCCGGTGATGGACGAGGAACTGCTCGGGACGTGGCTGGGCCTGCTCGGCCTCACCAAGTCGATGCCGCTGGTTTCCGCCGCCCATGCCGAGAGCTATGGCGGGTTCCGCGCGGCGATGGAGCGGCTGCTCGCCGATTGCGGCGGCAAGGGCGATCACCGGCTGGAGGCGGTGGCGATCACCGCACTGGTCGATGGGCTGTGGCTGGAGCTTTGCCTCGACCGAAGCGTCTTCTCGGCGGAAGAGGCGGCGGCGCTGGCGCGGCGCTGGATCGACGCCTTGCTGGCATGACCGGCTGGGTCGGCTCGGCGGCGGCGATCCGGCGACTGGCCGGCGGCGACGATACCCAGCTGGCCACTGCGGCGACGGCATGGCTCGACGGGCGGCCGGCGCAGGCCGAGCAGGCGCTGCGCGAGCGATTGCGCGACCGGCCGACCGATGTCGCGGCGCTCCACCTCATGGCCGAACTGCTGGCCGGTGCGGGGCGGGGCGAGGACGCGCTCCGGATGCTGGGCCGCGCGATCGATCTGGCGCCCGATTTCGGCGCCGCGCGGGAGGCGCTGGTCCGCCTGCTGGTGCGCGGGCGGCATCTCGACGAGGCGCTGGAGCAGCTCGCGCCCCTGCTCGCCGCGCATCCGGACGAGCCGGCGCTGGTGCTGCTGCGGGCTGGTGCGCTGATCGAAAGCGGGGATCTCGCGACTGCGGACGAGGCGCTCTCCGCGATGCTGGCGGGGCATCCGGGCGAGACTGCGGCTTGGATCACGCTCGGCAACGTGCGGACGCATCTTGGCCGGATCGAGGGCGCGGTCGCAGCCTATCGCTCCGCGCTCGTCGCCCGGCCGGATCTCGGCTTGGCGTGGTGGAGCCTCGCCAACCTCAAGACGCAGCGTTTCTCCGCGCAGGACATCGCCGCGATGGGCGCCGCGCTGGAGACGGCGGCCGATCCCACCGATCGCGCGCACCTGCACTTCGCGCTCGGCAAGGCGCTGGCCGATGCGGGCGAGGATGCCGGCGCCTTCGCCGCTTATGCCGAGGCGAACCGCATCCGCCGCGCTCAGACGCCCTACGATGCGGCCGCCACGCAGGCGCAATGCGCGCGGGAGGCGGCGGTGTTCACGCCCGCGCTGATCGCGGCGCGCGGAGAAGGGGGGTGCCTCGCCCCCGATCCGATCTTCGTCGTCGGCCTGCCGCGATCGGGATCGACGCTGGTCGAACAGATCCTCGCCAGCCATTCCGAGGTTGAGGGGCTGGGCGAACTGCCCGATCTGATGGCGATCGCCGCCAATCTCGCAGGCCGCGACTCCGCTCGCTATCCCGAGATGCTCGCCGATCTCCCGCCGGCGGATCGACGCCTGCTGGGCGAGGCCTATCTCGATCGCACGCGCGAGCAGCGGCGCCTGGGCAGGCCGTTCTTCGTCGACAAGATGCCCAACAACTGGATGCATGTCGGGCTGATCCGGCTGATCCTGCCCAATGCGCGGATCGTCGATGTGCGCCGCCACCCTCTGGCTTGCGGCTGGTCCTGCTTCACGCAGAATTTCGCGGCGGGCCAGGCGTTCAGCTACGACCTCGCCGATCTCGGCCGTTTCTACCGCGATTATGTGGGCGCGATGGCCCATGTGGACCGGGTGATGCCGGGCCATGTCCACCGCCTGGTCTACGAGCGGCTGGTGGCGGATCCGGAGGCTGAGGTGCGCGCTCTGCTCGCCCGTCTCGGGCTGCGGTTCGAGCCGGCGTGTCTGGCCTTCTGGCAGAATTCCCGTGCGGTTCGCACGCCGAGCGCGGAGCAGGTGCGCCGGCCGATCACCACCGATGCGATCGATCGCTGGCGGCGGTTCGATCCGTGGCTCGGGTCGATGCGCGCGGCGCTCGGCTCGGTCGTCGATGCCTATCCGGATGTGCCCGCCGATCTTGCCGGATAGGGCTGGCGCAACGGTTCGTCGCGCATCCCTGTCGCCTTGTTGCACGATCGTCCGGTAATCGTCATCGCGCTGCAACATGGCCGTTGACACAGCCCCGTCGCGGGATGTTCATTCGTGGCCGGCGATGCGCCAGCGCGTTGCCGAAGGGGGATTGTGGCGAGCAGCGCTTCTCACGCGACGGGATCGATCGGCGAGGCCCTGGCCCATGCCGAGCGCATGGCCGCGAGCCGGCCCGATCTCGCACTGATGCAGGCCGAGGAAATCCTGCGCGCGGTGCCGAACATGCCGCAGGCGTTGCTAGTGAAGGGCCGGGCGCAGCGGCTCTCCGGCGATCTCGATGGCGCGCGCGCGACGCTGGCCGGGCTGCTCGCCGACCAGCCGCGATCCGCCGCGACCGCGCTGGAACTGGGCCTCGCGCATTATCTCGCGGGCGATGCCTCTGCGGCCACCGCCGCGCTGCGCCGCGCGACCGAGCTGAAACCCGACATGGCGGAGGGCTGGACCGCGCTCGCCGACGTGCTGCGGCTGGGCGGGGACGAGGCGGGCGCCGATCGCGCCTATCTCGCGGGCGTGCGCGCCTCGACCAGCGATCCGGCGCTGATGCATGCGGCGCTGGCGCTGTCCGACAACCGCCTCGACATCGCCGAGCCGATCCTGCGCGACCGGCTGAAGCAGCGCCCCACCGACGTCGCCGCGATCCGGATGCTCGCCGAGATCGCCGGCCGGCTCGGCCGCTATCGCGACGCCGGAAACCTGCTGGAACGCGCGATCGAGCTGGCACCCGGCTTCGTCGCCGCGCGGCACAACCATGCGCTCGTGCTCCACCGGCAGGGGCGGGGCGAGGAGGCGATGGCCGCGATCGATCCGTTGCTGGCCGCCGATCCGGGCAATCCCTCCTACCTCAACCTCAAGGCCGCGATCCTCAGCAGCACCGGCGATTTCGTCCAGGCGATCGCGATCTACCGGCGCGTGCTCGCTGGCTATCCCCATCAGCCCAAGGTGTGGATGAGCCTCGGTCATATGCTCAAGACGCTGGGCGAGCAGGAGGAGAGCATCGCCGCCTATCGCCGCGCCATCGCGATGCGGCCGGAGCTGGGCGAGGCGTGGTGGAGCCTCGCCAACCTCAAGACCTATCGCTTCTCGGTCGACGACCGCGCCGCGATGCGCGCCGCGCTGGATGTGCCCGATCTTGACGGGGAGGATCGCTTCCACCTCCAGTTCGCGCTCGGCAAGGCGGAGGAGGATGCCGGCGATGCCGAGGCTTCGTTCGCCCATTATGTCGAGGGCAATCGCGGCCGCCGCGCGGCGATCGACTATGATGCGGCGGAGCTGACCCGCGCGGTCGCCCGCGCCGAGGCGATCTACACGCCGGACTTCTTCGCCGAGCGCGAGGGGTGGGGCTGCCCCGCCGCCGACCCGATCTTCGTGGTGTCTCTGCCGCGATCGGGATCGACGCTGATCGAGCAGATCCTCGCCAGCCACAGCCAGGTGGAGGGGACCAGCGAGCTTCCCGACATCGCCGCCTTGGTGATGGAGGTCGGCCCCGCCAAGGTCGGCGGTCTCGATCGCGCGTCGGTGCGCGCGCTGGGCGAGGCCTATCTCGATCGCACGCGCATCCAGCGCAAGACCGGCCGCCCCTTCTTCATCGACAAGATGCCGAACAACTGGGCGCACACCGGCTTCATCAGGCTGATCCTGCCCAATGCGAAGATCGTGGACGCGCGGCGACATCCGCTCGGCTGCTGCCTGTCCAACTTCAAGCAGCATTTCGCGCGCGGGCAGGCCTTCACCTACGATCTCGCCGACATCGGCCATTATTACCGCGATTACGTGCGCTGGATGGCGCATCTCGATCGCGTGGCGCCCGGTGCTGTGCACCGCGTCTTCTACGAGCGGATGGTCGAGGATCAGGAGGGCGAGACGCGCGCCCTCCTCGCCGCGCTCGGCCTGCCGTTCGAGGATGCGTGCCTGCGCTTCCACGAGACGCAGCGCGCGGTGCGCACCGCCTCGTCCGAGCAGGTGCGCCAGCCGATCTTCCGCGAGGGCATGGAGCAGTGGAAGCGCTTCGATCGCTGGCTGGGGCCGCTCAGGGAAGCGCTCGGCCCGGTGCTCGATGCCTATCCGGATGTGCCTGCGGCGTGACAAATTTGCCATGCGGCAACGCGATATAATGAGGAACCGAAGGGCCGCTTGACACTGTTTCGTTCGAGTAACAGCTTTTCAAAAGATATATAAAAAGGGGCACCCGCAATGTTTATTCGTAAGCCGGTTCCGGCTCTGCTTCTTGCGTCCACCGCTCTGGCGGCGCTGTCGGCGCCGGTTGCCGCACAGACCGCGCCGGCTCCCGCCGCGGCACCCCAGCCGCCGGAGAATGGCGAGATCATCGTGACCGCGCAGAAGCGTTCCGAGAATATCCAGAAGGTGCCGATCAGCATCCAGGCGATCACCGCCGAGAAGCTCGACCAGCTGAACATCGCCAACTTCAACGATTACACCAAGTCGCTGCCCAGCGTCACCTTCCAGACCAGCCAGCCGGGTGTCACCACCGTCTATATCCGCGGCGTCGCATCGGGCGGCGACGGCAACCATTCCGGATCGCTGCCGTCGGTCGGTACTTACCTCGACGAGCAGCCGATCACCACGATCGGCGGCACGCTGGACGTCCATATCTACGACATGGCGCGTATCGAGGCGCTGTCCGGGCCGCAGGGCACGCTGTACGGCGCATCGTCGGAATCGGGCACCATCCGCCTGATCACCAACAAGCCGGACACCTCCAAATTCTACGGCGCGATCGACGTCGAGGGGAATACGGTCGCGCACGGCAGCCAGGGCGGCAAGGTCGAGGGCTTCGTCAACGCCCCGATCAACGATCGCATGGCGGTGCGTATCGTCGGCTTCTACGAGCATGACGCCGGCTATATCGACAACATCCCCGGCACGCGGACCTTCATCGGAAATTACGATCCGGGGGCGCCGGGCTATAAGGGGGGCGTCGCACCGGGCGGGCAGGATCAGGGCGTGCCGGCGAACTACGATCCCGGCATCACGATCAACAACAAGGACTTCGTGAAGAAGAATTATAACGACGTGGATGTCTTCGGCGGCCGCGGCGCGCTGAAGGTTGATCTCAACGACAATTGGACCGCGACGGCGACCGTCTTCGGGCAGGACCAGAAGAATCACGGCTCCTTCGGCTACGATCCCAACCTGCCGGGCCTGTCGGTGCAGCACTTCCTGCCCGAATATAACCATGATCGCTACGTGCAGGGGGCGCTGACGATCGAGGGCAAGATCGGCAACTGGGATCTGACCTACGCCGGTTCCTATCTGTGGCGGAAGATCAACTCGTCGAGCGACTATACCGATTACGCGACGCAGTATGACCACGATCTCTATGCGGCGCAGGGTGGCCTCGCCAACTATTTCTATTTCAAGGATAATGCCGGCAACACGATCAATCCGATCCAGCGGATCGTCGGCAAGGACAGCTTCAACAAGGTCAGCCAGGAACTGCGCATCTCCTCGCCGCAGAGCAATCCGCTGCGCATCACGGGCGGCCTGTTCTATCAGCGCCAGTTCCACCACATCGTGCAGGATTATCAGGTGACCGGCCTTGCCGACGCCATGTCGGTCAATGGCCATCCCGGCACCCTCTGGCTCACCGACCAGAACCGCGTCGACAAGGATTATGCCGCGTTCGGCGAAGCCGCCTACGACATCACCCACAACCTGACGCTGACCGGCGGCCTGCGTTACTACAAGTACGACAACTCGCTGATCGGCTTCTTCGGCTTCGGTCGTGATCCCAACGGGCCGCCCTACAATGCGGCGGGCAGCTCGCGCACCGGCGTCGCCGGCTGCTACACGTCGGACGGTTCCACGGTTCGCGACGGTACGGGTGCCGCCGTCCTGCCGGCGGCGGACGGCCTCGGCCCCTGCACCAATCTGGCGACATTCTCCAACGGCAAGCTCTCGCCCAAGAGCACCGAGGGCGACGGCATCATCCACCGACTGAACCTCACGTGGAAGTTCGCGCAGGACAAGATGGTCTACGCCACCTGGTCGCGCGGTTTCCGCCCCGGCGGCATCAACCGGCGTTCCGATCTGGCGCCCTATCAGCCGGACTTCCTGACCAACTACGAAGTCGGCTTCAAGACCAGCTGGGCGGACCATACCGTGCGCTGGAACGCGGCCTTCTTCTGGCAGGACTGGAAGCATTTCCAGTACAGCTTCCTCGGCCAGAACAGCTTCACCGAAATCCACAACGGCCCGAACGCCCGGATCAAGGGCATCGAGACCGACTTCACGCTGGTGCCGACGCCGGGCCTGACCTTCACCACGACGGCGGCCTATACCGACGGCAAGCTGCGGTCGAACCTCTGCGCGGTCGACGACCCGACCTATACCTGCGCCGAGGACGGCAACAGCATCGTCGCGCCCAAGGGCACCCGCCTGCCGGTCGCGCCGAAATACAAGCTCAACACCGTCGGCCGCTACGAGTTCGCGGTGGGCGACGACATGAAGGCGCATATCCAGGGCGCGATCTCCTTCCAGAGTTCCGCGAGCTCGGCACTGCGTCTCGGCGCGGTTGACGATCCGGTGCCGACGCTCAGGGACTTCACCCTGGTCGATCTCGCCACCGGGCTCGAGTGGAAGAAGATGTCGGCCGAGATCTTCGTCACCAACCTGTTCGACGTGAAGGCGGACATCTCCACCTTCCAGGAGTGCGGTTCCTGTTCCTACACCAACTATTACGTGATCCAGCCGCCGCGCACGGTCGGCGCGCGCCTGGGTTACAAATTCTGATCGGGCGCCTCGCGTTCGCCTGCGCCGGCTTGCTGCTGGGGCAGGCGGCGCAGGCGGCCACCGTCGTCGTCCATGCCGGGCGCCTGATCGATCCCGAGCAGGGGCGCGTGCTCGCCGACCAGGCGATCACAGTCACCGACGGGCGGGTGACGGCGATCGGCCCGTGGCACGCCGCGC
>Ga0310811_10006735_pt1 | contig 14696 bp, 10 predicted proteins | sample YCmetagenome_FD_207642 | JGI IMG/M metagenome (GOLD analysis project Ga0310811, IMG submission 207642) | Soil microbial communities from experimental microcosm in Duke University, North Carolina, United States - YC | ecosystem: Engineered > Artificial ecosystem > Soil microcosm > Unclassified ...
GTAACGACAAAGACACACGAATGGTTGGTCCGATTTTCCTCTCCTCCGGCGATGTCATCGCCGACAGGCGTTTCGAGTGGGCGCGCGATCGCGAGGCGAAGGGCGATCTTGCAGGCGCAGCAGATCTACTGGTCCAGGCGCTCGATCTTGCGCCCGGCTATGCCTCGGCGTGGTTCGCGCTTGGCGAGTTGCGCGAGAAGCTCGGCGACCGAACCGGTGCGATCGCCGCATTCGAGCAGGCCAGGTCCGCGGATCCATCCGATCGCCATGGCGCCGCACTGCATCTCATGTGGCTCGGCGGACAGCCGGCCGCTGCCATGCCCGAAGGCTATATTCGCGCGCTCTTCGACAGCTATGCGTCGGATTTCGACAGGGCGCTTACCGAAGGACTGAATTATCGAGCACCCGGACTGTTGTTCAATGCGGTGCAGGCGGTCCATGCCGGATCACGGATGAAGTTTGGCTCGGTCATCGATCTCGGCTGTGGCACCGGACTTGCCGCTCTTCCCTTTCGGCCATTCAGCGACTGGATGGTGGGCGTCGATCTGTCGGCGGCGATGCTGGTGCAGGCGCGAGCGAAAGGACTCTACGACCGACTGATTGAATGCGAGGTTCTGGCTTTCCTCGATGCCGAGGCCAAAATCGGCGCGCGCTATCATCTAATTCTTGCCGCCGACGTTTTTATGTATTTCAACGACCTTGCGCCGGTGCTCGAGGCCGCGGCGCAAGTATTGGCGCCCGATGGCACGCTTGCCTTCAGCGTCGAAACGCAGGAAGGCGATGCTGTGCTTCTGCGCGAAACGCTTCGTTATGCCCATGGGGAAGCGCACGTCCGGGCGGCGCTGGCGGCAGCGGGACTGAAAATGGTCAGCCTCGATTCCGCCTCGACTCGCACCGAAAAAAGTGCGCCCGTCCCCGGCCTGATCGTGGTGGCCACACACTGACTATGGAACCTGCGCGCGACCTTTTCGATACCCAGCCGGCCCTGCCGGACGTCTTCGCGCGCTGGTTCGCAAGCCGGGGGTGGCAGCCGCGTGCGCATCAGCTCGACTTGCTGGCGAAAGCGAGAGCAGGGCGGTCAACGCTGCTGATCGCGCCCACCGGCGGCGGCAAGACGCTTGCAGGCTTCCTGCCGACGCTCGTCGAGCTGAGCGAGCGGGATGGGCGGCGGCGTAACTTGAGGTCGAGCGGACGCGCGCTGGTGCGCTCGCAGGGTCTCCACACTCTATACATCTCGCCGTTGAAGGCGCTTGCGGTCGACATTGCGCGCAACCTTGAAATTCCCGTGCAAGAGATGGGCCTGACCATCCGTCTCGAAACGCGTACCGGCGACACGCCGGCATCCAAGCGCCAGCGCCAGCGCCGGGATCCGCCCGACATCCTGCTCACCACGCCGGAGCAGCTTGCGCTGCTGCTTGCGAGCGCCGATGCGCCTTACATGTTCGGCACGCTCCGGCGCGTTGTGCTCGACGAATTGCATTCGCTCGTCACCTCCAAGCGGGGCGACCTGCTGTCGCTCGGCCTGGCGCGGCTATTCGTGCTGGCGCCGCAGCTCACGACGGTCGGGTTGTCCGCGACCGTTGCCGAACCCGACGACCTGCGCCGTTTTCTGGTGCCACAGCCGCCGCAGGGCGAGGCGCGTGCGGATCTCGTGATCGCGCAGGCCGGTGCGCAGCCGAATGTCGCGATGCTCGACACCGAGGAACACCTGCCCTGGGCCGGCCACTCGGCGCGCCACGCGCTCGGTGAAATCTACGGGCTCGTCAAGACGCACAAGACCACGCTGATCTTCGTGAACACGCGCAGCCAGGCGGAATTTCTGTTCCAGGAGCTGTGGCGCGTCAACGACGACAACCTTGCGATTGCGCTCCATCATGGATCGCTCGACGTCGCGCAACGCCGCCGGGTCGAAGGTGCGATGGTCGAGGGCAAGCTGCGCGCCGTCGTGTGCACATCCTCACTCGATCTCGGCGTCGACTGGGGCGACGTCGACCTGGTGATCAATGTCGGCGCGCCGAAAGGCTGTTCGCGGCTGCTGCAGCGGATCGGGCGCTCCAATCATCGGCTCGACGAGCCCTCCGAAGCCGTGCTGGTGCCTGCGAACCGTTTCGAGGTTCTCGAATGCCGGGCAGCGATCGACGCCGTTGCCGAGAACGCACAGGACACGCCGCCGCTGCGCACCGGTGCACTCGACGTGCTGGCGCAGCACATTCTCGGGCGTGCGGTGGGCGCACCATTTCTTGCCGACGAGCTATTTGCGGAAGTACGCGCGGCCGCGCCTTATGCCGCGCTCGCGCGCGCGGATTTCGACGCCGCGGTCGATTTCGTTGCGACGGGCGGCTACGCACTGAAAGCCTACGAGCGTTTCGCCAAGATTCGGCAAGATACGAAACCTGGCAAGGACGGCCGCTGGCGCATCACGCATCCGCGCGTGGCGCAACGCTACCGCATGAACGTCGGCACAATCGTTGAAGCCGACATGATCAAGGTACGGCTGGTGCGCTCGCGCCGCAGTGGCGCGGTCGTTCCGCGCGGCGGACGGATTCTCGGCGAGGTGGAGGAATATTTCATCGAGACACTGACGGTCGGAGACACCTTCGTGTTTGCGGGCGAAATCCTCAGATACGAGGCGCTGGTCGAAGACGAGGTCTATGTCTCGCGCGCCGACGCGACCGATCCGAAGGTGCCTGCCTATGAAGGCGGGAAATTTCCGCTCTCGACGTATCTTGCCGCGCGCGTGCGCGCACTGCTGGCGAAGCCGGACGCCTGGCGTGCCTTGCCGGAACAGGTGCGCGAGTGGCTCGAGATCCAGCAATGGCGCTCGATGCTGCCAAAGGCCGGCGATTTGCTGGTCGAAACCTTCCCGCGTGCCGCCAAATATTACCTGGTCTGCTATCCGTTCGAGGGCCGCCTCGCGCACCAGACGCTGGGCATGCTGCTCACGCGTCGTCTCGAGCGCGCGCGGCTGCGCCCGCTCGGCTTTGTTGCCAACGAATACGCGCTGGCGGTATGGGGGCTGGGCGATGTCGCCTGGCGGATCGCCAACGGCGATTTCTCGCTGGCGCAACTGTTTGACGAGGACATGCTGGGCGACGATCTGGAGGCCTGGCTCTCGGAATCTGCGCTGATGAAGCGCACCTTCCGCAGCTGCGCGATCATTGCCGGATTGATCGAGAAGCGGTTTCCCGGCGAGGAAAAGTCGCGGCGCCAGCTCACGATCTCCACCGACCTCGTTTACGACGTGCTGCGCAAGCACCAGCCGGATCACATCCTTCTGCGTGCCGCGCGGGCCGATGCCGCGACGGGCCTGCTCGACATCAAGCGGCTCGGCGAAATGCTCTCGCGCATCAGGGGCCGAATCGTCCATAAATCACTCGACCACGTCTCGCCTCTGTCGGTTCCGGTGCTGCTGGAAATAGGGCGCGAGACGGTCTACGGCGAAGCGTCGGATACATTGTTGGCCGAGGCCGCCGACGAATTGATCAAAGAGGCGATGAGGTGACTACTTTTCCCGCCCATTCCCGCGCCGATCGCTCCCCGCGGAAACACGCTGACCATGCCATTGTGGTCAGTTCCGCTTCGCTCCTCGCCGATCCGGAAGGCGCGCTGTATTGGCCGGAAAAGGGTCTGCTCGTCGTCGCCGACCTGCATTTGGAAAAAGGCTCTAGCTTTGCCGCGCGCGGCGTGCTGCTGCCGCCTTATGACACTGCCGCGACGCTGGCGCGGCTTGCACGTCTTGTCACGCATTACGCACCACGCTGCGTCATCGCTTTAGGCGACAGTTTTCATGACGTTGGCGGACCGGCGCGGCTCGCCGACACCGACCGTGAATCTCTAAGTATCATGCAGCGCGGACGCGAATGGATCTGGATCACCGGCAATCATGATCCCGAACCGGCAACCGGCATCGGCGGTACGTTCACTGCAACGCTGACCTCCGGCGCGCTGACTTTCCGTCATCTGCCGACAGGTGCGTCCGGCGAGATCAGCGGCCATCTACACCCAGTTGCGCGCGTGGCCCACCGAGGCCGCGCCGTGAGCCGGCGCTGTTTCGCGGCGGATGCCATGCGCATAATCATGCCTGCCTTCGGCGCATTCACCGGCGGGCTCAACATACGCGACGCGATGTTTGCCGATGTGTTCGGCACGCTCGCCTTCAAGGCGCACCTGCTCGGCGATGACCGGCTTTATGCGTTTGCCGCCAAACGCTGCTTGCCCGACTGAATTCGTTTGCCGTCGCGCGGATCGAAGTTCGAGCAGAACTCAGCCAGCACTTCCGCCAGATGTCGTGTCGCCGGGCGAGCGTGGTCGGCGACAACGAGCGCCAGCTCGGTATTCGTGATTGGAGGAAAACCGGTCTCGGTGATGATCTTGTGCTCGGGTAGAATTGCAACGTCGGGCAGCATGCTCACGCCAAGCCCGGCGGAGACGGCCGCCTGGATGCCGGGCAGATTTGGACTCGTGTAGGCGATATGCCATGTGCGGCCGGCCGTCTCGATCGCGTGAATCAGCCGATTTCGGTAGAGACATCCTTGTTCCATGACGGCGAGTGGTATCGGATCGCGTTTGAGATCGACGGGGTGCACGCGGCTTGTCACCCACTGCAGCCGCTCGGGCCACGCCGCGATCGCGGGGCCGTCGCCGGCATTGCGCTTGTAGAGAGCGATATCGAGTTCGCCGACCTCGAGGGCGTGCTTATGCACGGCACTGCGGCCGCAGCTGACATCGAGGCGCAATGTCGGCCGCGCACGCACGAAATCCGACAGCAACTCCGCCAGGTGGTAAGCCGCAAAGTCTTCCGGAATGCCGAGGCGAACGACGCCGTCGGCCGTCGGTCGCGCCACGACATCGCGCGCCTCCTGCTCGAGCGCGAGGATCCGCCGCGCATAGGAAAGGAGACGCTCACCTTCCTCGGTGAGCGTCGCCTGCTTGCCGTTCCGTTGCAGCAAGGGGCGGCCGAGTTGGTCTTCGAGCCGTTTGATCTGCTGGCTCACCGTAGACTGGGTGCGGTGGACGCGTTCGCCAGCCTTCGTGAAGCCGCCGGCATCGACCACAGACACGAAGCTGCGGAGAAGCTCTATATCCATCATAGGGTTAGGCCTATTTACAAAACAACTGATGGGCATTCTATCATTTAATTTCCAAATGTATAGGCACGGCAATAAATGGTGCGGTGCGAAAGGAAATTCCCATGCGCTCAGCACTGCCCGCTGTTCCTGTTGCCCCGTCGGTGTCCTGGACCCTGCCGCTTCCCGTCCTGGTCATGACGTTCTGCCTGATGTGGGCGTCGGCTTTTTCCGTCGGCAAGATGGCCGTCGCCGACTGCCCGCCGCTGCTCTTCCTTGCCGTGCGCTTCCTCGCCGCCGGCGTGCTGATGATGGGCCTTGCCGCTGCGAGTGGCCTGCGCTGGACGTTGTCGAAGCGCGACGTGCTGGTTTTCGCCGCGCTCGGCGTTGCCAACCAGGCGATCTATCTGGGCATCGGCTTCATCGCCCTCAAGACTGTCTCGGCGGGGCTGGCGGCGCTGATCATCAGTTCCAACCCCATTATCGCCGCCGTCCTCGCGGTGTTTTTGCTTGGCGAGCGGATGACCTCGCGCAGAGTGATCGGGCTCCTGCTCGGGCTCAGCGGCGTCATTTTCATCGTCAAGAGCCGCTTGACGCTCGGCACTGATCAGTTCGGCGGCATCATGCTCTCCGTGTTGGCGCTGTTCGCCTTCGTCGGCGGCACCATCTTGTTCAAGCTGTTTGCGCCGAAGGACGGATTCTGGATCGGCAACGGCGTGCAGAGCCTCGCCGCCGGCATTGCGCTGATGCCGTTCGCGGTCGGCTTTGAGAGTCTCGGCGATGTCGTGCCGAGCGGGCGCCTCATCGCGGCCTTTGTCTACAGTGTCGTCATCGTCTCGGTTTTCGCCTATTTGCTCTGGTTCCGGATTCTTGCCGTGTCCGGCGCGACGGCCGCCAGCAGCTACCACTTTCTCATTCCGCCGCTCGGGATGATGTTCGGCTGGCTCCTGCTTGGCGAGCATGTGGACCTTGCCGATATGCTTGGTATCGTCCCTGTCGCATTCGGCATTTACCTGGTGACGCGACAGGCCACCAGCTGACAAACAGGAGATGGCATGACGGCGCGCATTACTTTGATTGGCGGCCCAACTGCGCTCGTCGAATTCGGCGGCTTCCGCTTCCTGACCGATCCGACCTTCGATGAGCCCGGTGACTATAAGTTGCCGAATGTCACCTTGACGAAAACGTCGCGGCCGGCTCTTGCCGTTGCCGATATCGGGCCGATTGACGCGGTGCTGCTCAGTCATGACCAGCACGCCGACAATCTCGACAATTCGGGTCGTGAGCTGCTGCGGACGGCGCCGCGCGTTTTCACGACTACAGTCGGGGCAAAGCGCCTGGAGGGAAATGCCGAAGGATTGGCGCCGTGGCAAAGCGTGAATTTGACGAAGGCCGGCGGCAAATCAGTTCAGATAACGGCCGCGCCGGCTCGCCACGGCCCCGCCGGCATCGAGCCGCTGGCAGGCGACGTGATTGGCTTCGTGCTGACCAGCAATGACCCGGCGGCCGCGCCGGTCTACATCACCGGAGATACGGTCTGGTACGACGGCGTTGCCGAGGTAGCGCGCCGATTCAAGGCTGGTATCGTGTTGCTATTCGCAGGCTCGGCGCAGACGCGAGGACCGTTTCACCTGACAATGGACACCAACGACGCCATCGAGACCGCGGCCGCCTTTCCGGATGCAACGATCGTGCCCGTTCACCACGAAGGCTGGGCGCATTTCAGGCAGAGCGGTGACGACCTGCAGAAGGCCTTCAAGGCGCTCGGCTTCGACAAGCGGCTGCACATGTTGACGCCAGGCGTTCCCTCAACAGTCGGTCCGGCGCGCTAGTCGCGGCGGAACACCACGCTCGCGAACCAGCCGATCAGCAATGCCATCAATGCCGTGGCCATGCCGTAGAGGAGGCCGTAATCGCGTGCGGCATCGGCGACATATTGCTCAAAACCGGCCTTGATCACCTCCAGCGCCGAGTTCGTGCGTGCGACGAGCTTGCCTTGCGAGAACAGTTCGACCTCGATGGCGTAGGTACCGGTGGGAACGGCCGCCGGCATCGCGATCGCGCTGCGGAATACCGTCGGCGTGAGGAATGTCACTGCCGTGCTTGATTCACGATAGAGGCCCTGCTGCCTCTGCAACCGCACGAAGGCGCGGCGAAACGGGTCATCGGTCACCGTGTCGGCGAGATCAGGACCGATCCGCTGCGGCAACAGGAAATAGTTGAGTCCGATCTGCAGCTTGCGCAGCGTTTCCTGATCGGCGATCTCGGCAACGGGGCGGTTGCTGAGCACCGCGAGATAGGATGGCACGCTGACGAATTCGCGCGAGTCGACGTTGACCCAGATGCCGAGCATGCGCTGCTTGCGGCGCGTGCGCATGGTCTGCTGCGGGCCGGTGACCGTGACCACCAGGTCATAGGGCGGGCGCAACTGGCCCGCCGGGTCGGGCTCGATGGTGCCGAACAGCACCAGTTCCTCGCCGACAAAGTTGGATGTCACTGCGACGCGATGGTTTGACAACGAAACGACCAGCCGTTCCGCAACGGCCGGACCTGCGCTGCAGGCGATCAGCAAGAGAGCGAGAGCAGTTGCAAGCCGTCGCATCATCCGCTCCCTACATAGCGGAGCGAGTAGAGATCCTCCGGCCTAACAACGAGCTCATATGCAAAGCGCAGGCCGACCGCAAAGACCAGCAAACCAAGCAACAGCCGCAGTCGTTCGCCCCGCATCTTCTGACCGGTACGTGCCCCGAATTGCGCGCCGATGACGCCCCCCACCATGAGGATCAGCGCGAGCACCGCGTCGACCAGGTGGTTGGTGGCCGCGTGCATGACCGTCGCTGAGGCCATCGTGATCAGCGTCAGCACCATGGAGGTGCCGATCACGGTGGCAGTAGGAACGCGCAGGAAATAAATGAGCATCGGCACAAGAAGGAAGCCGCCGCCGATGCCCATGATCGCGCCGACGAACCCGATCAAAAATCCAATCGCCCAGACCGGAATTGCCGATACGTAGATTTTGGAGCGTTTGAACCGCAGCTTGAACGGCAGGCCGTGGATCCAGGTATGGCTGCCGGGCCGTCGCAATGTCCCCGGGCCACCGCGCCGCGTGCGCAGCACCGCCTGCACGCTTTCGTAGATCATCATGCCGCCAACGATCGTGAGCAAGGTGACATAGGAGAGGCCGATCATCAGGTCGAGCTGATCGAGGGCGCGCAGCTCGGTGAACAGCCAGACACCGGTCGCCGTGCCGACAATGCCGGCGCTGAGCAACATCATCGCCAGCGCGATGTCGAGCGCGCGCCTGCGCCAGTAGCTGATCGCGCCGGTGAAAGAAGATGCCGCGATGTGGCTCGAAACGGTCGCCACCGCGACCGCAGGTGAAATGCCGATGAAGATCAGAAGCGGCGTCATGAGAAAGCCGCCGCCGATTCCAAACATGCCGGAGATGTAGCCGACCGCAAGACCCATCCCCAGCACAAGGAAGACATTGACGGGCAGGTCGGCGATCGGAAGATAAATCTGCAAGCGCTTCGTCCGCGGTTAAGTCGATACGCGGCCTGTTGGCGCCGCGTCCCCATACCTCATATGACAACTAACACCGGCGCGCGCGCGAACATCACCGGAGAACCGGATTCGGCCGGTTCAGTGTGACTGAATTTAACCGATGAAACCGCCGAAGTTTACGTCCTCTCGCGATCGGACGCGCCGGTTCACAGCTTTCCTGACTCGGAGACGCCGATCGAAACCGGACCTGCGGCGCGGTGCTTTTCCTGCGTCGGCTGGGTCACGCGGTCCCACCCGCCTGGTGGCGCGGTGATCTGAATGGCCTCGGCGGGTTGCGGCGTCGGCGTGAAACTCTTCACGGCTTGCTGGGCAGATGCGAGCGTCTGCGCATCCAGGTGGGCGGCGACGTCGTCGCGCTTGCGGGCGGCCTCTTTGTCCCCCTGCGCGGCGGCCAAGGCAAACCACTTGTAGGATTCCACAATGTTTCGCTCGGTGCCGAGGCCGCGGGCGGCCAGGACGCCGAGGTTGTACTGGCTGTCCGGGACGCCGTGCTCGGCGGCCTTGCGGAACCACTGGGCGGCGCTGGCGTAGTCGGGCTTGCCCTCGGCGCCTTCCGCATAGAGGACCGCAAGGTTGTGCATGGCCTTGGCGTGGCCTTTGCTGGCTGCGGCGATATAGAGCTTCTGCGCCGCTGCCAGGTCTTTTTTCACGCCTTGGCCCTTTTCGAGCATGCTGGCGTAGCGGAACTGCGCGGGCGTCAGGCCCTTGCTCGCGGCCCGCTCAAACCAGCGGGCACCCTCTTCCAGGTTGGGCGGAACCCCCCGACCTTCAACGAAGCGCATTGCGACCTCATAGGCAGCTCCGGGGTCGCCGCCGAGCGCGGCGTTTCGCAGCCGCGGGGTGCCAATATTCGCTGGAAGGCGGTCTGCGGTCTGCTGTTGCGCTGGCGCCGCCTGCTTGGCGGGTGCGTTTGCCACCGAACCGGTAACGTCGCCGCTTGGCGCGGCGGCCACCGGGCCGGGCACGCTCAATGCCGGGGCAAGGAGAGACGGCGTTGCCTGCTGAGGCGCCGGTTGGATGCCGACTGGCGGCGCAGGCGTCAGGCTTGGCAATGATTGCGGCGACAGCAGGCTGGCGGCGACATCGGCGGAGCGTGGTGCGGCCGGCGTTGCAGTGTCCACGGTGCCCAGCGAAGCCGGTTCATCGTTCGGAATGGCGGCGACGGTCGCAGAGTCGCCCTCCTCGGTGTCGGTGCCGACGGCGTCGGGATCGGTATTTGCGGCGAGCTTGCTTTCGATCGTGTCGAAAATGCTGAAATCGAAGACGTTGCCCAGCAACTGGAACGAACCGGCGATGATCGCGACGATGCTCGCGGCCAGCAGCGCCGACTTGACCCGCGTAGCGATCCTGCTCCGCACGGGCGGTGCCGCATCATCTGGAGCGTTACGCATCTCGGCGCGCGAGATGCGGCCGCCTTGCTCCTGGCCCGCGGCCTGGGCTGCCCGGCGAGCCGCCGCAATGAAACTCGCTTTGCTGGCGGAAGCCCCCGCAGCCGGCCGCGCTCCTCCGAGTGCCGCTTCCGAGGCCGCAATCCGCAGACTCGGCGGAGCGCGGCGCGGCGGCCCGGATCCGGGCTCGAGCGGTTGATCCGGTGGCAACTCAATGGCGACGCGTGCTGGCATTTCAATACGATTTGAGACAGGAGGCGCGGCGGGAATTGGCAGCGGTGCGGCGTCCGGCACAAGGGGAGTCGCCGGAGCCGGCGTTTCCGGCAAGGTCGAGATTTCAATCGGTGCTTCTGCGGCGATCGGAAATTCAGCCGATACCACGTTTGCGGATGAGGCAAATTGGAAGTTGTCGCCTTGCGCCGTTTCGAGCTTTGGCGTTGCGGGTTTGTCCGCCTCGCTGCCGTGAATTCCCCTTTCGATGATTGCAAAGCGATCGAACAGATCGCCCAGCCGTCTGTGCACGGCGTCCACCGATTTCCGGGTGTAGACAAGATCCTGCGTGATCGAATCGATGCCGAGCGCTTCCGCGCGGATGGCCGTCGATTTTCTGTTCGTTCGCAGTTCTTCGATGTGCACCAGGAGATCGGCGAGGCCGCGCTCTATGGCGTCAAGCTTGTCAAGGCGCGAATTCGATGCGTCGATCCGTTCCATCAGCTTGACGATACGGTTTTCGAGGTGGTCGGCGGCGATGTTGTCGGCACCCGATTTTTGCAGCTGCTCAATCTTTTCCGACAGCGTCCGGATGAGCGCTTCCAGGCGCTGTGGCGCCGCGATCTCCACCTGCGTGCGTTCCGCCAGGGCACGGGTGAGCGCGTCGATGCGGCTTGCGAGATTTTCGAGTTTGACCTCGGAACGCGGCCCGACAGCGAGGCGATCGATCTTTTCGGCGAGCGTCTGTACCTGTGCCGACAGCCTGCTCACCGCATCGTTGGAAGCGACATGCGCTGACATTTCTCGCAATGTGGTGAGCGAGCGCTCGAGTTGCTGCATCGTCGCCGGATTCCTCTCGGCAACGATCAGATCGATTTTTTGCGTGAGGGTCTTGATAGCCTCGTTGTAGCCAACCAAATTTTCAGCCGGCATAAGATCGCGCAGGGCATCGCGCACTTCGGCCAGTCCATTTTCGATCCCGATGAGCGCACCGCCGTCAACGCCGGCTTCACGGCCTTCTGCGATGCGTTGCGCCAGAACCTGAATCTGCATCTCGAGCGTTTCAATCGCGTGGCGCGGTAGCGCATCGTTCAGTGCGCGGCCGATGTCGCCGAGTTCGGCGCGCAGGGTTCGGATTGCTTCTTCGATGCCGGGGCGCTTGAGGGTTTCAATCTGCTCGGTAATGCGGCGCAGCTGCTGTTCCAGCCCGCCGAGAGCCGATGTTGTATCCGACGTCCGGACAAACGTCTCCTCGCCGTTCAATGTGCGCCGCCGTGAGGTGAATTCGGCGACTGCGCGGTCGAGGATCGGCGGCAGTTGTGTTCCCTGAGCTGCCGGTTCAGGCCGATGAGATGCAACTTCATGGAAACGGTGCTCTAGCCGCTCGATCTGGCCTGCAATCTGGTCGGTGTCGTAGCGGCTTCGCTTTGGCGCGTAGGCAGCGGGGCCCTTGCGCGCGACATGTTCGATACGACGGGTGAGGTCGTCGAGGCGCAGCTGAACCCTGGAGAAATCATCGGCGCGATCATCGCTGCGCTCGGCGGCTCGCGGCTGCTTGGATCCCTGGCCGCCCGCTTGTTGCAGGATGACGGTGTTGAGCCATTCGTTCAGAGGCAGTCCGGCCCGGCGAGCGGCAGCCTCCGCGGTTTCGCGGGCTTCGTAGCGAATGCCTTTGACGCGCCACGGAAGGCCAAATCTCATGCTCACACCCGCATCCGAGGTGGAGACGTTGAGAGTCTGGATCGACTCTCGTGGAACCGGGGCACGTTAATGACGGGTTGAGACGGGGCCCGGTTCTTCGTCCACGCCTCGACTTTTTGCCGGTTGCGGTAAACAAGCGGTTAACGCGCGGCGTCCGGCGCGCATTTAGATTCGACCAGCGCAACTTTGCCGAAGCGGCAGTGGCGCAATTTTGGGCAGGGCGGAAGTAAGATTTTCGGGGCGGAACACCCCGATGCTACCGAGGCCGGAAGTTGCAGGACTAGGATTTGCCCCGAGTCGGGACGAATTCAAGATTTGCAGCGGGGCGTGGATGGAGAACGAAAGCCGCAGCCACAAGCGCGGCGGTATTGCCGGTAACGGGGACGATGCGCAAGTGCCGGCGGTATCCGGCGGTTTTACCATCGCTGAACTGGCGCAAGAGGCCGGTGTCACGGTACGCGCGTTGCGGTTTTACCAAAGCAAGGGCTTGCTTCCGCGGCGTGAGGGACAGGCCGCGCTTTTCGGCCAGGACGATAGAAACAGCGTCGACTTTATTTTGCGAGGAAAGCGGCTCGGCTTCACGCTTGCGGAAATTCGGGAAATGCTCGAGGCGCGCGCACGCGGCGTTGTCGGATCGTTGCCGGTCACCCGCAAAAAATGCAGCGAGCAGATCAAGCTGCTTGAGCAGCAGCGCAACGACATCGACCGTGCGTTGGCGGAGCTGCGGCAGATTTACGTCGACATGTTTGGCTTCGCGGAGGCGCCGCGCGTGGCTGATGCGACCCCAGACGACGAGGGCTGAATGGCCGTGTTTGCGCGACTTCCGGCGCCCTTAACGCGGGTGTAAATCGCCCCCGACATAATCCTGATGTCATCGCCCGGGGAAACCGCGCGCTTCATATTCTGTTAACATCTCGCGGCGTGCTGCCGGGGAGAGGATCATGCCCACCTACAAGGCTCCAGTGGACGATGCGCTGTTTCTGCTCAACGACGTTTTCCATATCGATCGTTACGGCAATCTGCCCGGTTTCTCCGATGCCTCGCCCGATGTGGTCGAAGCGGTCCTGCGCGAAGCCGCCAAGTTCAGCGAGGAGGTGCTTACCCCGCTAAACCGCGTTGGTGACAAGGAAGGATGTAAACGTGCGGCCGACGGCAGCGTGACGACGCCGACAGGTTTCAAGGACGCCTACAAGCAAATCATCGACGGCGGCTGGATCGGCATTTCAGTGCCGGCCGAATACGGCGGGCAGGGGCTTCCGGCCACGATGACCGTCATGGTCAACGAGTTTCTATGCTCGGCCAACATGGCTTTCGCCATGTACCCGGGCCTCACGCAAGGCGCCATTGCCGCGCTGCTGGTGCACGCATCCGATGCGGTGAAGAAAAAATACGTGCCGAAGATGGTGGAAGGTGTCTGGACCGGCACGATGAACCTCACCGAGCCGCATTGTGGCACCGATCTCGGCCTGTTGCGCACGAAAGCGGTGAAGCAGAGCGACGGAAGCTACAAGATCACCGGTACCAAGATTTTCATCTCCGCCGGCGAGCATGATCTTTCGCAGAACATCATCCATCTCGTTCTCGCCCGCATCGAAGGTGCGCCGGCGGGTACGAAAGGCATATCGCTGTTCGTGGTACCGAAGTTTCTAGTAAAGGACGACGGCTCGATCGGCGCACGCAACGCAGTCACCTGCGGCTCGATCGAAGAGAAAATGGGCATTCACGGGAATTCGACCTGCGTGATGAACTACGACGGCGCCACCGGCTGGCTGATCGGCGAGGAGAACCGCGGGCTCAACGCGATGTTCACGATGATGAACGAGGCGCGCCTCGGCGTCGGCGTGCAGGGGCTCGCGCTGTCGGAAGTCGCCTACCAGAACGCGGCGATCTACGCGAGAGAGCGCTTGCAGGGTCGCGCGATTTCCGGCGTGAAATATCCCGACAAGCCGGCCGATCCGATTATCGTGCATCCGGACGTGCGGCGGACGCTGATGACCATCCGCGCCTTCAATGAGGCCGCGCGCGCGTTGGTGATGTGGACCGCGCTTAAGAGTGACATCGCCCACCGCTCGGACAATGAAAAGGACCGCAAAAGCGCCGACGACCACATGGGCCTGCTCACGCCCGTGATCAAGGGCGTGCTCACCGACAGCGGATTTGCCAATGCGGTGATGGCGCAACAGGTGTACGGCGGCCACGGTTACATTGCCGAGCACGGTATGGAACAGTTCGTACGCGACGCGCGCATCGCGCAGATCTACGAAGGCGCCAACGGTATCCAGGCGCTCGATCTCGTTGGCCGCAAGCTCGGCAAGGACGGTGGCCGCGCCATCATGGCATTCTTCAACGAGGTGCAGACCTATCTGAAGGAACGCACGAACAACGACGCGATGAACGTGTACCTCAAGCCGCTCGGCCAATCGCTGGCGCACCTGCAGGAAGCGTCGATGTGGTTCATGCAGAACGCCATGGCCAAGCCCGACAATGCCGGCGCGGGCTCATACGACTACATGCATCTCTTCGGACTGGTCGCGCTCGGCTACATGTGGTGCCTGATCGCCGAGGCGGCGCTCGCCCGGAAGGGCAATGGCGCGGCACCGGGCATGGATGCCAAGCTCGTCACAGCACGTTTCTTCATGGACCGTGTGCTGCCTGAAACCGCCACGCGGCTTGCGCGTATCAAAGCGGGCGCCGGGTCGACGATGGAATTGGCGGACGACGCTTTCTGATCGCCATCGCGCTGCACTGCGAAGTCGCATACACGCGG
>Ga0310811_10006736_pt1 | contig 14696 bp, 13 predicted proteins | sample YCmetagenome_FD_207642 | JGI IMG/M metagenome (GOLD analysis project Ga0310811, IMG submission 207642) | Soil microbial communities from experimental microcosm in Duke University, North Carolina, United States - YC | ecosystem: Engineered > Artificial ecosystem > Soil microcosm > Unclassified ...
AATCTGGCCATTATCCTCATGCCAATCATCTAAAGGGTGAGCACAACGACAAACATATCCTTGAAAACGGGCCGGATTGCCAGTGACCAGTGCATGAGCAGCAACATCGTTCGTCACAACTGATCCTGCACCAACTAATGCAAACTCACCGATGGTAACACCACACACAATCACAGCACCAGCACCAATTGAAGCGCCATAGCGCACAAACGTGGGCATACTATGCCAATCAGCCGCACTCTTCAACTGACCATCAATTGTAATCGCACGCGGATACAGATCATTCGTGAAACACACCTGGGGACCAATAAAAACGCCATCAGCAATCTGCACGCCATCAAAAAGTTGCGCATAGTTCTGAACTTTTACAAATGACCCGATCTTTACCTGTGTATCAATATACACACCCATACCAATATTACATGCGGAACCAATGTACGCAGATGCACGGATATGAGCTAATTGCCATACACGCGTTCCCGCACCCACATATGCACCATCCTCCACCTCAGCAGAAGGATGAATAGAAATTGATACATCTCCTATCACCGGCAAAAAACTCCTTCTCCCTGAAAAATCCATTTCAGAAAGCCAGCTAATGGTCGATAAAACAATAGATAGATCACAATAACAACTTCGTTCCTATCTACCCACCTACATACAAGGACATGCATTTTGACATACTGTAAAAACCAATTGTCAACGCCACTGGCTCACGACTGGAGATGTTGCCACTCTGCAAACAAAAGAAAACGGATCTTTCCAACAACACCATGTTCATACAGAAGATTGAAGCACATAGTATGAAAAGCGCACAGCGCGGCTAAGCAAGGGTGGTATCAGTATGAGAAGTTTCACAAGTCGTTATATCATACGTCTTCAGCAGTCGCTCTGGCTCATCATCGCTAGCGGCTTACTGTGCGGGAGCCTTGCCTTTACGACCGCAGCCTGCATTCATCCTGTATATAGAGCGACAACAATAGTGATTACAAAAATAGATATAGAACCACCCGCTAATACAGATATACAGGCGGTTCTCTCATTACAGCCTATACTCAGCCATCTTCTGACCACAACAATCATTCTAGAACCTGTTGCTACCGAGCATCATCTCACCATCGACCAATTAAAAAAGCGCATCCATATACACTCGGACCCCACATCCCCCATGATCGAGATCTCAGTAGACAATACTAATCCATCACTTGCCGCTCTACTGGCAAATGAAATGGCGAACAAACTTACTGGCTATGTTACTACCCAGATCGTCAACGCTGCTCCAATTGATATCATTCCAGCATCACAACCAACCATTCCACTCTATCCTCATCCACGCCGTGCGACACTTCTCGGAACACTCATCGGTCTCATCGGCATCATCCTCATGATCGGGTTCACTGCCTGCTTCGATCACCGTTTTGTCTTACCTGAAGATATCAAACACGCGCTCAATCTGGACATCCTGGCTATTATCCCCAGACTCAACCGCAAACAACGCAGGCAAAGCGCGGAAGATATACCGGAACTGGCGGAGAAATGTCGTATACTCTGTACCTATCTCAATACCATTCCCGATTCACAACCAGGCAAATTGATCATGGTTACCAGCGCACTGATTGGCGAAGGGAAAAGCACCGTTGCCGTCAACCTTGCCACATTTTTAGCGCTCTCAGGAAAACAGGTACTCCTTGTCGATACTGATTTACGCCATCCTGCCCTCGATCAACATTATCACATTGATAACACGATAGGTCTGGCAAATACCTACTTTGAAGGCATTCCCCGGATAGAAACCATTTTAGATGGGCAAACAACAGATCTGTTCTCGCTGCGCATTCTGACTTCAGGTATCTTACCCACCAACCCGGCAGAACTCTTGCAATCACAACAAACCTCTCGTCTCTTCCAATACTACAAACACTCAAATAAATTTGACTATATTATCTTTGATACACCTCCGGTTTTACCTGTTGCAGACGCACAAATTCTGGCAAGCTACATACCATATACAATTATAGTGGTAGATCTGGCAAAAACCACACAGTGGGAACTCCAACAAACTCAACATCTACTTCTGCGTGCAGGCACCAACATTGTTGGTGTGACAGTCAATAAAAGTGTCCATCAGAGCAATCGAAAAATTCAAACCTATCTCAGAGAAACCAGCTATCGAATACACCCTCCTACCACACATTTGATTACGGAGCATCGTCCATAACACGTTCAACACGCTCTTCAAATAAGAACCGCACCGACACCACAGAGAACAACAAGATAGCCAATCCAGATTCACATAGGCAGAGAGGCCCACTTAGAAACAGGCCAAGAGAGACTACACAACCTCATGCCATGAGACAGGATCGCTAGTTGACCTCCACAATACAGTTCTGTTCTCCCTGTCGCTCCATGATCGTTTGCGCTGCGGCCAGAACACGCACAACCTGCAGGCCCACCTGACCATTGGCACGTGGAGCTTCACCCGTACGAATCGCATGCACCAGATCCTCACATTCCAGACGTAACGGTTCAACCCAATGAATATACGGTATAGTGACGGCTCCATAACGATACGATACAACCGGATCAACATGAACATCCGCGCCTTTATTATAAATCTTAATCCGTTCAGATGGATTTGTATCATCATACACCACCATCCGCAGATCACCGATAATCGTTATGCGACGAATCTTACAGGGATGTAACCAGCTCACATGCACATGAGCGCTCATACCATCGATAAACGACAGATGCAAGTGTGCCGTATCATGTATATGGGATTGCAAATGTGCCTGAGCCTGTACATGCAAGCTATGAGGAAGCTGTCCAAACAAATACAACAATATTGAGATGTCATGTGCCGCAAGATCCCACAGAACATTTGTGTCATGACGAAAAACACCAAGGTTTACGCGCTCAGCGTCCACACAATAAATACGACCTAGCTCGCCACTTTCGATGAGTCTGCGCAATTCAACTACAGCCGGGTTGTACTCAAAAGTATGTCCAACCATTAAGATAAGTTTGAGATCGTTAGCAAGAGTCACCAGTTCCTCCGCCTCCGCGACACTGGTTGTTAACGGCTTTTCTACCAGCACATGTTTCCCATGCAATAGCGCTTCTCGTGCCAATCGATAATGCGTCTGCGCAGGAGTGGCAATCACTACCGCATCAATATCCGCCTGCCAGACTTCTTCAATATTTGTTGTTGAACGCCAGCATACATGATCCGGCGCTTCACACCTGAAACGCATAGGATCTGCATCGGCAACAATGGTTACGCTAACAGCAGCTAAACTGGCAAGATTCCGAGCAATGTTTGGCCCCCAATAGCCCCAACCAATTATCCCAAAGCGCACCGTAGCCTCAACCTCCATCATCACACCTCTCATCTGTCACAATCCTTTTCAGGCCGAACCACCCCAATCGCTATTGAGTAGTGAGTAACATATACCTTCGTATCGATCGTATAACTATCTTTACCTGTCTCTCTTGCAGTTCAGGATACATCGGTAAAGAGACCACACGCCGAGCTGCCTCTTCAGTTACCGGGAACATCCCTTTTTGATAGCCATACTTTGCACAGGCGGGTTGCAGATGGAGTGGGATCGGATAGTGTACATGCGTACTGATCCCTTCCTGCTCTAAATAACGACAAAAATGCCTTCTTTTACTCGCTTCCACCTGCACTACATAATAACAATACACATGCGTCGCCCAGGGACGAACAACCGGAACCGCAGACACAAACTCGCGCAAACGTTCAGAATAACTACAGGCATGCTCCTGACGGGCCGCATTCCAACGATCAAGATATGGTAACTTCAATAACAAAATCGCCGCTTGCAATTCATCTAGCCGTGCATTTGCACCCATCAATTCATGATAATAACGCATACGCGATCCATGATCACGTAACATAGTCATTTTTGTCATCAATTCATCATTATTGGTTGTACAAATACCTGCTTCACCAAAGGCACCCAGATTTTTACTGTAATACAGACTAAAACATGCGATGTCACCAAAGGAACCAACACGCTTCTCCATATAGGTGGCACCATGAGCCTGTGAAGCATCCTCAATAACATAGAGTTGATGCGCACGAGCAATATCCAGAATTGGCCCCATCTCTACAGGATGTCCATAAAGATGAACTGGAATAATCGCACGTGTACGCGCAGTTATCACACGCTCCAATTGCCTCCAATCCATGAGATAGGTATCTGGTTCGATATCAACAAAAACGGGCACCGCCCCGACCGCATCAATTGCTTCCACTGTAGCTATAAACGTGTTAGCTACCGTAATCACTTCATCACCAGGACCAATACCACAGGCACGCAATGCAATTATTAGCGCATCAGTTCCCGATGAAACACTGATGCCAAATCGACAGCCACAATAGGCAGCAAACTCCTGCTCAAACATCTTTTGACGAGGACCCAGAAAAAGTTGCATATCATCTAACACTTCTTCAAAAGCAGAAAAAATCTCAGGCTTCAAAGAGAGATACTGAGCACGAAGATCAACAAGAGGAATATGCATGGATACCACTGCTTCCAACCACTCCTTCCCACAATACAGGTAACTCATTTGAGTAATGGCATTATTATAAGGAATCCTGGTAAAATAAAAATGTATTTTCAGGTGGAAGATGGGTTAAAGTTAGCAAATCCAGTAAAGAATATTCAACCATGCAAATGTATATGAGGGCAATTATCCATCTTTTGAGGCTATAGCAGACATAACAAGGAGGTTAAGAAAAATAAAAAGTCACGGTGCATCCCTGCACTATGCCTGAACAGGGGCGGAAGATTAGTATAACGATCGACATCATCAACTATACGACACGCAACGCCAGCGCACTCTCCTCTTCAGATTCATCAATATCACGCCTCACAAGCGTATAGCCGACACCTGGCACCGTCAGAATATAGCGTGGGCGACCGGGATCCTGTTCAATCTTTTGTCGTAAATGGCGAATATGCGCTTTTATCAAACAAGAATCACCCTCTCTATCAAATCCCCACACATGGCGCACAATCTGGTCCGGGGCACAGACTTCATTTGCATTGACAGCTAACAGGTGCAATAATTTGCACTCAGTGGGAGTTAAACGTGTTGTTTTACTATACACCTGCACTTCATTCTGCAAGGTATCAACACGGATAGGGCCAACCGTCACTAATAAAGATGAACGATCTTCCAGAGTACTTCGTATACGACGACTGAGTGCGTGGATATGGGCCAGCAATTGTGATGGAAAAAATGGCTTGCGTAGATATCCATCTGCCCCTGCCTCCAAACAACGTACCTCATCATGTACATCTTTTCCATCTGTCATGACCAGTATTAATGCATCATGCTGCCCACGTAACGCACAGCATAAAGGCAGGACATCGCCACCAGAAATAGCAGTATCAAGAATAACCAGATCAGGATTATGCGCAATCCATTCGGCCTCTATCCGCTCAAACACGAGAGCACGATAAACCTCATACTCCAGCGTCTTCAACCAACTGGCTAACATTTCTACCAGATCACGATCACTATCAATAATTAATATTTTCATTGGATCGTCTCCCTATACTGCTCTTCTATTCCTCTGCTCATTCTTCGATCTAGACTATACAATATATATATAATAATTGCAATAACCCATATCATGTATTATACACACTGTTGAGTCACTACATGATAAATATACTTGCAAAAGAGTGCTACATGATATTATCGGATAATCGGTGGAAAACAGGAGAGCAGAATAAAGAGGGAATAGAGAAACGACTCGCCATGTGCTGACTGATTCATTAAGCACAATAGGCGAGTATACAGAAACAAACAACACAACGAAAACCTATCCCTGACAGGATAGAGAAAGGAAAGCGTCTTCTTCAGACCTATCAGGCCGTAACAAGCAGAGCAATACAGATGCCAAGAATCGCACCAGCGAATACCTGAATCGGTGTATGACCAATTAATTCTCGTAAGCGTTTCTCCGCCATCGGGCTACCTTGAAATGCTTCATCAATCATTTGATTCAGGATACGCGCTTGTATACTTACCGCTCGTCGCACACCAGCCGCATCATACATCACAATACTGGCAAGTACAACTGCAACCGCAAATATTGGCGAGCTAACCCCCACTTCACGACCAGCAGCAGTTGCAAGCCCTGTTACCAGGGCTGAATGGGAGCTAGGCATTCCCCCGGAGGACACTAAACGACTAATCACAAGCTTACGTTGCTTGATCAACTCAAGTATTGTTTTCAACACTTGCGCAACTGCCCAGGCAAGAAATGAAGCCAGCAATACTCGATTATCCAGAAGGGAATTATTATTCATCATATGCACGAGCAAGCATCCTATTCAAGGTCTAAAGGAGCAACTATGAGAGACTCTCCAGTATCGTCAACCTGCAACTGTTGCACAGATAATTCCGCTTTCTGCAACAATTCATTGCAGTACTGAGTCAGTTGCATGCCTTCTTGATAACGTTGCAGCGCTTGATCAAGAGGTATCTTGCCATCCTGTAAAGATGCAATCGCCCCCTCAAGGCGCTCATAAGCATCCTCGAAGGTTAAACCATCCACATTCATTTCCCTCATTTCCCAGCCGTCTCCTTAGCGAAAGAGCGAACCTCCACCGGTATTTGACCATCCTGGACCTGCACAGTCAAGGCATCTCCAGGCTGCACCTGTTGGCTACTCGTAATTATCTGTTGATCCTCATCACGCCGTAGCACTGCATAGCCACGCGCAATTGTTAACAATGGGCTTAATGAGTGCAACTGCAACGCAACACCACGCAAACGCTCAGTTCGCAATGAGAGATTATATTGCATATATGTCTGTAGACGCTCTACGCAGTCATCCAGTAACTGCTGACGTTGTACGATAAGGTTACGTGGACTCACACGCTCCAACTCTCTTTGCGCGTAGAGCAGTTGCTCAGTACGATCCGCGAGATGATCCTGCATCAAAATTTGAAGCTGTTGCTGCTTCTCCTGAACATCATCTAACCAGCTCTGAATGTCTGGAACAGCAACAGTTGCGGCACCCGTAGGAGTAGAAGCACGATGGTCAGCAACAAAATCCGCGATGGTAAAATCCGTCTCATGTCCAACGCCACTAATCACTGGTATACGAGAATGGGCAATTGCCCGTGCTACAACTTCCTCATTAAACGCCCATAACTCTTCAATCGATCCTCCTCCACGACCAACGATAATAACATCCGCCTCACCATGCTCATTGAGACGATCGAGAGCGGCAGCAATCGATCCAGGTGCCTCTTCTCCTTGCACAAGAGCAGGAGAAAGAATGACACGTACCAGTGGATAACGATTACGTAATGTACGTACCATATCACGCAAGGCGGCTGCCTGTGGAGATGTCACAATACCAATAACCGCAGGTTGCGTTGGCAGTGGACGCTTACGTTCTGGATCAAACAACCCTTCAGCAGCCAGTTGTTCTTTCAACTGCTCGAAACGCTGAAAAAGCGCTCCCTCCCCTAATGGCGTCACGGACTCAACATAGAGTTGCAATTTGCCATCACGCTCATAAAACGAGACACGCCCATTGACTGCGAGAGCCATACCATCCCGCAATGGTGGCGCTGAGGTACGCAATCGTGCGAACTTGAAGAAAACACACGAAATCTGTGCCTCACCCTCCTTTAGAGTAAAATAACAATGACCGGAGGGATAGGTCTTGCAGTTGGAAACCTCACCATGCACCCAGATATTTTGGAGAATATCATTCGTTTCGAGCAACTCTTTCAAGTATGCAGACAAAGCAGACACACTGATTGCCGAAGGTGCGCCGAGCGTATCTAGCAGATGCATAGGATGCTATGCCCCCTCTGCGCTATCAACAATTACCAATGGCTGACCATACTCTACCCCTTGCCCATCCTGAACCAGAATTTCTACCACACGTCCAGCCGTAGGGGATTCAACCTCATTCAAGACATTCAACGATTGTATCGTTCCTACTAGTTGCCCTTCTTTAATGACGTCACCAACCTGAATAATTGCTTTCCCTTTCGGTTTAGCCCAGCTATGAAAAATACCAACGAGAGGAGCCGTAATAGTATGTTTGGTATCAACGGGGGCAACTTTTGAACCTTCAGCAGATACAGGGGCAATTTCCAATAGCTCACCACTAACCTGCTCCGTCCCTTTTGCCTTACGCAATACGAGTCGCATACCCATCTCTGGACGCTTAACTTCAATTTCAGCGACATCACTGCCATCTATCAACTGTACCAAACGCTCTAACTGTTCAACACTTAAACGTTCGGCGGTTGTTGGTTCCTCATTGGAAATCTCTTCTACATTGTAGGGATACTGTCTATTGCCGTTCATAATACTAATAACTCCATTCTGGATACTCACCCCTGAACAGGGATGGTCAGGAAAGTACTTCCCAGAGGGGAGCCGTTTTTAAGAAGGAACGGCATAACCTCCACCACGTACGCGGTGTACCAAAAATCCAGATGACTGTCTCCACCTCTGCCAGAAGATAGGCTTTCTGTCACCTATTATTATACACGTTCGACGTATTGACCAGTTGTTGTGTTGATACGAATCATCTCATCATTCGAGATAAACAGTGGAACCTGCACCACCAGACCTGTTTCGGTCGTTGCTGGTTTCGTACCACCAGTTGCGGTATCACCTTTAAATCCTGGTTCAGTATACGTTATACGCAAAACAACTTTTTCAGGCAATTCCACTGAAATTGGCTCGTCACCAAGACGCACAATATCCAGTTCCATGTTATCAATCAGATAATTTTTTGCATTGCCCAGTTGCTCTTCAGTTAATACAATGTCCTCGTATGTAGAGGTATCCATAAAATGGTATTGATCACCCTCATTGTATTGATAGGTAACATTCGAGCGGTCCAGATAAACACGCGGGAATTTATCACCAGCATCACAGGTACGATCAACCGTAGCCCCTGTGCGCAAGTTACGCAATTTCATGCGCACAATAGCACCGCCACGCCCAATCTTTACGTGTTGCCAATCGAGAATATTATAAACACCACCCTCAAATTCGATGGTTACACCTTTTTTCAAATCACCAGTGGAAATCATTTATAAGCCTCCTTTAGCGCGGTATCACCAGTTCAGTTGGTGACTGCGTTAAAACTTCAACACCATCTTCTGTTATCAGAACACAGTCTTCTACACGTGTGCCAGTCCAACCGGGGATATAGACGCCTGGCTCCACAGTAACGACACATCCAACCGGCAATTTTATCTCTTCAGAAGCACGCTGTGACAGATTCGGACCTTCGTGTATTTGTAGTCCGACGCCATGACCTGTGCTATGTATATAATACTCGCCTAATCCAGCCTCGACCAGCACATTACGTGCCAGCGCATCGCCCTCACGCCCAGAGAGTTTGGCACTCAAACCCTGTTCGCAGGTCTTCATAGCACATAATACGGTCTCATAGACCTCACGCATACGAGGCTCAGCAGGCTCTCCCAGACAGATCGTTCGCGTCATATCAGCACAATAGCCCTTATAACGAGCACCCATGTCAATTGTGATAAGTTCGCCACGCAGAATCTGCCTGTCACCCGGCACAGCATGTGGCATCGAGCCATGTGGTCCCGAAGCTACGATTGATGCGAATGATGGACCATCTGCGCCCAGTTCAGACATCTTGCGGGAAATCTCAAAGGAAACTTCACGCTCGGTCATTCCAGGCTGAATCCAGTTGCAGAGATGCGCGAACGTTTCGTCTGTAATTGCAATCGCACGCCGCAATAATTCCAATTCATATGGCTGCTTGACCCAGCGTAATGTATCAAGGACAGCACTTTCGAATGGAACAAATGTAACCTGCCCTGCGCTGGCCTGAGTCAATTGCTGGAATGTTCCATAGTAGATCGCCATCGCTTCAAAACCAAATTTTTTCCAACCATATTCCTGGGCCAGAGACGCGACTGCACCGGCATAATTACGGTTAGAGGGCACTATTACATTCCACCCCACAGCCTCACGTGCCGCAACCTCAGCATAGAGCGCATTGGTGAGCAAAATCTGTTCCTGCGCACTCACCAACAATAGACCGGCACCTTCTTCGTCATTCGCCCAACCACTCAAATATGTGCCATTTTGTGGCTGTGTAATGAGAAATGCGTCTAGCCCCTGCTCTGCAACCCATGATCGAAACTGCTGTAAGCTTTCTTGACTCATCGTACACTCTCTCTATTTATTGACGTTCGTCATGTACAATTTCTACCAATGCTTCCAACGCATGCACATACCCACGCCATCCCAGACCTGCCATTTGCCCACGACATACCGCCGCGATCACAGAATGATGACGAAACTCCTCTCGCGTATAAATATTACTTAAATGAACCTCTAACGTGGGAAGTTTCGCACCAGCAATCGCGTCACGTAATGCAATGGAGTAATGAGTCAGAGCACCAGGGTTTATCACCAAGCCGGCTGCACTTTCCGCGTGTTCCTGAATGTAATCAACCAGTGCCCCTTCATGGTTCGATTGATAACAGGCAACGGCTACACCCAGTTCCTGAGCACGTTGGCGCACCGCTTCGTGAATCTGCTCCAGAGTCATCGTGCCATAAATTGCAGGTTCACGCGTTCCCAACATGTTCAGATTTGGGCCGCTGAGCACGAGAAATGTATCCATACTTACACCTTCTCCCCCACAAAATATGCTGAGATAACCCGCCCAACCAGATCATCTGGCATCGGCGTTACGATGACTTCTCCAATTCGCTCTGGCATGATCCAACGAACCTTCTTCCCTACGACCTTCTTATCAAGTTGCATACGCTCTAAAATATCTTGCGCTTGCACGGTCCCCTGGTAGGTAACTGGCAGACCAAATGCCGCAAGAAGTTGGTTTTGCCGCAAAACATCACTCTCTGCGAACATACCAGCCTGACAGGCAATCATGGCAGCTACAACCATACCAATTGATACAGCCTCACCATGTAACCATTCGCCATACCCAGAAGCATTCTCCAAAGCATGACCAACAGTATGCCCATAATTTAAAATCGCACGGCGACTCTGCTCTTTCTCATCCTCTTCAATGACTGTGACCTTCAGATCAATACAGCGAGCCACAATCTGACAGAGTAATGCAACGAGAGGCTGAGTAAAATCGCGCAAGGCACTGACATGCTCCTCAAGCAAAGTGAACAAATCCGCGTCAAGTATGATACCATACTTTACTATTTCTGCCCATCCCTCCGTTCGGGAACGCTCAGGTAAGGTTAGCAATGTGGCGGGATCAACCAGTACAAGGCGCGGATGATAAAATGCCCCGATGAGATTTTTCCCTCTGGGATGATTAATGCCTGTCTTGCCACCAATAGCGGCATCTACCTGGGCTAACAGAGATGTCGGGACCTGAATCAAAGGCACACCGCGCAAATAGGTTGCGGCGACAAAACCTGCCAGATCGCCAATAACTCCTCCACCAATGGCAATAATCACTTCACGACGCTCCGCTTGGTACTCAAGCAACCAATCGTAAAGCGCTGTCACCTGCTGCTGTGACTTGCTCCCTTCACCTGCTGGCACACAATAGGTATGGGGTTCAAAACCTGCCGCAATCAGTTGTTGCGCAGTATCCTTCGCATACACATCATAAATATTACTGTCTGTAATAATAAATACCCGTTTTGGCACTTGCAGTTGCACGAGATAGGCTGCCAGACGTTGTAATCCTCCCCATTCCACAACTGCATCATACCCTGCGCCTATATGAACATGGCGTACAATAGGGTCGGGAGCCCGATTAGCATTTTCAGCATCAGTAAGCATAGTTATTATCTCCTGGACGACCTGTTCGATGCTCTTCTCTGTAGTAACACAGGTAATTTCTGCTTCTCGATACCAGGCCTCACGCGTGTTGAATAAATTCTGCAATGTTTGGAAAGGATCAGGACCAGCAAGCAAAGGGCGCAATTCAGGAGCCTGACCAGCAGCATGTTCTCGCTCATATTGCGCCAGTAAACGCTGCACCGAAACCTGGGGATCAACCTGCAAAAAGATCCGCGTACCATGCGCAGCCATCAATGCACGATTCTCAGGTTGGACGACAATCCCTCCGCCAGTAACGATGATGGCGTGATCACTCTGTTGAGCTATTTGTGCCAGGATACGGCTTTCACACTCACGGAAATATGCTTCTCCATATTTCGCAAAGAGATCTGTAATACGCTCACCACACTCCTTTTCGATAAGCGTGTCAATATCAAAGAGCGGTCGATCTAGCTGTTGCGCCAGAAAACGACCGACCGTGCTTTTTCCGCTTCCAGAAAGCCCTATTAAGAATACATGTCGCATAACGCTATTGTATCATGGGCAACTTCTCTACAGCGAGAAGTCATTCTGTTCACTTTACTTTCTATGGCTATAGGACGTATGGCTTCACGATTGCATCTGTCTCTCCTTGCCTCGATGATCGGTATCGTGTACGATATATGGTAACAGTTATGATAGTGAAAGAGAATTTTGCGCATGGGAACCGCAATCCCAACCAGTATCCAACCACTCCTTGACGCTTATCTTCAAGCTCTTACCTCTTTGCGCACACACTTCTATGGCATCTATCTCTCTGGTTCTATCGCACTCGGAGCCTTTGAAGATCTGGAAAGTGATATCGATATTATTGCGCTCACACAGAATGAGTGGTCGTCTATTGAATTACATCAACTCAAGACACTTCACGAACAACTGCTAAAATCATATCCATTCGGACAGCGTCTTGAGATATTCTATATCCCATTTCGTTATCTTGGCACGCTGGACACTGACAAAAAGGATAATGTCATTGATCCATATCCAACATTTTATGATGGCATATTTTCACCTGCTGGTTCCGGTAGCCTGAATGCCGTGACATGGTGGATTATCAAACATCAGGGCATTCGCTTGCTTGGGTCAGAGCGCACAGAACTGCCACTAGAGGTATCCTGGACGGATGTGTTGACGACGATGCGCTTCAACCTCGATGTTTACTACGCACAGAAAATCAAACGTCCTTATACCTATTTATCTGATACAGCCGTTGAGTTTGCCGTCTCGAATATGTGCCGCATTTTGACGACAATCGAGGAGGAGGGAATTATCGCGAAATCGGAGTCACTGACACGCTGGAAAGCACGCCTCCCCGCACGCTGGCAAATCCTGCTCAACGAGGCATGGCGTATCCGTCATCATCTAGCGCAACCTCCACTATATCAACATCCAATACAACGCATGCACGAAACGCTGGCATTCATCCACTATGGTCGTGAACGAGGCCATAAATCATTAGATGCGATCCTACCATCGCCATAAAACACATAATTCATACATTGACATTTACAAAAAAGATGCGAGTCACCTGCTTCACAGGAAACCCGCATCTTACTCAGCTAAACACCAGAAGCGTCATTCCAATCCAGTCAGACCCAGCCAATGAATTAATAGAGTTCCTCATTTGTGATACTGGTGCTTATCGCCTGTACTATGCTGAAACTCGAAGTGTTCACATTGGTAAAGTTCCCACTGGTTGAGCTACCCTGACGCACGAACGATTGGACGTGATTAACTGAGGTTGACGATGTAGGACCAAAGGAAAATGCATACTGCTCCAATTGCCCGGTCTGACGATCAAGAATCAGAATATTATTATTCTGAGAGCAATTCTTTTGCTGACCGCATAGCGATGTATCAGCGAAATCACTTGAAAGGATCTGCCAACTTTGATCCCAACTGGTGACTGTATCCTGGCTTGCGACCTGCAATGATTTCGTAAACTCAATGAACGTGCTTTGCGAGGATGACTCGTTGTACAGCATAACATCAGATGTGGATGTACCAAATTGGCCCACATAAGGCACGTCATTCTTGCCTAGATTGCTATATTGTTTTGCGCTGGTTGGAGCCAAATTTTTACTAAATGACTGAATCTGCGCATCACCAGTCTGGGCATTGTAGAAGAATAATTGAGCCTGACCACTGCCTGAAAAATCGCCACTGGCAACCGTCCAGTTGGGTTGCAGATTATGCATTTCCTGATAATCCTTGATCTGCAAATCGGTATTGAAATCCATAATTCGCCCCTCACCCGCTGTTCGATCATACAAGAAAATGCCATCTTGCTGAGAACTGGCAAATGGCCCAACGTAAACCTCCCAACTCGAATGCCAGAGTGTATAGGTTTGCTGGTGCAATATCTGCAAATTGCTACCAAAATCCATGATCATGACATTTGCTGCCCGACCCTGTGTTTCCCAACTCTGTAAAGCACTTCCACTCAGATCATGCGAACTATCAACACTTGTTGAAGTTGATGGCACGGTTGATGTCGGTGGTGTTGATGACGTCTGATTTAATGTTCCTGTGCCACCTGTCGTTTGCGCAGGCGTGACTGTTGAGGACACAGTCGGCGTCGATAATTTCTGAGCAGGAAGAATCATACTCATCAATTCCGTCTGCTTCACCAACTGTGCTGCCTCTGCCGTTGTAGTAACAGTCACTGTTGGCGTCGGCGTCACTGTTGGCGTCGGCGTCACTGTTGGCGTCGGCGTCGCTGTTGGCGTCGGCGTCGCTGTTGGCGTCGGCGTCGCTGTTGGCGTCGGCGTCGCTGTTGGCGTCGGCGTCGCTGTTGGCGTCGGCGTCGCTGTTGGCGTCGG
>Ga0310811_10006737_pt1 | contig 14695 bp, 13 predicted proteins | sample YCmetagenome_FD_207642 | JGI IMG/M metagenome (GOLD analysis project Ga0310811, IMG submission 207642) | Soil microbial communities from experimental microcosm in Duke University, North Carolina, United States - YC | ecosystem: Engineered > Artificial ecosystem > Soil microcosm > Unclassified ...
GCAGGCCAACGCGATTCCGGTCGCCGAGTACACGCTGGCCGCGATCCTCTTCGCCGGCAAGAACGCCTTCGCGCTGCGCGAGAGCTTCGGTCGCGAGAACCTCAGCCGCGAGAGCTTCAGCGGCGAGGCCTCCGGCCGCGACCAGATCGACGTCCACGCCGATAACACCGTCGGCAATTACGGTCGCCGGGTCGGCATCATCGGCGCGTCACGCGTGGGCCGGCGGCTGTTGGAGCTGCTGCGGCCGCTCGACTTCGTCGTGTCGTTGTCAGACCCCTACGTGAAACCCGACGAGGCCGCAGCGCTCGGTGCGACACTCCTGTCCCTCGACGACCTGCTGCGCGGTAGCGACATCGTCAGCCTGCACGCGCCGAATCTTCCGCAGACGCACCGGATGCTGGACCGCCGTCGTCTAGCCCTGATTCCCGACGGCGCAACGTTGATCAACACCTCGCGCGGAGCGCTCATCGACCCGGATGCGCTGTCCGAGGAGCTCGTATCCGGCCGTCTCAACGCAGTACTCGATGTCACCGAGCCCGAACCGCTCCCGGCCGACTCGCCGCTCTATCGGCTGCCCAACGTCTTCCTCACACCGCACATCGCCGGTTCCCTCGGCAACGAACTGGAACGCCTCGGCCGTGCCGTGGTGGAGGAACTCGGTCGCCTCGTCGCCGGTCTGCCGCTCGAGTACCAGGTGCTGCGTTCGGATCTCGACCGAGTGGCCTGACGGGAAGGCGGAGGCGAACCCGAACGGTTCGCCTCCGCCGACCCGGAATCAGACCGCGCGCCGGCCTCAGACGGTGTGCGGGTGCAGCAGGTCCCCGAGGCCGACGCGGTCGAGGAACTGCTCGCGGATGCGGTCGGCCACGATCGAGACCTCCTCGGAGCCGTCGTTGGCCGGGTCGACGTGCACCCGGAACGGACGGCTGCCGTGCGGGGTGTCGACGACCTCGACGACGGCGTCCGCGACCTGCGAGACGTCGGCGTCCGCCGGGGCGAGCTCCGCGAGGCGCTTGGAGACCTGGTCCATCAGCCCGGCGTAGCGCTCGTCGTAGGCCTTGACGATGTCCTGGTCCGCCGGACGGCCGCTGGTCGCGAAGTGCTGGGTGCCCGAGGTGAACGAGCCCGGCACGACGATGGAGGTCTCGATGTTGAAGCGGGCCAGCTCCGCGGCGTAGCTCACGGCCAGCGCGTCCATGGCCGCCTTGGCCGCGAAGTACGGAGCGAGGTAGGGCGGGGTGCCGCCCTTCGTGCTGCTCGAGCCGATCCACAGCACCAGGCCGTCGCCCTGGCGGCGCAGCACCGGCAGCGCCGCCCGGTTGACGCGCTGGGTGCCGAGCACGTTGGTGTCGTAGACGGCGTCGATCTCCTCGGGGGTCCACGCCTCGGTGGGGCCGATGACCATGTGGCCGGCGTTGTGCACGACGACGTCGAGCCGGCCCTGCTCGTCGACGATCTTGGCGATCGCGGCGTCGGCGGACTCCTGCGAGAGCACGTCGAGCTCGACGCTGCGCAGGTCGACGCCGTGCTCCCGGGAGTAGGCGGCGGCCTCGGCGACGCGCTCGGCGTTGCGTCCCGTGGTGCCGCGCATGCCCGCGTACACGGTGTGCCCGCGCCCGGCCAGCGCGCGGGCGCTCAGGGCGCCGAAGCCCGAGCCGGCGCCTGTGATGACAATGACCTTACTCATGGTGGATCTCCTTACGAAGCGGACGTGCGAAGCGGGGGACGGCCACGGGAGCGCCGGCCCGCGCGGCGGGCAGCCGGATCAGAACACGATGACCGAACGGCCGCCGCGGCTGCGCCCCTCGGCCATGGCCTGCAGCGCGCCGGGCGCGTCGTCCAGGCCGATCCGCGTGACCTCGGGGTAGATGCCGTGCTGGACGGAGAAGGAGAGCGTGTCGCGCAGGTCGTGCGGCGATCCGGAGGGGTTGGCCATCACGTGCAGCCGGTTGAGCACCATGGGCTGGACGGGCAGGTTCAGCGGGTCGGGCCCGTAGCCGCACAGGACGAGGGTGCCGTCGGGGGCGAGGCCGCCGAGGGTGGCGGCCGCGGCCGCGGTGGACGGCGCGGCGTTCAGAATCACCTCGGCGCCGCCGTCCCACTCCTTGAGCGCGGCGGCCGGGTCGGTCTCGCCGCTGGCGACGAACAGCTCCGCGCCCAACTGCTTGGCCTCGTCCTCGCTGCGGCGGGAGTGGCCGACGACCGCGACGCGCGCGCCCATGGCGACCGCGTAGCGCACGGCCATGCTGCCGACCCCGCCGAGGCCGATCACCGCGACCCGGGAGCTCGGGGTCGCGCCCGCCTGGCGCAGGCCGTTGAAGGCGGTGATGCCCGCGCACATCAGGGGCGCGCCGGCCACCGGGTCGAGCCCGGCCGGCAGCGGGGTGACGAATCCGGCCTTGAGCAGCGCGTACTCCGCGTACCCGCCGTCGGCGACGATGCCGGTGATGCGCTTGCGCGGGCACAGGATCTGCTCGCCGCGCACACAGTAGTCGCAGTGCCCGCACGAGTCGTACAGGAACTGCGCCCCGACCGCGGTGCCCACCTCGGGGAACGTCACACCGGGGCCGACGGCGGCGACGGTGCCGGTGATCTCGTGGCCGGGGACGACGGGGAAGCGGGCGAACGGATAGTGGCCCTGCAGCAGGCCGAGGTCGGTGAAGCACACGCCGCAGGCGGTGAGCTTCACCAGCACCTCGCCGTATCCGGGCTCGGGCACCTCCAGGTCGGTGACGGAAAGCGGTTGGTCGACGGCGGTGGCGATGGCAGCGCGCATGGGGACAACTTCCTCGGTCCGGTTGTCGTGTCGGCGGCGGCGAGCGGCGCTGACAGCCGCCGAGAGGGCTGGGAGGCCGGGCGGCGTTCGAACCGCGGCGCGGAAGCGGCACAGGCGTGAGCGCCTGCGGTCCCGTCGGGGCGGCCGTCGCGTACGGTCACGGCCCCTCACATCCAGTCCTATCATTGATGTGATCAGTCTTCAGCGGAAGGTCCTTGGCGTCCAAGGCTTCTTTGGTCATGATCGATGCCGACGGCGCATCGATGGCTGCGGGTGAGTAGGAGCCGTTCAGGTAGTGGAACCGGACTTGGACCTGCGCCGGGTGCGCTACTTCGTCGAGGTGGCCGAGCGGCTGCACTTCGGCCAGGCCGCGTCGGCACTGCACATCACGCAACCGGCCCTGTCCCGGCAGATTCAGCAGCTCGAGCGCGACATCGGCGTCGAGCTGTTCCTGCGCAGCAGCCGGGAGGTGGACCTGACCCCCGCGGGCGAGCAGTTCCTGCAGCACAGCCGGCGGCTGCTGGCGTTAGCCCGGACGACCCTTGACACCGCACGCCGGGTGGCCTCCGGGGACGACGCGCTTCGGGTCGGGTTCATGCTCGGCATGGACACGGAGGCGACGCTGCGGGCGTTCAGCGCCCGCCGCCCCGGAGTGAGCGTGCTGCTGCAGCGTCTGCGCTGGTGGAACCACGGTGAGGCGCTGCGCGACGGCCGTGTCGACGCCGGGTTCGTGCGGCTGCCCATCGATGCGCAGGGGCTGGAGCTGCTCCCGCTCTACACCGAGCCGGTCAGGGTCGCGCTGCCGTCCGAACACCCGCTGGCCGGGCATGCCGGCGTCGAGATCGCCGAGGTCGCGGCCGAGCCCGTGCTGCGCTACGCCGACGCCGGCACCGCATGGAACGCCTTCTGGTGCGTCGACCCGCGCCCGGACGGGACGCAGGCCCGCCCGGGGCCCTGGGTCCACGACATGGAAGAGATCGTGGAGTACGTCCGGCGAGGTCGCGGCGTGGCGTTCCTGCCCGAGGTGGTCTGCACGATGTTCCCGCGACCCGGGATCACGTACGTCCCCGTCACCGACGTCCCGCCCGGGCAGGTGGCCCTGGCCTGGGTCGCGGGCCGCCGCACCTGCCTCGTCGACGTCCTCGCCGAGGCAGCTCAGCAGACCATCGGCGGTTCACAGGGCGGCGATTCGCAGGAGTGAGGAGTGGGCCGCGATACGACCGTCGGCGCCGTCGCCGCACTCACTCCTACAGCACGCGCTGCTACGGCAGTTGCGGCGCGATGGCGGCGACCGAGTCGCGGAAGGCCACGACGGCCGGGGACGCCCAGCGGTCTTCCCGCCACGTGAGCCCGAGGACGCGGGAGGCGTGCGGCCCGGCGATCGGGATGTAGCGCAGCCAGGGTTCGGCCGAGTTGTCGACGCTGCCGTCGTAGGTGCGCGAGCGGGGCAGCACCGCGACGCCGAGGCCGACCGCGACCAGGCCGCGCAGCGCGGGCACGTCGTCGCTCTCGAACGCGATGCGCGGCTCGATCCCGGCCTCGCGCCACAGCGTCTCGGTGGATTCGCGCAGGCCGGTGCCCTGCCGCGTGGCGATGAAGGGCTCTGATCCGGCGTCCTCGATCCGCACCCGCTTGCGCCGCGCGAGCCGGTGGGCGGCCGGGACCGCGAGGTAGAGGTGCTCGGTGCGCAGGGCGCGCCAGGACAGGTGCGGGTCCGGCGGACGCGGCGAGGTGATGACGAGGTCCACCTCGCCGTGCGCCAGCGCCTGCAGGTTGCCCGAGTTTCCGCCCTGCAGCAGGTGGAAGCGCACTCCGGGGTGTTCGGCGCGGAAGGAGAGCAGCAGGCGCGGCACCAGCCAGTTGCCGACCGTGTAGAGGAAGGCCAGCGCGACCGTCCCGGTCTGCGGGCTGGCCAGGTCGGCGATCGCGCGCCGGCCCGCCTCGTCCTCCGCCAGGATGCGGCGGGCGTGCTCCAGGAAGGCCCGGCCGTACCGGTTCAGCGCGAGCACGCGGCCCCGGCGGTCGAACAGCGGGGCGCCGAGCTCGTCCTCCAGCCGGGCCAGCGCGCGGGAGAGCCCGGGCTGGGACAGGCCGAGCTCCGCGGCCGCCCGCCCGACGTTGCCCGTCTCGCACAGCACCGCGAACCAGCGCAGCTCCTCGATCTGCATGGCTTGATTATTCCATGCGCGCCGCGCATCGGTACTCGTCGTTGCCGTTATTGGACGCATCAAGCCTGCTATGTCACTGTAGAAGAGCCCCGACCGGCGGCGTGGAGAGTCACCAGTCCACGCCGCGGCGGGGACGGCCCGAGGACGTGTCGCCGTCACCCATCGATCCGCTCGACGACAAGTCCTCCCGGAGGAGCCGTGTCCACGTACTCGGAGACGTTCCGCGCGCTACGCCCCACCACCGACGTCGTCACCGTCCGCCGCGGGCACCTCGACCTGCGCCGCGGCATCCGGCTCGGGCTCGGCGCGGCCGTGCCGCTGGCCGTCGGCGTGCTGCTCGGAAGGGTCGATCTCGGCGTCTTCGCCGCGCTCGGTGCCCTGCCCGCCGGCTTCGCCGCGACCACCGGCGCCCGGGCCCGGCAGCACGCGGGCGCCGTCCTGCTGAGCGCGCTCGGGATGGCGGGCGCGGGCTTCGCCGGAGCCGCGCTGGCCGACCGGTCCTGGCTCGTGCTCGCAGCGCTGGCCGCGGCGACGTACGCCGCGGGTCTGTGCAGCGCCTTCAGCCCGCGGATCGGCATCGCGACGCTGCAGTGGCCGGTGGCGCTGCTGCTGGGCACGTCGGCGCCGAGCGGGGTGGCTCACGCCGCGACGTACGCGGCGCTGCTGCTCGCGGGCGGTTCGTGGCAGGCGCTGCTGACCGCGCTCGACACCCGCGGCGAGGCGCCGAGCCCCGCGGGCCCGAGAAACTCCGTGACCGCGAGAAAGTTCGCGACCGCGAAGAACCCGCTGATCGTGAAGAACCTGCTGACCGCGACCAACCCCGGGACCGCGGGCCGGGGCGGCCGTACCGTCCGCCGCGTCTGCGCGACGCTCCGGGCCGGACTCGACCCGCGTTCCGAGCACGGCCAGCACGTGCTGCGGCTGACCGTGGTAGCCGCGGCGACCCACGCGATCGCGCTCGCCGCTGGACTCTCCCACGGATACTGGGCGGCGCTGACCGCGCTGCTGGTGCTGAAGCCGGAGCACACCGTCACGATCCGGCGCAGCCTCGACCGCATCGGCGGCACTGCGTTCGGAGTGGTGCTCGGTGTGCCGCTGGCCGGCGTCGGCGCCATCGGGCACGGGCCGCTGCTGCTCGTCGCCGCGTGCACGCTGTGCCTGGCCTACACGGTCTACACAGCGAACTACTTCGTGTACTGCGTCTTCCTGACCGGCTTCGTCGTGCTGCTGCTCGACCTGCTCGGTGAAAGCGCCGCGGACACGGCACTGTCCCGGCTCGCGGCCACCGTCGTCGGCGGCGCCATCGCCCTCGCCGCCTCGCACATCCGGCCGACCTCCGTTCCGGCACCAGTACGCTGAGGTAGCGGATGACGGATCCGCAGCCCGGCGACGACGCCGATGCCGACCCCGCCGACGAAGCCGACGACAGCGAGGAAGAGCGTTGATTTCCGTGGTGCACGCGCGGCCGGAGGACGCCGAAGTGCTGGCGGGCCTGATGGACGAACTCGCGCGGTTCTACGGCGGCGAGCACACCGAGCCGCTCGAGGAGATGGTCGCGCTGATCAGTGCGGCGCTGTTCGGCCCCGAGTCCGCGGCGCGCGTGCTGATCGCGTGGGACGGCGTGAAGCCCGCCGGGTTCGCCTCGTACACGTTCCTCTGGCCCGCTGTCGGCTTCACTCGCTCGCTGTATCTCAAGGAACTGTTCGTCGGGCAGGCCTACCGGCGTGCGGGCGCCGGCCGGCAGCTCATGGAGGAGTTGCACGCGATCGCGCGCCGGGAGGGCTGCAGCCGCGTGGAGTGGACGACCGATGTCCGCAACGCCGCGGCCCGCCGGTTCTACGCGTCGCTCGGGTTCGCCGAGAACGGCTCGAAGATCTTCTACCGCTCGACGCTCTGACCGCTCCGACAGCTCTGACACGATCCGTCATTCCGGACGCGATTCGTCCGGAATCCGCGGTAGCGTGCCGTCCATGGCTGAGATCGACGGCGGCTCACTCGACGGCTCACTCACGGTCGTGCCCGCGAACGAGGTGGACTGGAAGGACCTGCAGGCCGTGCTCGGCGCCGTCAAGTGCCACGGGGACCGCTGCTACTGCCAGCGGTTCAAGATTCCCGCCGGCGAATGGCGCTCGGTGAGCGACGCGGAACGCGCCTTCCGGCTGCGCGTGCAGACCGGCTGCGGTGATCCGGACGTGGAGGCGACCAGCGGTCTGGTCGCCTGCCTCGACGGCGAACCGGTCGGCTGGTGCGCCGTCGAGCCGCGCCCGATGTTCACCAAGCTGACCCGCACGGTCTGGGCCGGGCGCACGGAGGACAGGACGGACGCCGACGTGTGGGCCGTGACCTGTTTCATCGTCCGACCCGGCTTCCGCGGGCGCGGCATCACGTATGCGCTCGCGGCTGCGGCGGTCGACCACGCACGCAAGAGCGGCGCGCGTGCCCTCGAGGGCTATCCGATGGTTCCCGAGCCGGGCAAGCCGGTGCAGTGGGGCGAGATGTACGTCGGCAACGCGGTCGTGTTCGAGGCCGCCGGATTCTCCCAGGTGGCCGCGCCGTCGTTGCGGCGCGTCGTGATGCGCATCGAGTTCTGATCCGTCGGCCGGCCGCGGTGGCGTCCGGCACTCACTTCTTGCGGACCGCCCGCAGGAATTCGCGATTCAGGTCCGTGATGCTCTGGAAGGGGATACCCTTCGGGCACGAGGCCACGCACTCGCCGGTGTTCGTGCAGCCGCCGAAGCCCTCGTCATCCATGGCGGCGACCATGTTCAGCACGCGCGACTCGCGCTCGGGCTGGCCCTGCGGAAGCGAGTTGAGGTGGGCGACCTTGGCGCTGGTGAACAGCATCGCCGAACCGTTCGGGCAGGCCGCCACGCAGGCGCCGCAGCCGATGCAGGTCGCGTTCTCGAACGCCGTGTCGGCCGCGGGCTTCGGCACGGGGGTGGCGTGCGCGTCCGGGGCGGTGCCGGTGGGCGCCGTGATGTAGCCGCCGGCCTGGACGATGCGGTCGAGCGCCGAGCGGTCGACGACCAGATCCCTGATGACCGGGAACGCCTTCGAGCGCCACGGTTCGACGTCGATCACGTCCCCGTCGGAGAAGCTGCGCATGTGCAGCTGGCAGGTCGTGGTCTGCTCCGGGCCGTGCGGCCGGCCGTTGATCACGGTGCTGCACGCGCCGCAGATGCCCTCGCGGCAGTCGTGGTCGAACGCGACCGGCTCCTGCCCGCCGAGGATCAGCTGCTCGTTGAGGACGTCGAGCATCTCGAGGAACGACATGTCCGGGCTCACGCCGTCGAGCGGGTAGGCCACCAGCTCGCCCGCGGCGTCGGGACCGGCCTGCCGCCAGATCCGAACTGTGATTTTCACGCGTAGCTCCGTTGCACGGGATGGACGTATTCGAACTCGAGCTGCTCTGCGTGCAGCACCGGATCCGTGCCGACGCCGGTGAACTCCCAGGCCGAGACGTGCGAGAAGTGCTCGTCGTCTCGCCGCGCCTCGCCGTCAGGGGTCTGGCTCTCCTCGCGGAAGTGGCCGCCGCAGGACTCGTCGCGCACCAGCGCGTCGAGCACCATCAGTTCGGCGAACTCGAGGAAGTCCGCGACCCGGTTGGCCTTCTCGAGCTCCTGGTTGAGCTGCTCGCCGGAGCCGGGCACCAGGACGTCGCGCCAGAACTCCTCACGCAGCTGGGGAATCCGGTCCAGCGCCTTGCGCAGCCCCGACTCCGTGCGCGACATCCCGCACTCGTCCCACAGCAGCGTGCCGAGCTCGCGATGGAAGGAGTCGACGGTCCGCGTGCCCTTGACCGCGAGCAGCCCGGTCAGCCTTTCGGCGACTTCTGATTCGGCCCGGAGCACCGAGTCGTGCGCCGGATCCACCGGCTCGAGCGGGTTGCGGGCCAGGTAGTCGGCGAGCGTGGCCGGCAGCACGAAGTAGCCGTCGGCGAGCCCCTGCATCAGGGCCGAGGCGCCGAGCCGATTCGCGCCGTGGTCGGAGAAGTTGGCCTCGCCGACCACGTACAGGCCGGGGACGTTGCTCTGCAGATCGTAGTCGACCCACAGGCCGCCCATCGTGTAGTGGATGGCGGGGTAGATGCGCATCGGCACCTCGTACGGGTTCTCCGCCGTGATCCGCTCGTACATCTCGAAGAGGTTGCCGTACTTCTCCTCGACGGCCGCCCGGCCCATCCGCGCGATCGCGTCGCGGAAGTCGAGGTAGACGCCCAGACCGCCGGGTCCGACGCCGCGGCCCTGGTCGCACTGGTTCTTCGCGGCACGCGAGGCGATGTCGCGGGGGACCAGGTTGCCGAACGACGGGTACAGGCGCTCCAGGTAGTAGTCCCGCTCGTTCTCAGGGATCTGTTCCGGAGAACGGGTGTCGCCCTTGGCGGCCGGGACCCAGATGCGTCCGTCGTTGCGCAGCGACTCGCTCATCAGGGTGAGCTTGCCCTGATGCTCGCCGGTCCGCGGGATGCACGTCGGGTGGATCTGGGTGAAGCAGGGGTTTGCCATGTACGCGCCGCGCCGGTGCGCGCGCCAGATCGCCGAGGCGTTGGAGCCCTTCGCGTTCGTGCTCAGGTAGAAGATGTTGCCGTAGCCGCCGGTGGCGAGCACGACCGCGTCGGCCAGATGCGTGCTGACCTCGCCGGTCACCAGGTCGCGCGCGACGATGCCGCGGGCCCGTCCGTCGACCACGATCAGGTCGAGCATCTCGGTGCGCGCGTGCATCTCCACGTTGCCGGCCTCGATCTGCCGGGAAAGGGCCTGATACGCGCCGAGCAGCAGCTGCTGCCCGGTCTGGCCGCGCGCGTAGAACGTGCGCGAGACCTGGACGCCGCCGAACGAGCGGTTGTCGAGCAGGCCGCCGTACTCGCGTGCGAACGGCACGCCCTGCGCCACGCACTGGTCGATGATCTCCGTCGAGACCTGCGCGAGGCGGTAGACGTTCGACTCGCGGGACCGGAAGTCGCCGCCCTTCACGGTGTCGTAGAACAGACGCCGCACCGAGTCGCCGTCGTTGCGGTAGTTCTTCGCGGCGTTGATCCCGCCCTGCGCGGCCACCGAGTGCGCGCGCCGCGGGGAGTCCTGGAAGCAGAACTGGACGACGTGGTAGCCCTGCTCGGCCAGGGTCGCGCCGGCGGATCCGCCGGCCAGCCCGGTGCCCACCACGATCACCCGGTGCTTGCGCCGGTTGGCCGGGTTCACCAGCTTGGCCTCGAAGCGCCGCCGATCCCAGCGTTCTTCGATGGGGCCGCCGGGGGCGGCGGTGTCGGTGACCGGCGTTCCGGTCGTGTATGCGAGGGTCATCTCAACGCACCAGCCCTGTCATGACGCCGATGGGGACGGCGAGGAAGCCGAGGGTGATCGCCGCGGCCAGCGTGCTGCCCACCGCGCGCACGGCCACGTCGCGGGCCGGGCGCCGGCTCAGGCCGAGTGTCCGGGTCGCGCTCCAGAAGCCGTGGTTGATGTGCAGGCCGACCATCAGCACCCCGACGAAGTAGATGATGTTGATCCACCAGACCTGGAAGTCCGCGACCACGTTGTGGTACGGGCTGCCCTTGTCGAAGTCCGGGTTGGTGACGCCCGCGGTCAGGTCGAGCAGGTGCCAGACCAGGAAGACCGCGATGATCATCCCGCCCCAGCGCATCGTGCGGGTGGCGAAGCTCGCCCTGGCCCGCTGGCCGTGCGCGTAGCGGGTCGGGCGCGCGGCCCGGTCGCGCCGGGAGAGCTGAGCGGCGCAGACGATGTGCAGCACGAGCGCGATCAGCAGCACCGCGCGCTGGATCCACAGGTACCAGGCGCCGTGCAGCACCGGTTCGCCGATGGTGCGCAGCCAGGCGGCGTAGCCGTCGAAGTCGTGCGGCCCGAAGAAGATCTTGAGGTTGCCGAGCATGTGCACCAGCAGGAACGCGACCATGATCAGCCCGGTGACCGCCATGACGGCCTTCTTGCCGATGGTGGAGCGCCACACGGTCTGGACCCTGGCCGCCTCGGCCGGACGCACGCGGATGTCGATAGCCACGACGCCACGGTAGGTCGGGCATCGCCAGAGGTCAAAGAGATGGAAGCTCTTGGTTCGATAGCCGGTGGCTATGAAGGCTTATGCTGGCGGCATGCAGCTGAGCCAACTGGCGTATTTCGTGGCCGTGGCGGAGGAGGGCTCGTTCACCCGGGCCGCCGAGCGCGCCGGGGTGGCCCAGCCCTCGCTGTCCCAGCAGATCAAGGCGCTCGAGACGGACGTGGGGGCGGTGCTGGTCAACCGCACCCGGGGCAGGGTCTCGCTCACCGCGTCCGGGCAGACTCTGCTGCCAGTGGCCCGCCGGATGCTCGCCGACGCGGAGACCGCGCGCCGGGAGATCCGCGAACTGGCCGCCCTCGGGCGCGGCCGGGTCAGGCTCGGCGCCACCCCGAGCCTGTGCACCGGCCTGCTGCCGGCGGTGCTTGCCGACTACCGGCACCGGTATCCCGGGATCGACATCGTGGTGCACGAGAGCGGTTCGCGGGACCTGCAGGCCGAGCTGACCCAGGGCGGCCTCGACCTGGCGCTGGTGATCGACGAACGGCTCGACCACGACCCCGAGCTCGCCACCGTCCCGCTGCTGACCGAGGAGCTCGTGGTGATCTCCCGGCACGGGGACCCGGGCCCGACCCGGCGCGCGCGCATCGCCGTCTCGGACCTCAAGAATGTTCCACTGGTGATGTTCAGGCCAGGATACGATCTGCGCGAGACCACGGTCGCCGCGTGCCGCGCCGCCGGCTTCGAGCCGACGTTCGCGATCGAGGGCGGCGAGATGGACGCAGTGCTCGAATTCGTCCAGGCCGGACTCGGCACGGCGGTCGTGCCGAGCATGGTGGTGCGGGGCCGGTTCAAGGTCACGCCGATCAGCGCGCCGGGCCTGCATCGCACGGTCCTGCTGGCGCGCCGGCGCGGCCTGGAACCGCCCAGGGCCGCGCAGGTGCTGATCGAGAGCCTGACCGAGTTCCTGCGCGCGAGCGCCGCAGGCGACACGCTGCCGCCCGGGACGAGGACCGCGGTGCTCTGACCCGACCGCCCCGGCCGGGCGGCGCGGGCGCGGGCGCGCCGGGTTCGGGTCTGCTCCTAGACCGGCTCAGGACAGCCAGTCGGTGTAGCGGGTGGGGGCGATGCGGGCGTCGCGAGGCGCGATGATGGCGTCTCCATGGACAGCTGCGAACATGCCGGCGTTGTCGTCGGTGACCACGCTGCGGCCGTCGGGCTTGGCCGCCAGCGTGATCCGGCCGATCTCGTCGAGCGGGTAGACGTCGGGGCCCGCGACGTTGCGGGTGCCGTTCAGCGGGCTGCCCTCGGCGGCCTCGGTCACGGCCCGGGCGACGTCCGCGGCGGCGATCGGCTGGATCGGGGTGCGCGGCAGGCGCACGATGTCGCCGTCGGTCGTCATCGCCAGCGTCGCGCCCATGAACTCCATGAACTGCGTGGCCCGCACGATGGAGTACGGGATCGGCCCGGCCTTGAGCACGTTCTCCTGCAGGGTCTTCGCGCGGTAGTAGTCGAGGTCGGGCACCTGGTCCACGCCGACGATCGAGAGGATGACGAAGTGGCCGACCCCGCCCTTCTCGCTCGCCGCGAGGAGGTTGTCCATCGAGGTCTGGAAGAAGCCGATCGACTTGTCGTCGAAGGTCGGCGAGTTCGCCAGGTTGACGACCACGTCGGCAACCGAGACCGCGGCCTCCAGGCCCTTGCCGGTGATGATGTCCACGCCCGTGGACGGCGAGTGCGGCACGGCCTCGTGCCCGTCCGCGTTGAGGTTCTTCACGACCTGCGAGCCGATCAGGCCTGTTCCGCCGATGACTGCGAACTTCATGGACTGCTCCGATTCCTGCGTGTGTTCGTATCAGTGTTCTTGTTGGTTGCGGGCGGGTGGACGGGTGGGGCCCCTTCGTATCAGCCTTCGACGGCCGGCTGGTCGGCGCGGGCCGTCGGGATGGCCGCCGTCCGGGTGCCCGCCGGGCGGGTCGCCCCGAAGAGCACGGTCTCGACGGTGGTCCGCAGCAGATCGCCCGCCGACCAGCCGAGTTCGTGCGCCAGCTGTGAGTCGAGCAGCCGCTCCACCGCGCCGCGGACGACCTCGCCCAGCAGTTCGGGCGGCGCAGGCAGCAGGCCCTGCCGGTGCCCGTCGCGGAACAGTTCGTCGAGCCGCTGGTAGACCACCTCGTCCACGCGGCGCTCCACGTAGCGGCGGATCACCGCGTCGCCGCCGCGCCCCGCCGCCAGCTGAGCCCCGCCGATCCGGCCCATCTCGCTGCCCGCCGCGACCAGGAACCGGTGGACCCGCACGTCGAACGGCCGGCCCGCCGCGTCCTCGGCCGCCGCCACCAGCTTCCGCTCGATCGCCGCGAACCGCCGGTCGAGCACCGCCGTCAGCAGGCCGCGCCGGTCCGGGAAGTGCCGGTAGATCGTCTTCTTGCTCATCCCGAGCTCGCGGGCGAGATCGTCCATGCTGACCCGCCCGGAGCCCGGCGCGAAGAACAGCCGGCCGGCCGCTTCCACGATCACCTCGGCGCGCTGTGCGTCGTCGGCGCCGGAATTCGCTCCGGGAGTCGCTCCGGCGATCTCCCCGGAAGCCCCGGAATCCGCCTCCGAAACTCTGGGAACGCGAATCGTTTCCATGGTTCCCATGCTCGCCGCGCGTCCTCCGAACTGTCAAGGCGAAGGGCCCGAGAGCCATGACCGCGTCCAGGACACGACCGCGTCGCCGGTGCGTCGCGCCTCGTCAGAGGCGGATGACGACGAGCGCGGCGTCGTCGGTGGCGCCGGCCTCGGGGAGCAGGTCGGCCAGGAGCGCGTCGGCGACCTGCTCCGGGGAGAGCGACCGGTGAAGGGTCAGTGAGTCCGCGAGGCGGGCGAGACCGACGTCGATGTCCTCCTTGCGGCGCTCGATCAGTCCGTCGGTGTACAGCACGAGCGTGTCGCCGGGGGTGAACTCGTGCCGGGCCTCGTGGCGGGTCCCGTGCTCCGGCCGGGCGGCGAGCGGCGGTTCGGTGGCCTGCTCGAGGAACACCACGGAGCCGTCGGAGCGCACGAGCGCGGGCGGGGGATGCCCGGCGCTGCTGTAGGTGAGGCGGGCCGCCGGCCAGTTGATCCCCACGCACACCGCCGTGGTGAACTCGGCTCCGGTCACCGAGCGGGCGTAGAGGCCGAGCGCCTCGAGAGCCTGGGCCGGACCGGTCGAGATCCGGGTGGCGGCGGACAGGCCGCTGCGCAGCTGGCCCATCACCCCCGCGGCGATCAGGCCGTGCCCGGCCACGTCGCCGACCGCCACGACCATGCGCCGACCCGGCAGTTCGACCAGGTCGTACCAGTCGCCGCAGACGTTCAACGCGCCGACCGCCGGCCGGTAGCGCACTGCGGCCCGGCGCGGCTCGGTCAGACGCGGGGTGGGCAGCATCGCGTCCTGCAGCGCGAGCGCGACCACGCGCTCGTGGGCGTGCGCCTGGCGCAGCCGCTCGTTGACCTCCTGCAACTCGCGGGACCGGGTGTAGAGGTCCGCCTCCAGAATCCGGCCGCGATCGCCGGCCGCGCTCTCGCGTGCGTGGATCAGCTCGGTGACCTCCTCGACCCGGTGCACCAGCAGGACCACGCGGCCGTCGGCGCCGAGGACGGGGACGTTGATCGGGCTCCAGTAGCGCTGCTCCCACTCCCCGGGGCGCTCGAGCGACTGGACGTCGTAGCGCTGCAGCGCCATCGTGTCCGGCAGCCCGGTGGCGAGCACGCGGCGCAG
>Ga0310811_10006738_pt1 | contig 14695 bp, 6 predicted proteins | sample YCmetagenome_FD_207642 | JGI IMG/M metagenome (GOLD analysis project Ga0310811, IMG submission 207642) | Soil microbial communities from experimental microcosm in Duke University, North Carolina, United States - YC | ecosystem: Engineered > Artificial ecosystem > Soil microcosm > Unclassified ...
AGGTTGATGAAAAGAGGCAGGGGCTTTATCAGGATATGAGCCATTAACTCAGAGCGATAACATAGCGTACCCTGCTTCTTCTCAATCTGTTTTATTCATTAAATTTAATTATGCTAATCTAAAGGAGCGATAGCGAAGAATCTTATAAAAACGACAGATAAAGCGTACAAGATCCTTCACTATCGCTCAGGATGACAGGTTGGTGATTAATCGCACTAAACCACTCTTCCAACGCGTTGCTACAAATAACCATTAAATGCTATATTTACCTGCTCCAACCTGGTGCATTTAATGCCTGTTATTTATAATTTATGAGAAAATATTTTTTATACCTGTCGGTGTTGTTGGCTTGCGGTGCGCGTACTTATGCCCAAACTGCTGAGGCTATTACCAAAGTCGATATCAAAGGTACCAACGCCTATTATGCCAGCAACCGCGCTCCGCTGGTGCCGCAGCAATTTATCAAGCTGCCGGTTACCGCCTTTAAACCTGCGGGCTGGTTACGCAAACAACTCGACCTGCAGCGCGCCGGCCTTACTGGTAACTTGGGCGAGATCAGCATCTGGCTGTCAAAAACCGATAATGCCTGGCTTAACAAAGACGGCAAGGGCAAATACGGTTGGGAAGAGCTGCCTTACTGGCTAAAAGGCTATGGCGATATTGCCTATATGTTGAACGACCCAAAAATGATCAAAGACACCAAGTTTTGGATCAACGCAGTACTAAACAATCAGCGTCCTGACGGCGATATGGGGCCAGTAATTACCAAGCGCAACGGCAACCGCGACCTTTGGGCCAACATGCCGATGATATGGTGCCTGCGCAGTTATTATGAATACAGCCATGACCAACGTGTCATCACCTGCCTAACCAATTACTTTAAATGGTTACAGGCTTACCCTGACGATAAATTCCTGAAAGATTACTGGGAAAACAGCCGCGGCGGCGATTACCTGGTGAGCATTTACTGGTTATATAATATTACCGGCGATAAATTTTTGCTGGACTTGGCTACCAAAGTCGACAAAAACACGGCCGACTGGCGCCAGGCCGATAACTTGCCTAACTGGCACAATGTTAACGTGGCCGAGTGTTTCCGCGAGCCGGCAACTTATTGGCTGCAAAGCCACAACGCTGCCGATTTGAATGCGTCGTACAATGATTTTAAGCTGATCCGCAATATTTACGGGCAGGTGCCGGGCGGTATGTTTGGTGCCGACGAAAATGCGCGGAAAGGCTATGACGACCCGCGCCAGGCTGTCGAAACCTGTGGCATGGTTGAACAAATGACCAGCGACCAATACCTGCTGCAATATACCGGCGATACCTTTTGGGCCGACAACTGCGAGGACGTGGCCTTTAACACCTTCCCTGCTGCTTTCACCAGCGATTATAAAGCGCTGCGCTATCTTACTGCCCCTAACATGGTGCAAAACGACAGCAAGAACCACTCGCCGGGTATTGATAACAACGGTCCGTTTTTAATGATGAACCCTTTTAGCAGCCGTTGCTGCCAGCATAACCACAGCGCAGGCTGGGTTTACTATGCCGAAAATGCCTGGATGGCTACGCCTGATAATGGCCTTGCGGCACAACTGTACCAGGCCGGCACCATTACTGCTAAAGTAGGTAAAGGCAACACGGTAAAGATTACCAGCGCTACGCAATATCCGTTTACTGATGTGGTAAACTTCACCATTACTACTGCAAAACCGGTTACTGCTGCGTTCCCGCTTTACTTTCGTATTCCAAGCTGGTGCAAGGGTGCAAGTATTGCTGTAAATGGTGGTGTTATCAAAATGCAGGCTACTCCGGGCGGATACATCAAACTGGCCGACAAATGGAAAAACGGCGATAAGATCAGCCTGAAACTGCCGATGCACATCATGGTGCGCCAGTGGGCCCAGAACAAAAATAGCGTGAGCGTTAATTACGGTCCGCTTACTTATTCTTTGAAAATTGGTGAGACTTATAAAAAAGAGAACAGCACCACCACCGCCATGGGCGACTCGCACTGGCAACCCACTGCCGACCCGAACAAATGGCCATCATTCGAGATCTACCCGTCAACTCCGTGGAACTATGGTTTATTGTTAGATGCCAGGCATCCCGACAAATCATTTACCGTAGTACGCAGAGCATGGCCCAAAGATGGCAACCCGTTCACCAACGCCAATGCTCCTATTGAACTTAAAGCCAAAGGCAAACAAATTACCGACTGGACCATTGACCAATACGGTCTATGCGGCTTGTTGCCACAAAGCCCGGTTAAAACCGGCACCACCAGCACTGCGCTAACTTTAGTGCCTATGGGTGGCGCACGTTTAAGAATATCAGCTTTCCCGGTTGTTGAGTAAATAATCCTGGAGCTATAAAAAAGAAAGCCCGGTGCGTTTGTACCGGGCTTTCTTTTTGACACCAAACTGTCAAATCGGCCTAACGCTATATTCAACAAGCGCATTTATTAAGTATTTTAGGCCAATAATGAACAAACAGATACGCTGCTTTGGTATTTTATGGCTATGCGCGATGATAGCATCCTGCGGTCCGTCAGATAAAAATGAGCATCAAACCGTATTCAATTTAAATCTGGACGAGGGCCTTACCTCGCTCGATCCGGCTTTTTGCCGCAATCATAACACCATTTGGATGGATAACCAGATCTATAACGGGCTGGTACAGATTGACGATAGCCTGAAAACATCGCCTTGTATCGCCAAAAGCTGGGATATTTCTGCCGATGGCAAGGTCTATACCTTTCATTTGCGTAACGACGTCTGCTTTCAGGACGATCCCCATTTTAAAAATGGCAAAGGTCGTAAAGTAGTCGCTGCCGATTTTGTGTACAGCTTCAGCCGGCTCATCGACCCAAAAGTTGCTTCGTCAGGCTCATGGATTTTTAGCGATAAAGTCACCGGCAAAGAATCATTTCAGGCTATTGATGATACTACCTTCTGTATTACATTAAAGCAGCCTTTCGCGCCGTTTATCAGCATGCTTACCGCACAATACTGCTCGGTGGTACCGCATGAGGTGGTTGATTTTTATGGGAAAGATTTTCGCAGCCATCCGGTGGGTACCGGTCCGTTCAGGTTCAAGTACTGGAAAGAGGGCGAGATACTGGTTTTGCTCAAAAACCCGAAATATTGGGAGAAAGATAACAAGGGGCAGCAGCTTCCTTACCTGGATGCCATCCGCGCTACTTTTATTGACGATAAGCAGACGGCGTTCATGGAGTTCATCAAAAAGAACCTGGATTTTTTTAATGATATTGATGGCAGCTATCGCGATGACATCCTGACCAAATCAGGCCACATCACCAGCAAATATAAGGGCAAGTTTGTATTGAGTACCGGCCCGTATCTGAATACCTTGTATTTGGGGATGCTGGTGGACACAACCCTGCCCATCGTCAAACATTCGCCTTTGCGAATATTGAAAATACGCCAGGCTATCAACTACGCCATCGACAAACAAAAACTGGTAAAGTACCTGCGCAACAGCCTGAGCACACCGGGTACGCAGGGTTTTGTACCTAAAGGGATGCCGGGTTTTAGTAATGATGTTAAAGGATACAGCTACAACCCCGCCAAAGTGCGTCAGCTATTGGCTGAAGCGGGTTACCCCGAAGGGAAAAACCTGCCGGTAATTACGCTAACTACTACCGTACTTTATCATAACCTGATTGAATACATTCAGGGCGAGTTGGAAAGCGCCGGCATCAAAACCAAAATTGAGGTAACACAAGGCGCCAGTCTGCGCGAGATGGTGGCCAAAAACAGCATCAACTTTTTTTATGGTACCTGGATAGCTGATTATCCGGACGCCGAGAATTATCTGTCATTGTTCTATTCAAAAAACAAAATCCCATTCGGACCAAATTATACCGGGTTTAGCAATGCGCAGTTTGACCAACTGTTTGAACAGGCCTATAACGTTAAAAGCGACGCAGAACGCTATGCATTATACCACCAAATGGACCAGGTCATTATGGACAATGCGCCCGTAGTGGTTTTATATTACGACAAGCGGGTAAACTTGTACCAAAACAACATCAGCGGCTATAGTTTGAATGCGCAGAATTTGCTGACGTTGAAAAGGGTCCGAAAAAATTAACCCTTTTGTCATTCTTCGCTATGCTCAGAATGACAAGCGATATATTTAAAATTTTATCGAAAACAAAAAGGCCTCTCCAAACGGAAAGGCCTTTTTATTTTTGATTTCAACTTTTTACTTATTAAGCCATTTGCTTACGAATGATGTTCAATGCGCCACCGGCTTTGAACCACTCAATTTGCTGAGCGTTGTAAGTATGGTTAACCTGGAACTTGTCTGAAGTACCGTCATGGTGATGTAATACTACAGTTAACTGTTTGCCCGGAGCAAATTCAGTTAAACCCAGGATATCGATTTTGTCATCTTCCTGAATTTTATCGTAGTCGGCGCTGTCGGCAAAGGTGATGCCCAGCATACCTTGTTTTTTCAGGTTGGTTTCGTGGATACGGGCGAACGATTTCACCAATATAGCACGAACGCCCAGGTGACGTGGCTCCATCGCAGCGTGCTCGCGTGATGAACCTTCGCCGTAGTTCTCGTCGCCTACAACAATTGAACCTATACCATGCGCTTTATAATCGCGCTGAGTGGCAGGCACCGGGCCGTATTCGCCGGTCAGCTCGTTTTTAACGGTATCAGCCAAGCCATTAAAATAGTTAATAGCACCAATCAGCATGTTATTACTGATGTTATCCAGGTGACCGCGGAATTTTAACCATGGGCCGGCCATTGAGATATGGTCAGTAGTACATTTACCTTTAGCTTTAATCAGCAAACGTAAACCGGTAAGGTCTGTACCTTCCCATGCTTTAAACGGATCAAGCAATTGCAGACGTGCAGAGTTAGGGTCAACCTTAACTACAACGCTGCTACCGTCTTCAGCCGGAGCCTGATAGCCTGCGTCCTCAACCGCATAGCCTTTAATCGGCATTTCTAAGCCTTGTGGCTCGTCCAGTTTCACTTGTTCGCCGGCTTCGTTGGTCAGCGTGTCGGTGATTGGGTTAAATGTCAGATCGCCGGCAATAGCAAACGCAGTAACAATTTCAGGCGATGCTACGAAAGCGTGGGTATTAGGGTTACCGTCCTGGCGTTTTGCAAAGTTACGGTTAAACGAAGTAATGATAGAGTTACGACGGGTAGGATCGTCAGTATGACGAGCCCACTGACCGATACACGGTCCGCAAGCGTTAGCCAATACCACACCACCCATTTTATCGAAAGTATCTAAGTAACCATCACGGTCAACTGTATAACGAACCTGCTCGCTACCAGGGGTGATGGTAAACTCGGCTTTGGTTTTCAAACCTTTGTCGATAGCCTGTTTAGCGATAGATGCCGAGCGGGTAATATCCTCATAAGATGAGTTGGTACATGAACCGATCAAACCAACTTCCAGTTTCTCAGGCCAGCCATTCTCTTTAACCGCAGTAGCAAATTTTGATAAGGGCCATGCCAAATCAGGAGTAAACGGACCGTTAATATGTGGTTCCAACTCGCTCAGGTTAATCTCGATAACCTGGTCAAAGTATTGCTCAGGGTTAGCGTAAACTTCGGCGTCGCCGGTTAAGTGTTCTTTGATAGCGTTGGCAGCATCGGCAATGTCGGCACGTTTTGTACCACGCAGGTAGATTTCGCTTTTTGCGTCATAACCAAATACTGAGGTGGTAGCACCAATCTCAGCACCCATGTTACAGATGGTACCTTTACCGGTAGCGCTAAGCGACTCTGCACCATCGCCAAAATATTCAACAATAGCACCGGTACCACCTTTTACAGTAAGGATACCTGCTACTTTCAGGATAACGTCTTTTGCAGATGCCCAGCCAGACAGTTTACCTGTAAGCTTCACACCAATCAGTTTCGGGAATTTAAGCTCCCATGGCAGGCCAGCCATTACGTCGCAGGCATCAGCGCCACCAACACCAATGGCAATCATACCTAAACCACCTGCATTTGGCGTGTGGCTATCGGTACCAATCATCATACCACCCGGGAAGGCATAGTTCTCTAACACTACCTGGTGAATGATACCCGCACCCGGCTTCCAGAAACCAATACCATATTTATCACTTACCGAAGCAAGGAAATCATAAACCTCTTTATTTACATCTTTAGCAGTGCTCAAATCGGCATCGGCACCCACTTTAGCCTGGATCAGGTGATCGCAGTGCACAGTTGACGGCACAGCCACTTTCGGGCGACCGGCTTGCATAAACTGCAGCAGCGCCATTTGGGCAGTAGCATCCTGCATAGCTACACGGTCTGGGGCAAAATCAACATAGTCAACACCGCGGGTGTAAGCTTGCTTAGCTTCGCCTTCGCTTAAGTGGGCGTATAATATTTTTTCGGTTAATGTTAGGGGTTTACCGGTAGCGGTACGTGCAGCAGCAACCCGTGCAGCGTAACGGCCGTAAACCTTTTTTATCATGTCTATATCAAAAGCCATGGGTAATGATTTATTAAGTGTAAATGTATCTTCTTATTTGTGACAGGCCTTTAAATAGCCCCTAAAATAAGGTGTGCGGCGAATTTACGAATTATAACAAATAAACTGAACTACAGTATTGTCACAATGTTATTTGGAACTGTTATAAATTGGGCGACAGAGAGCCGCCGGAGATTAGAGATCAGTTAATTAGAGATTAGGATTGACTGTCGGGGCAAAAAACATTAACTACCCGATAAATAACTATTCTTTAATTATCCTTTTATTTATTCGATAATGTATTATATTAGTTGTTGATTAAGATTTGTGCAGAAGACGCAACATTTGGTGTACCTCTGGTATGATGGCCAAATTTGCCCGGGTGCCAGAAAGATGGACAAGTTAATGCCTATACCTCTTTCCTTTTTAGCCGAAAAATCCGTCCATTTTATTAAGTTGCTTACTTAAACCAAGGCTGATAAACAAATCGATGTTTATCTATGTTAATTAATATTTACAGATAATTCTAACAGACTAACTCTATGCTGACTATAGATAAGCTTGAAAGTATTTTTCAAGACTTTCCGGTGCCCGCATTGATCCTGGCTGCAGACCAAAATTTTAAAATACTGCAGGCCAACCAGGCGTATTTACACACATTGGCCATGTCGCCTCATGACCTGTGCGGGAAGCCCATTTTTGAGGTTTTTCCTGATCAGCTACCTGACGACCCGGAATCGCCCATCAAAAAAATCTTACGATGCATCGAGTTGGCCATACAACTGAAAACCCCGCAAACACCCGGCACCATACCCTATCGCATTCCTGACGAGCACGGCGGATTCAACCTGCGATTCTGGATGTTGGATTACATCCCCATTATGGATAAAACCGGCAAGGTTGCTTTTGTATTACAGCTTACCCATGAGATAGTTGAAAATCAAATTATCGATAAAATACAGTCGACCACTAAAGGTGTCCCGTACGAAAGGATGTTCGATACCGCCCAGAACGGGTTCTTCCTGGCTGATAAAAACGGAGAGGTACTGGCGGTAAATAACGCTGCCTGTATCATGTTTGGCTATTCAGAAGAAGAGTTTAAACGGCTAAGGCGGCATGATTTATTGGTGACCGACGAAAATATGCAACGCCTGCTTATAAGGCGTGATGAAGAAGGCAAGGTCAGTGGCGAAGTCATCGCCATAAACAAAAACGGCATCCGGTTTCCTTGCGAATATTCATCGGTACGCTTTATTACGCCCGATGGCAAACAGCGGTATTGTACAGAGATCATCGACATTCGTAGTTGGAAAGATGCCGAGGAAAAAATGCGTCAGTCTGAAGAGAATCTCCGGGCCATCTTTGACAATACCGTCGAAGGATTTGTGCTGGTAGACAAGGCCCTCGATATCATAGCCTTTAATGAAAAAGCCGGCGAAGTTATCCTTCAATACATCGGCCAAAGAAAAGTTACAGTTGGCGCATCGCTGCTTGACTACCTGGCGCCTGACCGGCAGATTGTTTTCCGAAGCATTGCCGAACAGGTGCTTAAAGGCGATGGAATAGAGTACGAAAGGCCATACCCGCTTCCGGATGGAAGAACTCGCTGGTTTAGCTTTGCCGTTAATCCCGTAAAAGAAAATGGCACCGCTATAGGTTTATGTATTTCAGGCAGAGATATCACCAAACAAAAACTGGCCGAAGAAAAATTAGTGCAATCTGAAGAAAAATACCGTAAGATATTTGACCTGAGCCCGCTACCCATATGGATATATGACCTGGACAGCCTTTGCATACTCGAAGTAAATGAGGCAGCTGTAAAACACTATGGCTATTCGCGCAGGGAGTTTTTGTCGATGACCATTTTAGATGTCAGGCCACCCGAAGATACCGGCGCCCTCATAGATCTTTTAGATGGCATAGAAGAAAACCGCGAAAAACCGGTCAACTACTGGCGCCATGTTAAGAAAAATGGCGAGATTATTTTTGTCGATATCACCGGCCACGCCATTAACTTTTATGGCCCAAACGCACGCATTATTACCTGTCGTGATGTTACTGAAACCATTAAAGCTGAGGCCGAATTGCTGCGCAGCAACGAGCGTTTCCGGGAAGCGGCCCGGGCATCGTCTGACGCGATATGGGACTGGGACCTCGCCTCTGACACTGTATTTCTGGGCGAAGGATTCAGCACCTTATTCGGTTATAGCGAAGCCAACAATACCGTGCCCCGCAAATGGTTTGTAGACAGAGTGCACCCTGACGAACGGCCAAGAATATCAATACGCGTACAACAAGTAATTAAGGGAACCCGGAGCGAGCGCTTTCAGGACGAATACCGATTCAGGCGAGCCGATGGCACTTACGCCATTGTCTGTAATAGCGTGGTAATAGTATGCGATGAAAACAAGAAACCAATGCGCGTTATTGGCGCCATGACAGACATCACCCACCAAAAAGAAGAAGAGCAGCATTTGCGTCAACTCGAGTCGGTAATTACCAACACCACCGACGCCGTACTCATTGTTGATGTAAGTAATCAGCCCCCGGAGGTTATTTATGCCAACCCAACCTTTTATAAAAACAACGGCTATACACCAAAGGAGATCAAAACCCATGGCTTTACCCTGCTGCATGGCCCTGACACCGATTTGGCAGAACTAGCCAAATTAGAACAAGCTATCCAAAATGGTAAAAGCTGCCAGGTACAAGTCGCTTTTTATAAAAAGAATGGCGAGCGGTACTGGGCCTCGCTGGCAATTTCGCCTGTGACGGATGCCAAGGGGAACGTCAAAAACTATATAGCCATTGAACGCGACATTACCGAGCGCATGAATTACCTTACCGCAATTGAGCAGCAGAACAAGCAGCTGCGTGAAATTGCCTGGGTGCAGTCGCACAAGGTAAGGGCGCCGCTGGCCAGTATACTCGGGCTAACCGACCTGCTTATTGAGGACCCCAACGGCCCACACAGTAAAGAAACCCTGGAGATGCTCAAAAAATCGGCCGAAAAGCTGGATAATGTTATTCATGAAATTGTAGAAAAAACTGATGATGTAAATCAAGAGGCTACACGTTGAAACAGCCTCTTGATTATTACCGCGGCCGCTTTTTACCGTCACGTCATTGCGAGCGATAGCGTGGCAATCCCTACACAAGCTAAGCAAATTTGGAGGCACAAGTACTCCATGCTGTGGCTTACGCCGCATACTTGCGCCAGAGGGGCGATGCCCGGCATCTTTTACCACGACAGCTGCCGCAGCGTCCCGCTTGTGGCTTTATTAAAGTCCAATAGATTGAATTATACTTTGCTTAACACGAATTGGAATACCCTTTAATTGATTATTAATTATGTACAAAGCCTTTGTAGAATTATTTTGACTAGCTTCATAACGTGCCCTCATAATTAGCAAAGAGTTTTGTTGATTCTCATTATCCAACTTGGTTATTCGTTCGTATTTGGTCAAGGTATCCGACATTTCGATCGTATTGCCTGCTTTTTCGGCAATGGCAAACTTTTTATGGAGCAAGAAAACAGTTTTACCAAATTCGTCAATCGCTTCATTAATTCTCTTTAATGACTCCTGCGGGTTATGCCTAACAAATAACTCATAATCTGCTTCTGCTACCGCAGCTATTTCGCGAGCTTTTGCTGTTTTGATTGTTTTAATTTCTTCCAAAAGATTTTTTATTACTACCATATGGCTTTTTGCATCAGGACGCCTTACCAAACAATCAAAATAAGCCTGCATATGAAAAGGATTAGATGAATCGTTTTCATAATTTAACTTAGCTAGCTGAAATGCCTCTTCATGTAACTCTAAATAAGATAATACTCTTACAAGTTCACGTTGTGCTCTAGCGAATTTCGGATGTTCGTCTAACGCTTTTTGAAAACTTGTTAATGCCAATTCCGCTTGTCCACTAATTCTATAATAGAATCCAATTAAAAAGTGATAGTCAGCCCCTCTAAAAAACTTTGCTTCGCTTAATATCCTTCTGTCTTTTAACCTGGCAAGTGCTAAACAAAGCCAAAACTTAATTTCGTACAAAATCCCATAATCAAGCATCTTATCACGTTCAAGGATTTTATCACCTAAAATTACTACGTCTTTATAATTTTTGTCCCTTTCATAAAGGGTTATCATTGTTTTTAAATAATGAGAAGGAAGTAATAAACGACTTTTAAAACTATAATTATTGATGAGCGCTCCTTTTAACGAATAAAAAAAGTTACTCAAATCAGAATTGGAAAAATTAAATGTTGTTAAGTATATCTCAATATGTTTTTTTAAACGTTCCTTATATTTTGAGTTAATGGTATAGCCTGCTCTTAATAAGAAATTTCTTATTCCTTGATTTAGCCTTATATACTCTCTATTACTTCCTATATACTCGACAATAGATCGTCCCAGCAAATCATCCACAATTCTATCTATAATATCATTCCCCAAATCAGAAAGTATTTCTTCCAACAAGTCTTGACTAATAAAATCAAATTCTGTTAACATAGCCAAAACGGTTTGATAGGAGCTGTTAGTTTCAATTTCTAATACGATTTTATTAAATATTGTTTTTTGGTAATCTCTAACGAGATTATAATCTTTAAGCAATTGCTTAGCACCAACTTTCTTTAATAATTCAATACAGTAATGAACCTGCTCTGGAAATCCATTAAACCCTTCATTTAACTGTTTAAGATCTTCGGGCGAAATGTTAATTTCGTTTATCGAAGCCAACCTTTTTAGTAAACCGGCTGTTTCAATTTTTGTTAGTTCTGATATCTCTATGTGAAAAGTATCATCAAAGCCTACTATATCTTTGTAATTAGGTTTATATTGCGATGCCAGACAAATTGTAATTTGCTCTTTTAGACCAAATTCCTTCCAATCATTTAATATTTTTTTAAACCAGTTTACTATGTTTCTTTCTGGCAAAATTATCCCACCATCATCTTCGATTAATATTACCTCGTTAAAAGATTGAGCATCTTTCAACAATTGTAAAGCTATTTCAATTTTAGTCTCAATGGTGGCGTCTATTAATGAAGGAAAATCCATTTCCTCACTAAACCCTAAATCATATAGCTTGAGTAAAAAATCTTCAATGCTTTCTCTGCTACTTAGTGTAATCAAAGGAAAATCGTAGGATTCTTTGGGAAGAGTATTAGTTTTGACTAAAGCATGTCGCAAAAAACTTCTTCTTCCAATTTTAGGCAAACCAGAGGCTATAACTATATTTGGGTTATCAAGATGTAAGTCATCAATGCGTTCTTCAAATTTTTTTATTTCTTCGTTTCTACCAACGAATATTCCATCTCGTTCTTTCAGCTTAGGGTGTTTCTCCCAGGCAATTTCTTGTAATCTCCGTCTAATTAATCTACTTGCCTTACCTGTTCTCAATACATGTTTGAGATTATAATTATCACGTAACCAATCCGGAATCCGAGGATCGGAAAAAAGTATTCGTGTATCTATTATCAACGGATAGATTTTTGCAATTGACTTGGCATCCAATCTTTGTTTTGCCAAATTCAACTCGGCTATTACCCATTGCGAACTCAAAGCTTCATCAGATAAAAGCAAAACAAACAAATCAGTTTTATTTATTAGGCGAATTATTTCATCACTAGTAATAAGGCCTTCTTCGAAAGATTTTGAGTCAATTATTGCAAAAGTTTTCAAGTCATTTGCGATTTTCTCTACAAACGGTTTTTGAACGCTACTGTGGGATAAAAAGGCTTGAGGCATGTAGTTTTTTTAACTAATTTATAAAAATCTAACTAAACTTAATAAAAGATTTCTTTCCGTTAGCGTAGCAGGTCGCGCCTCTCCCTGTATAAATTACTTTTCATCAAACGGATAGGAAAATTCAGCCTCTGGTCGGTGTTATCACCGCACCAGCGTGAAAGTACTCAGCGAGTGTAGAGTTTGCTTCGTTCCTCGCAATGACGTGGTGGAGAAGGAATTTTTCAACAAATGGGTTACCTTTTCGAATAACCATCTTGTTTCATTCTGTTTCACTCAATTTTTACAAGAGGCTAAAAATCAGAATAATATATCAAAACTCTGTTTCACTTGTTTCATTTGTTTCACATTCGCGTGAAACAAGATGGGATGATGGATCTCATGGACTATTACTCTATCAAGAAAGTATTGATTCGCGTGCGGAGGCCGTCATCCTGAGCTTGTCGAAGGACGAGCGTAGGCCTTTGCCCGCTGTGCTTCGACGAGCTCAGCATGACACCCCCTTTTCTCATCTTTAATCTTCAATAACCAATCTTTAACCATTAACTTAGCATCACAAAAACAACCACTATGAGATCAATTGAAATTATTTCGATACCGGTTACCGACCAGCAGCGGGCCAAACAGTTTTACATCGACCTGGGTTTTGAGGTGATAGTAGAAGCGCCTTTTGAGGGTGGCGCGCAGTGGGTACAAATGGGTTTGCCGGGCGCCAAGATGCCGAGCATTACGCTGGTTACCTGGTTTAAAGACATGCCGCCGGGCTGTATTGATGGCCTGGTGATTAAAACCGACGACGTCGCCCGAGACGTGGCTGCCCTGCGCGCCAAGGGCCATGACGCCGAAGATGCCAAAGAAACACCATGGGGACTGTTCGCCGCAGTGAAAGACCCAGATAATAACCGCATTAGTTTGCACCAGTAAATATACAGCCATTGTCATTGCGAGGAGGAACGACGAAGCGACCGCACGCAGAAAAGTTCGCGGTTGCCACGCTTCGCTCGCAATGACAGATAGTTTATATGTGGCTATTCAAACCGTTCTGCCAGGAACTTGCCGGTATAACTATCTTTAAGTTTAATCAAATCCTCGGGCAAGCCTTCAAAAACGACGTTGCCGCCACGGTCGCCGCCTTCGGGGCCGATGTCTATCACCCAATCCGCACACTTGATCACGTCCATGTTATGTTCAATGACGATTATGGTATTGCCGTGCTCCAGCAGCGCGTCGAACGACTTCAATAGCTTCTTGATATCGGCAAAATGCAGGCCGGTTGTTGGTTCGTCAAACACAAATAAGGTTTTATGCGGGTTGTTGCCCTTCACCAGGAACGACGCCAGCTTGATACGCTGCGCCTCGCCGCCTGACAAGGTATTTGACGATTGCCCCAGCTGCACATAGCCCAAACCAACGTCATACAAAGGCTTGATCTTGGCGATGATCTTAGGTTCGGCTGCGAAGAACTCGAGTGCATCTTCAATGGTCATGGCCAATACGTCGGCTACGTTCTTATCGTTATAGGTTACGTCCAGAATGTGCTGCTTGAAGCGCTTGCCGCTGCAGGTTTCGCAGGTCAGGAAGATATCGGCCATAAACTGCATCTCGATCTTCACTTCGCCCTCGCCCTGGCAAACATCGCAACGGCCACCCTCCACGTTAAAGGAGAACGACGATGGCTTAAGTCCCGCCGCCTTAGCCGCCGGCCGGGCAGCGTACAGGTTACGAATCTCGTCCCAGGCCTTAACATAGGTAACCGGGTTTGAGCGCGATGAACGCCCGATAGGATTCTGATCCACCAGCTCTACCTGCTCAATCTTGTTATAATCGCCCTCAATAGCGTCATAGCTACCGGTTTGCTCGCCGTTGTAGTTGCCCAAAGTCTTTTGCAGGGCCGGCGCCAGAATGCGCTTCACCAAGCTGGTTTTGCCCGAGCCTGATACACCCGTAACCGCTGTAAACACCCCTAACGGAAACTTGACATCAATGTGCTTCAGGTTGTTCTCTCTCGCGCCTTTAATCTCGATAAAATCGTTCCATTTGCGGCGCTGTTTGGGAATAGATATTTCCTCCGCACCGCTCAGGTATTTGCCGGTAAGGCTGTTGCCGTCTTTGACAATGGCGCTATAATCACCGCTGAAGATAAGCTCGCCGCCATGGGTGCCGGCCGCGGGGCCGATGTCAATGATATGATCGGCGGCCTTCATGACTTCTTCCTCGTGCTCAACTACCAGCACGGTATTCCCAACATCGCGCAGCGACTTCAAAACACCAATAAGGCGTTGGGTATCGCGCGGATGCAGACCGATGCTTGGTTCGTCCAGCACATAAATCGATCCCACTAAACTGCTACCTAACGAGGTAGCCAGGTTAATACGCTGCGACTCACCACCCGACAGCGTGTTTGACAGACGGTTCAGCGTCAGGTAACTCAAACCCACATCGTTCAAAAAACTTAAACGACTGGTAA
>Ga0310811_10006739_pt1 | contig 14695 bp, 11 predicted proteins | sample YCmetagenome_FD_207642 | JGI IMG/M metagenome (GOLD analysis project Ga0310811, IMG submission 207642) | Soil microbial communities from experimental microcosm in Duke University, North Carolina, United States - YC | ecosystem: Engineered > Artificial ecosystem > Soil microcosm > Unclassified ...
TGGCAACACTGAGCAACGACGTCTTACACTCACACATCCACAATGAATGCAGATAACGAACAACATCAGCCAGCGTAAAGGTAGCAAAACGCTTCTGCCCATGAATCTCTTCTACATAATGAAAACAATACTCAAACTCAGGTTGTATCTGAGTAAAAGCCTGCAATTTCTGCTCAACAATTTCTGGAACCTTCGCTGTTTTAACCATCGTACCACGCCTCTTGTTCTCTCATCCCCATATGCATTCAAAGATCCATTACATCTCTGAATACCAGGGCATATCCGACGTTACAGCCTCGCTACAAAAACATTTTCACACAGCACAAAGCAGAGAACACATGATTTAGCTGATGCAATGCATATCACTGTACAAATAAGGCACGTACGAAGGAGGTTATAGGTAACAACCGCTGCTACTAATTGATGAGTAGCAGAATGAGACATTAAACGAGCGGCTTTTGACCCACAATAAAGCGACAAGCTTGAAACGCAAAAAACGTTCATGCAAAAAAGAGGAGCCGACAGTAAAAACGGCATCCTCGGCAAAGAAGACACCTGTTTTTTTGTCGGCTCTTAATTCTTTATATTGTATGACGGACGGCTTGGCTGAATCAGTTAGACCAGATCGATCTTGCCCTCGGTAACCTGTCCTTCACGCGAAATCCGAAATGCCCGTGCGTATGGCGATTCAGGGCGTAAGCGATAGGAAAAAATGATATAGAGATAGCCGCTGCGCTTTGCCCAATCGATATCTCGTGCGGATGGATAGGCTTCTGTAATCGGATGAGAGTGGTAATAGATCATATCTCCATCATACTCGTCGATATCGTTGTAGATACGAACGATATCCGCCTCACTGATGATCGAGAAATCGTCCGGTCGTTCAGCGACATTCTCCGCAGGATAATGCTTGACCACCAGATCACCCTGGCTACCAAGCGCACCACAAATCTCATCTGGATAGCCAACCTCGACACGAGCCACCATTTCCTGATAGATCGTTTCAGGAACACGTACGACAAAACTTGCCTCTACTACCATAATATTTTCGCCTCTAAGGTATCTTCGAGCTGATCCAATTCCATCGTCCACAGATCTTCACTCAGGTATTTCCACCCACCATCAGCCAGGATCGTGACAATATTCCCACGCTCCAGACTGGCGGCAACACGCAAAGCCGCATGCAGAGATGCACCACATGAAGGCCCGGCAAAAATGCCCTCCTGATCCTTGAGCTGTCGCGTGCGTCGAATCGCGTCCGTACCAGAAACCAGAATTTTAGCATCCAATACGGATTGATCCAACACAGGGGGAACAAAACCATCAGCCAGGCTACGTAAACCCTGCACACCATCTCCCTGTTGTGGTTCTGCCGCAACTATCTTAATGGCTGGATTATACTCTTTAAGCCGTCGAGCATTCCCGGTCAGTGTGCCACCAGTACCCAGACCAGCCACAAATACGTCAATCTCAGGAAGATCATGAATAATCTCAACCGCCGTCCCCTCATAGTGGGCATTGGGGTTGGCCTGATTTCCATACTGATACAACATCACGTAGCGCTCATCTTTACTGGCAAGCTCTTTCGCCATCCTGACCGCCCCATTGCTACCCTGTGTGCCATCTGAATAAATGATCTGCGCACCATACAACTCCAACATCTGACGACGCTCATTGGTAACGTTATCAGGCATGACTGCGACAAACTGATAACCTTTGATACGGGCAATCATTGCCAACGCGATGCCAGTATTTCCGCTTGTTGGCTCAAGCAGAATTGAGCCGGGCTGCAAACGCCCACTCGCCTCTGCCTCTTCAATCATCTTTTTCGCAACGCGATCTTTGACACTTCCTGATGGATTTGCGCCTTCTAGCTTGGCATAGATCCTGACCTCTGGACGAGGGCTAAATGACTTTAACTCTACCAGCGGCGTGTTACCAATTGTCTCCAAGATGCTGCCGTAGCGCATATGTCTCTCCTAACGTCCACCCGCCATTGCAGGCAAGAGAATGACGGTATCGCTTGGACCAACAGGGGTCTCCAGCTTCTGCAAATAACGAACGTCCTGATCGTTGACATAGATATTGACGTAGCGACTGAGTTCCTGCGCATCCTCTGGCTGGATCTGCTCTTTCAAAGCCGGATAGTTTGTGTACAGATCTGCTAAAATTTCTCCAAGCGTGCTACCCTGAGCACTGACTTGCTTTGAACCATTCGCCGAGGGACGCAATATTGGCGCTAAACGAACTGTAGCCATAATTATATTCTCCTTCACAGCACTGAAAATCAGGTTTACTTTTATTTATCTATCAATAGATATGCAGTATAAGACACTTCTCATCCAAATAGAGGAAGAGGGCGACCAACGGGCCGCCCTGCTCTTTTTTGCCTATCCTTGGGCAGCATTGACCAGTTCAACATAACGCTTCACAACGCGCCAGCAGGCACAATGTTAAAAGGCCAATCTGCTTTTTTCGCTTGCGATCTCTATTTAGGACACTGCATTCGCGAGCTGGCGAGCGGGAACAGCACATACCGCAGCATATGTTGGCAATTCTTCAGGATGTGCCCCTTCGCTACACGCAGGGCAATGCGGATCTCTAAAGAGCTTCAGCTCATTAAATTCACCAGCCAATGCATCATACGTCAGCATCCGTCCGACCAGAGGATCGCCGATACCCAGCAGTAATTTGATTGTTTCCGTTGCCTGTAATAAACCAATTACACCCGGCAGAACACCGAGAACCCCGGCCTCAGCACAACTTGGTGCCAGCGCTGGTGGGGGTGGCTCATGGTAAAGACAACGATAACACGGTCCCTCATGGGGCTGGAAGATCGTGACCTGACCATCAAAGCGGAAGACGCTTCCATGTACAACAGGCTTATTCTCAATCACTGCAATATCATTTAACAGATAGCGTGTTGGGAAATTATCAGTGCCGTCAATGATGACATCATATTCCTGCACTAATTGCTGTACGTTCGTCTCATCCAAACGCTCAATATAGGTTTTGACGTTGACATCAGGATTCAAAGCATTAATCGCAATTTTGGCGGATTCTGCTTTATACTCACCAATGCGTTCTGTATTGTGGATAACCTGACGCTGCAAGTTACTATCATCAACCACATCAGCATCAATAATACCCAGTGTGCCTACACCAGCCGCCGCAAGATAAAGAGCAGCAGGAGAACCAAGGCCACCGGCTCCGATGAGCAATACTTTCGAGTCCAGCAATTTCATCTGGCCCTGCTCACCAACTTCCGGTACCAGCAGATGTCGGCTGTAACGGCGATTCTGTGCCTCGGAAAGAGTACGTGGCTCCACAAAAGGAAATCCACCGGCCTTCCACTGCCCATATCCTCCGGTCAACGAAACCACATCTGTAAATCCCATTTGCTGCAAGGTATTTCCGGCCATGAGTGAGCGAACGCCACCAGCACAGTACAGAACGACCTTCTTAGCTTTGTCGGGGATAACCTCTTCGATCTGCGTCTCAAGGAATCCACGCGGAACATGCACAGCTCCGGGAATGTGTCCTTCATTCCACTCATTTTTCTCACGTACATCGACCAGGACGAAATCATCCTGCTTCTGTTCGCGCTGAGTTAAGGCATCATTCACTTGCGTTGCAGACCACTCAGGAACACTCTGACGTGCTCTCTTCATGATCTCGCGGAAAGCCTCACCCATGTTCATCACCTCAATGTTGACTATGTTAATCAATTTTGTTTCGAACTAGCTAACCAAAGAGTACCATGTCTATTTTTCGCTTGTCAAGGAAAACAGAGCTATACGTGGAGGTTACTCATTGGCCCTTCATCGACAGAGAATCGACGACACAATCTATAACAGTATCGGTGGTTTGATTATTCCGACGCGCACGAAATTGGTTTTCTATCCGTATATTCTTCTCATCAATATTCAAATTATATCAAATAAAGCAGATTTTCCATAACACAGCAAAGAAAATGCTGCTATTGCCAGTTGATCTTTTCTGCTGGTCAATAGCAGTCATCTTGCTTTCAGCCCTGCGCAATAGTTATGCATAGACACGCTTTGGAATGATGCCATCTGCTTCCAGGCGATCCAGCGCCTTTCTGGCTGCCACTGGTGTCCCGATCTGCGCCGCGACCTCATGCATACTCTGAACCACAGGCTTCAGGTATGGCTCATACTCTCTGGCACGGTTATAAAACATATGTAACACATATGAGGCAGTTTCTGCTAACCAAGGGGTTAACTCTTGCACGATAAGAAAATGCAACGTTGGCCCCAGACAACTTTTACCAAATTGCACCAGTTGTCGGGCAGCCATCCAGGCCACACCATGATCTAAATCTGCCAGTCCTCGCACCAGCACCGGGATCGCACGATCATCCAGAATGCCACCTAAAGCACGGTAACAATGCCAGCGTATCCAGGCCACTGGTGAATGGCTAGCTTCAAGCAAAAATGGCACTGCGGCACTCCCAAGCTGTACTAGAGAAAGAAAAACCTGGCTTCCCATTTCCTCATCCGCTGTTCGTAATGCGTTGATCAGATCTGGCACTACATCGGGATTACCAAGCCGCCCCAATGCTTTTACCGCCTGCATGCGCACGGAAGCATCAGGGTCTTTTAGGGCTGGAACAACTAATGAAGCTTCAGAGGGGCGACCCATCAGACCAAGGATATGGATAGCATTCGCACGCATAGCTGGTCGAGGATCATGAATTGCTGGCACCAATACATGCATGATCCTGACTGTTCCCATACCGGCACCGGGCATGAACAGTGTACGCAAACGGGTACGCGCAAAGGGTGAACGTAGCGGTAATGGCACAACAAAAGGTTTTCCCGCCCAGGTGCCCATTGCGATGAATTCAAGCAGGTGCGCAGCGAGCCGATCATCCTCCAGGGAGGAAACCGCTACCATCGCCCGTGGATCATTTTGTAAAATCCATAACATGAGACGCCATGCCGCACCTCGATGTCCCTCAGCGGCTTGCTGAGCCAGTATTTGCGGTGGTGTTTCTCCTACCGGGGGCGTTACATCCGTCGTTGTCTGGGGAGTGGGAGGAATTATCTGTCCAGCCATCTCATGTCGCTCTTCTGGAAAGTCTGAATGCGTTTGCATAGAAACACCTCTAAGCTAAACTAACATACTTTAGCATATGCAAGATCATGAAAAAGAAGTACATATCCTTGTATATGCAACCGCTGTTACATTCGACTCCCGTTGAGGTAAATGTCGGAAGAAATTATTTACTATTGAAAGAGACGTTACCTTGAGTATAGCATATAGGACCAACCAGCAAATAATAAAGAGTGGAAAAGCAGAAATAACTCTGCTTTTCCACTCTTCCCTTCCTGCTTATTTGTCAGCTTGCAAGGCTTTAAACACACGCTCTGGCGTCATCGGAAGATCCTCCATGCGTACACCAACAGCGTCATAAATGGCATTCGCGACCGCAGCACCGACGGGGATAACCGGCGGTTCCCCAACACCCTTCGCGCCAAAAGGTCCGATACCAGAAGGCTTCTCGATCAGAATAGGGGTAATCGTTGGCACGTCCTCACTATGGGGCAATGCATAATCCATCAATGTCGATGTAAGCAACTGGCCCAGCTCATCATATTCCAGACCTTCATACAATGCCCAACCCAGGCCCTGAGCCACGCCACCATGTATCTGACCCAATACAGCCGAAGGATTAATCGCACGACCAACATCCTGCGCCGCAACGTAAGCAAGCACACGAACACTCCCTGTCTCAGGATCAACCGCAATCTTTGCCAGATGCGCCGCATACATCGGAGAACTCACGCTCACTGCGGCACGACCACGACCATAGACCGGCTCATAACGTCCACCGAAGTGCATTGAGGCCGCCGCTATTTGCTTAAATGAAATGCTCTTGCCCGGCACGCCTCTGACCACAACCTCACCGTCTTTGATTTCCAGATCATCAACGGAGGCTTCGATCATCTCACTGGCAATCGTCAAAATTTGCTTACGAGCATCCTGCGCCGCCGCAACAACGGCTGGCCCCATCGTATAAATCGTTTTGCTGCCACCTGTCCCACCACTATAAGGCATGGTATCGGTATTATCATGCGCAATATTGATCTCTGATACTGGCGTTCCTAATGCTTCAGCGGCAATCATAGCCATTGAGGTGTCAGAACCGGTCAGATCAACAGTACCCAACACGACAGAAACAGTACCATCCGTCTCCAGACGGCATGCCGCTGCCGCAGGCTCTGTGCCACCGGGCCAACCTCCCACAGCAATACCTGTGCCAAGCTTCCATCCAGCCAACTCTGCCTCTTCGACCTGCTTTTGAGCACGCTCTTTCCATAGTGGATGTTGCTCTACCTGTGCCAGACATTCTAACAGGCCAATGGGCGGAAACTGCGGTCGCCGGGGATCATGGGTCGGGTCGCCCTCACTTAAACCATTGAGCATCCGAAAAGCGACAGGATCTATTGGTAACTGTCGACATAATTCATCAACCGTTGATTCCAACGCAAACGTTATCTGTGGTGCTCCCGGCGCTCGATACGCGCCCACCCCGGCTTTATTCGTGATGACCTCATAAGTACGAATATCCACATTTGGACAACGATATGAACAGTTCAGGATAAATCCACCCAGACGTGCTCCCGCGCCAGGGTAAGCCCCTGAATCAAAAATCACCTTGCCCTGCAACGCGACAAGAGTGCCATCACGTCTGGCCCCTAACTTTACAGTAATGACCGTCTGAGGCGCAGGATTACCAGCCAGTAAATCCTCCTGACGTGTATAAACCAGACGCACCGGCTTCCGCACAGCATGAGCAACTGCGGCGGCTAACGGTTCGGATAAACCAAATTTACCACCAAAAGCGCCACCAATCGGCAATGACTCCACATGAATGGTACGTGCAGGCATATCCAGAGCCTTCGCAATATCTGAACGGACGTCCATCATGGCCTGTGTGCTTGGATACACAGTCAATTCACGACCAGAGGCAGCGGGCACAACAGTAATGGATTGTGGCTCCATATATGATTGATGAACTGCATGTGTCCTATAGGTTCGTTCAACAATTACTGCTGCCTCACGCCAGCCCGCCTCAATATCACCAACCTGCATATGAGAAGAATCACAGACATTCGATGACAATTCTTCCTGTTCCTCTTCATCAGACTGTGATGCACCAACATCCGCATGTGCCCCACCACCCGCGATCTCACCATTCTCATCCTGATTACGAGAACGAGCCTCTGGCGATCCAGGTTGTAACGCCAGTTGCGGATCAAGCACCACGGGCAAAGGATCATAATCAACATCAACCGCCAGCGCACCATCTTCTGCCGCTGCTTCTGTCTCCCCCAACACGACCGCAACCGGATGTCCACACCAGAAAACTTCATTCTGAGCAAGCGGAGATTGGATACGGGATGAACTCTGCATCTGAGCCATCCGCAACGTTTCACTTGTGTATATTGCCACCACACCTGGAATTGCCTCTGCCGCAGCCGTATCAATCTCAACAATACGTGCATGCGCATATGGGCTAAGAACCAGACGAGCATGAAGCAAACCAGGAAATACAAGATCACCAGCATAACGAGCCATACCAGTCAATTTATCAAGGGAATCGATACGGCGTGTTGGCTTCCCAACGGCAGTAAAATCTGTCATCTGCTCGGCAGTTTGTGCCATAGAACACTACTCCATATAATCTTCTAGCAAACAAATGGCATCCAAACAAAAATCCAATGAAACAGAAAAGAGGAAGAAATACGCGCTTCTCACCATCGCGTGTTGGAAAAGAGAAATACCCAAATGCGCATGTCTATGCTCTTCAATAGTATTTCAAAAACATATACATACAAATTGCAGCGTACGATATTTTACGCAACAAAGTCAAGAAATAAGTATATAAAAATATTTCAGCACAGCAATTATGAATGGTATTCCCTTAGCTAAAATGATCCATAAGAAAAAACAGCCATGCATTCTTTTATTTATACAAAACTGGCAATAAATAGGAAAGCAAGCAAGTAAGAAAAGGGAAAGAGTATCAACAGGGGACAAAGGATAAGAAAAAAGAGCCTATGTATGCACACCAACCCGGTATGCACACATGGACTCTCTCACTTGCTATATCATACTTTGCTATCGGAAATGCGGCACAACATGTGAGACAAAAAGTTGCAGTGACTCTACATCAAGAATGCGGAACATAAAATGTGAGACACCAACAGCCTGGAACAGTTTTAATTCGCTAATCACCTCTGCTGGTGTGCCTGCGATAAAGTGCTTGCTTGAACTGCGCTGCACCTGCGCGGAATCTTCAGAAACACTCAATGTACTTAAATAAGAGAGTTTAATCTCCGCTGGATCACGCCCGATCTGCTCACAATGCTGACGCAGAATGGCTAATTTACGTGCGTATTCATCAACGGGGCAAGAATTAAAATTCCACCAATCGGCATGGCGAGCAACAACAGCCAGTGTACGCTTCTCTCCACCTCCACCGATAAGCACGGGGATTGGTGTCTCAGGCTGAGGAGCACAATACGCATCACGGACCTGATAGTGCTGACCAATGAACGTTGCGGGCTGCTGCTTACTCCACATCGTACGTAATATCTGTACTGTCTCTGCCAGCTCTTCCATACGCGTCTTGATGGTGGGGAACGGATAATTATAGGAGTGATATTCTTCTTCCTTCCAGCCCGCCCCAACTCCGAGAATCAGCCTTCCCCCTGTAATTGACTGTAAATTAGCAGCCATCTTCGCCAACAGAGCAGGATTGCGATAGGACTGTGAAAGCACAAGTGAACCAATATGGAACTGTGGATAAGCCGCAGCCAGATAACTCAGTGTCGTCAGACACTCCAGAGCATCCGTATCACCCACCTGTACGTGATCTTCCAACCAGATAGTGCTAAAACCGGACGTCGCTGTTTCAATACACCGACGATTAAACTCCATCAGTTCAGGCAGCGAATAATGAGGATCGTTCTGCCGCATCATCAAACCAAAATCAGCAGTTGCCATCTCTTCTCCTTCCAGAAAACAAGTAGTATAGACACCATGCATCCAGGCAACGATGATAAAAGCGCTCCCTTAACCATAGCACATACTGACCCTCTTTCGTGAGACATCACCAATCCATAACATGAGGCGGGGTCAGCATTCATCTCTGTCTATTCTGAGAAAAAGAAGAAATTCTACCTGAAAGCCAATTACTATCCCCCCTGCACAGGTCTGATCCGTTGCAACAGTTCAGGCTCCTGCCCTGTCACCCTCTGGACCGTCTCTGTGTCATCCCCCTGCTCCTGTAACGTTAATAGTGTCTGATGATACGCATGGATAAACTCAAACAGGCCAAGCGTCTCATCAGGAGTCAAATCAAAATTAATGCCAGCCGTATGCTTCAGGATCAAACCACATTCCTCAACACGCGCACGATAACGCCCAATGATCGCATCCATAAGAATATCCCATCCTTTTTATTCACTGGAGAAACCAACCAACTAACGTTCACACCCCAGGATCTTTCAGCACACTAATCTCCATCACGGACCTCTCCATCAACTCAACAACAAACAGGCACCGTGCGAAGAATAGACGAATCTTGCTTTCTTTTTGTTCCCATTCCCCTCCAAATTCTCCTGCACACTATCTGGCTATACAAAAAACATTCCTGATATGGATGAGATATTCACATTTCACACAACAAATACAAGAATATCTATCATCTTATAGTTCCATGCATAACAATCTTTACTGATACAGACAGGAAATCTTCCCTTGCATCATATAAGCAAACATGACAATATGTATATGACATCTACGTCACCAGCCGTCGACAACAGAAAGGATATTCACTCGTGACCCGACAAACAGGCAAGTATCCATTAAAAGTTGGTGTACAAATACAGCCGCAACATGTGACATACCCGCAATATGCTGACGCGGTGCGCCGTATCGAGGATCTCGGCGTTGATAGTATCTGGAACTGGGACCACTTCTTTCCACTCTCTGGCGATCCACAGGGAAGCAACTATGAGGGCTGGACACTACTATCAGCAATGGCAACCTTAACGACACGTGCGCAAGTTGGTTGTCTGGTAACCTGTAACGGGTATCGTTCCGCCGCTCTGATCTCTAACATGGCAAAAACGGTTGACCATATCAGTAATGGCCGCCTCATTCTTGGCATTGGCGCGGGTTGGAATCAGCGCGACTATGATGAATTTGGTTACGAATTTGGCACCGCTGGTAGTCGTCTCGCGTCATTAGAAGAATCCCTCCCCATCATCAAACAACACTGGGAAGTAGATATACCAAAGCCTATCAATGGCACAATACCGATCCTTATTGGCGGTGGTGGGGAAAAGAAAACTTTACGTCTGGCAGCCAAATATGCTGATATCTGGCATGGTTTCGGGAATGCGGAGACGTTGGCACATAAAGTTCAAGTATTGAATGACTGGTGCGCAAAAGAAGGACGCGATCCCAACGAGATCGAACGGTCAGCAGGCACCAATATTGAAGATACCGACGAAATTCGTGACTCATATGTTAAAGCTGGTACAACACATTTGATCGTTGGTATGACCTATCCATTCGATTATGATGCAGTGAAAAAGCTTGTGAGTTGGCGTGATAGTCGTCAAGGGCAACTCTAACTCACCCACTATTTCGTCATGAAAGAAGCCGGACTCGATAATCTGAGTTCGGCTTCTGCTATTTTTCTCATTCTTTATCATCAGAAAATAAAAAAAGGCGATACCGCAAATCTACGATATCGCCAGGGGTGATCGATGGGGCTCGAACCCACAACCGCTGGTGCCACAAACCAGAGCTCTGCCTGTTGAGCTACGATCACCATGTGGTGTTTCTCAACACACCAGCATTATAGCCGAGGCTCTCACTATTGTCAATACCCAAATTACGATTTTTTTGTTCTCATTCTCTGATCCGTATATACGCATGTACCACCAGCCGCAGTGCTGTTTCCTGAGCCATTTCTCCAGTACTTTACTGATACCCAGAAAAAAGGCATCCTCACCTGCTCAGCATTATCAATAATGGGGCACTCTTGACAAGCAGATGCCACTGTCCTACACTCCAAAGAGAACAAGATCTATAACGACACACTATCTCAGGTCATAGAAACTTGCGAGAGAAAAGGATACGACCAGGTATGTCACAGGGACCGCACAATGTTTCCGGTGGAACAGGTGATCCAGAAAGCACGCCAACACAGGAGTCAGTTCTGCAAGCAGAAGCTGATCTTTCAACGCTACCAGAATTGCCACCAGGCGTTTTCATTCCCGCACCAAGCCGCACTCCACGTCGGAAAACCATCTGGCCTGATGCCATAGATGTAATCTTTGAGAAAGATCCCGCGTGTAAAAACATTTTTGAAGCCCTGCTCTATCAAGGCTTATGGGCAATATTGTTTCATCGTGTCGCGCACTCACTCTATAACGCACGTGTACCATTACTTCCACGCATCATATCCCAGTTCGCACGCATTATCACAGGCGGCATTGAGATACATCCAGGTGCACAAATCGGGAAACGCTTTTTCATTGATCATGGAGCGGGAGTGGTTATCGGTGAAACTACAGTCATTGGCGATAATGTGATGCTCTATCATCAGGTAACGTTGGGAGCTACAGGCTGGTGGCGTCCAAGTCCAGGCCGCAAACAAAAACGACACCCAACAATTGAGGATGATGTCTCGATTGGCGTTGGAGCAGCCATTCTTGGCCCCATCACCATCGGTAAAGGCAGCCGTATTGGTGCGATGACACTTGTTTTAGAATCAGTGCTCCCAAATTCTGTCGTTGCCGCAAAACCAGCAGAACTCCTGGTAAAAAGTGGCGAGACGCTTGAAAAACATCAAGAGTTGACACAGGGTTGGAACAGTGAAAGCTGGGAAATGGACTATCAGATCTAAAACAACTCGCAACAATCTTTTCGGCTAACTACTAAATATCAGTTTAATCAGGCAACGCTCAAATCAGTGGAAAGCGCCACTCGCTAACGATCGCGCTTTTCTGCTCTCGCGATTCACCTCTGAAATACTCTTAAAATACACATAGACACATATCAACTTATATTAACAAAAAAACTGGGTATGCAGTATTTTACCCATAACGCTCCCGATTATTTCTTTATGGCTCACAAATATGCTCTATGCGAATTGGATAATTGCTACACATGTCATGAAAAATCCTCATCTGTTCTTGAAATTTCATAAGATATCCACCAACATTCGTGCTCGACTCAGTATGGGGTTATTGCTATAATAACTCTAGTTATATCTTCTCTACTTTTCAAATGTATCGTGCGGGCATTGTGCTGCGTACGAGCAGAGAACAGGATATAGCACAACACTAATCGGAGGTCATTTCTTGTCTCCACAACTACCAGGGAACTTGATTATCGGACAATCTGGAGGAGCCACGGCTGTTATCAATGCCAGTCTGGTGGGCGCGGTAGAGACCGCACTCAAAGAACATCGGATCACCGGTATCTATGGCATGCAGAATGGTATTCAGGGATTACTCGCTGAACATATCATTGATCTACGCCAACAACCAGCAACAATCTGGCAACAGCTTCTTTATACTCCATCCGCTGCGCTGGGTGCCTGCCGCTACAAACTACAGGAACAAGACCCGGAACGTATCATCGAAATTTTCAAGCGCTATGCTATTCACTATATGCTCTACATCGGCGGTAATGACTCAGCCGATACGGCTCATCGTCTGGCTCAGGCTGCGCGTGATGCTAACTTTGAATTATTTGTGATCAGCGTGCCAAAAACAATTGATAACGATCTTCCATTCACTGATCATTGTCCAGGCTATGGCAGTGCAGCTCGCTTCCTTGCGCTGGCAACCCAGGATTCAACACAGAATACACTCTCTATGCCCTGGCATTATCCCGTCAAAGTCATTGAGACAATGGGTCGTGATGCAGGCTGGCTCACCGCCTCCGCTGCGCTGGGCAAACAGCATGAAGATGATGCACCTCATCTGCTTCTGTTACCAGAAAAGCCGTTTGTCGAAGAGCAATTTCTGGCACAGGTTGAAGCAATCTATCGCCGCATCGGTCATGTGATTATCGTGGCGGCAGAAACAATTCGCACACCGGAAGGGACCGCGCTGGGATCAGCAGGCCAGGCAGGTGTCGATGCGTTCAATCACCCATTACTCAGTGGGGCAGCGCAATATCTTGTCGAACTCGTCAAACGCGAACTCAAACTGCGCGCACGCTTTGACAAACCGGGCGATTTACAGAGAATGTCATCCGCCAGCGTATCCACCACGGATCGCCATGAGGCATATCTCGTTGGGGCCAGCGGAGTCAGCGCACTGCTGGACGGAGAAAGTGATAAAATGATTACGCTGGTACGACAGACAGAACCAGAATATCATTGCACAACTGATCTCGTCGATCTAGAAAAAGTCGCGAACGTACAACGCCTGATGCCTACCGAGTACTTAAATGAAGAAAAAACGATGGTAACGCAAGCCTTCTATGATTACGCGTTGCCACTCATTGGCGAACCATTACAGGTCTATCCAAGATTGGATATAACAAGGATATAGGAATGACACAACTACAACGCGCCATCCTGATCGTTCTGGATGGCGTGGGCGCAGGAGAAAATCCGGACGCACGAGCATACGGAGACGAAGGAGCCAGCTCGCTTGAGCATTGCGCACAAGCCATCGGGGGCCTGAAATTACCACAGCTTGGGCATCTGGGCATTGGCAATATTACTCCGATTCTGGGCACACCACCACAGTCCCAGCCAATCGGTGCATATGGTCGCTTAGCCTCCAGTGCCGCTGGCAAGGATAGCACAACAGGTCACTGGGAAATGAGCGGTGTTGTGCTCAAAAAACCATTGCCAACCTACCCACATGGATTTCCACCTGAGGTCGTGTCCGCATTTGAGCAAGCTATCGGTCGTAAAGTCATTGGCAATAAGGCAGCATCGGGTACGGAAATCATCGCAGAGCTAGGCGAACAACACCTGCGTACAGGCGCACCTATACTCTACACATCAGCCGATAGCGTTTTTCAGGTCGCCGCCCATCAAGAGGTCATTCCACTGCAAGAACTGTATCGTATTTGCGAGATCGCACGTACTATGCTTACAGGCGATCACGCAGTTGGTCGCGTTATTGCTCGTCCATTTATCGGAACACCGGGCTTATTCCGTCGCACAGAACATCGGCGCGACTTCTCATTAGCACCAGTTGGAATTACGCTATTAGACCGTTTGCACGCAGCAGGCAAAGATGTCATTGGTATTGGTAAAATCGATGATCTTTTCTCCGGTCGTGGGCTGACACAGAGAGATCATACCGAAACCAATCAGGACGGAATGGCTGCAACACTCCACTGGCTTGAGCAGGACTTCAACGGTCTGCTCTTTGTCAATCTGGTAGAATTCGATATGTTATGGGGGCATCGCCGTGATAGCCAGGGATATGCACAGGCCCTCCGTGATGTTGATAACTGGGTTCCTCAGCTCCAACAACGGATGCGACCAGGGGATGCGCTATTCTTCACTGCTGATCATGGGGTCGATCCCACCTATCGGGGAACAGATCATACACGAGAATGTGTCCCATTCCTGGCTTACGGTGAGACGATTCACCCAGGTCTGGATCTTGGT
>Ga0310811_10006740_pt1 | contig 14693 bp, 13 predicted proteins | sample YCmetagenome_FD_207642 | JGI IMG/M metagenome (GOLD analysis project Ga0310811, IMG submission 207642) | Soil microbial communities from experimental microcosm in Duke University, North Carolina, United States - YC | ecosystem: Engineered > Artificial ecosystem > Soil microcosm > Unclassified ...
GCCCGCGGACGGGCGGGAGGAGGCGGCCGGGACGCGGCGGCTGACGGCGGTGGCGTGAGGTCCGGCGCCGGGCGGGCCGTTCGGATCCGGACGGCCCGGAGGCGCCGGGGCGGTGCGGCGGGAGTGGATGCGGCGGGAGCGGTGCGACGTCGCGGTGCGGCGGAGCGATGGGCAGTAGGTCTTGAGGTCAGGGTGCGATGAAGGCGCGGCGGGTCGGATGCGGTGTCCGGGGTACGGTGCCCGCCGCGCGCGTGTGCCGCCGGTGCGCCGAGCGGGCCGGCCGGCCCGGCGCTGGTCGTCCCGGTCCCGGTCGCCGTGCCGCCGGCGTCGCCCGCGGCGTCCTCGGTGTCGGCGGTGCCCTCGGTTTCGGTGCGGTGGTCGGCGATGGCTGAGCTGCCCGCCCGCGTCCTGGTCGTGTGGTGCCCCGACTGGCCGGTGCACGCCGCCGGCGCCGGCCCCGACGTACCCGCCGCGGTGCTGGTCGGGCAGGGGGCGCGGCGCACGGTGCTGGCCTGCTCGGCGGCGGCGCGCGCGGCCGGGGTGCGGCGCGGGCAGCGGGTGCGCGACGCCCAGCGGCTGTGCCCGGACCTGCGGGTGCACCAGCGCGACGAGGCGGCCGAGGAGCGCGCCTTCGAACCGGTGGTGCAGGCCGTGGAGGACGTGGTGGCCGGTGTCGAGGTGCTGCGCCCCGGCCTGATCGCGCTCGCGGCCGGCGGCCCGGCCCGCTACCACGGCGGCGAGGCGCGGCTGGCCGCGCTGGTGCGCGAGGCGGTGGCCGACGCCGGCACCGCGGCGGACGGCGAGCCGATCGGCTGCGGGGTCGGTGTCGCCGACGGCGCGTTCGCCGCGGGCCTGGCCGCCCGCCGCCCCGTCGACGAACCGCTGCTCGTCCCGGCCGGCGGCAGCGCGGCCTTCCTCGCGCCCTACCCGCTGCGCGTGCTGGAACGCCCGGAACTGGCCGGGATCCTCGACCGGCTCGGCGTGCGCACCCTCGGCGCGCTGGCCGCGCTGCCCGCCGACGACGTCGCCAACCGCTTCGGCCCGGTCGGGGTGCGCGCGCACCGGCTGGCCCGCGGGCTCGACCCGCGTCCGCCCGCCGCCCGCCACCCCGGCGAGGATCTCAGTGCCCTGCACGTGTTCGACCCGCCCGCGGAGCACGACGGGCCGGTGCTGTTCGCCGCCAAGGCGCTGGCCGACCGCTGGCGCGCCGCGCTCGCCGCGGCCGGGGTGACCTGCTCGACCGTGCGGATCGAGCTGACCTGCGAGAGCGGGCGCGGCTGCGCGCGCGGGTGGCGCAACGGCGACGCGCTGGGCTCCGCGCTGTCCGCGCAGGCGCTGGCGCAGCGGGTGCGCTGGCAGCTGGAGGGCTGGCGCACCCGCACGCTGGCGGACGCCGGAGCGCGGCGGCCCGGCGCAGGGGCCGATCCGTCCGCCGTACCGCGGCCGGCCGGGGAATCTCAGGGCACTCGATCTCAGGACGCTCGATCTCAGGGCACTCAATCCCCGGATGATTTATCTCAGGACACTCACCTGGCCGGCACCGACGCGGACGGCCGGGCCGCCGACCCGGTGGTCGCCCTCCGCCTCGTCCCCGGCCCGCTGGTCGCCGACACCGGCAGCCAGCAGGCGCTGTGGGGCCGCGCGGAGGTACCCGACCGGGTCGGCCGGGTGGCCGAGCGGGTCCAGGCGATGCTCGGGCCGGAGGGCGTGGCCCTGATGCACCAGTCCGGCGGCCGCGACCCGGCCGCCCGGATCGCCCTCGCCCCCTGGGGCGAGGGCGCGCCGTCCGACCCGTCCGCCGACCCGGAGGCGCCCTGGCCCGGCGCGGTGCCCGCGCCCTGGCCCGTGCTGGTGCCGGACGAGCCGTACCCCGCCGACCTGCTCGACGCGCGCGGCACCCGGGTCGCGGTGACCGGCCGGGCCCGGCTGCTCGGGCGTCCCGCCGTGCTCGTGCTCGACGGCGCCCGGCTGCGGGTGGCCGACTGGGCCGGGCCGTGGCCGTACTACGAGCGGCCCTGGCGCGCCGCCGACGCCCGCCGCCGCGCCCGGCTGCAGGTGGCCACCGCGGACGGACGCGCCTTCCTGCTCGCCCTCGAGCAGGGCGCCTGGCGCGTCGAGGGGGTGTATCAGTGAGTTTCAACAATCCGGTGATGCCGTGGCGGGAGCTGAACCGCACCCTGTCCTGGACCTCGCACGGCGACCTCGAGCTGACGGACGGGCGGGACGCGCCGCCGCACGCCGCGCACGATCCGGCCGATGCGCGCCCGAGCCCGGAGCGGCCGCGCCCCGAGGGGCCCGCCGTCCCCTACGCCGAGCTGCACGTCCACTCCGCCTACAGCTTCCTGGACGGCGCCTCCTCCCCGCGCGAACTGGTCGCCGAGGCGCAGCGGCTCGGCCTCGGCGCCCTGGCCGTCACCGACCACGACGGGCTCTACGGCGCCGTCCAGCTCGCCCAGGCGGCCAGGGACACCGGGGTGGCGACCGTGTTCGGGGCCGAACTCTCGCTGGCCGCCGACCGGGCCGAGCGCACCGGCCGGCCCGACCCGCCGGGCGCGCACCTGCTGCTGCTCGCCCGGGACCCGGACGGCTACCGCTCGCTCTCCCGCGCGATCGGCGACGCGCACCTGCGCGGGGACGGCAAGGGCCGCGCCGTCTACGAGCTCGAGGACCTCGCGGCCCGCGCCGACGGGCGCTGGGCGGTGCTCACCGGCTGTCGCAAGGGCCTGGTTCCGCGGGCGCTGTCCGACGGCGGGCCGGACGCCGCCGCGCGCGAGCTCGACCGGCTGCGCGCGCTGTTCGGCCGGGAGAACGTCGCGGTGGAACTGGTCGACCACGACCTGCCCGGCGACGACGCGCGCAACGACGCGCTCGCCGCGCTCGCCGCCCGTCACCGTGCCCTGACGATCGCGACGAACCAGGTGCACTACGCGCGGCCCGACGACTTCCTCACCGCCTGCTCCCTCGCCGCGCTGCGCGCCCGCCGCACCCTGGACGAGATCGACGGCTGGCTCCCGCCCGGGCCGACCGCGCACCTGCGCTCCGGCGCGGAGATGGCCGAGCGCTTCGCCCGCTTCCCCGGCGTGCTCGGGCGCACCGTGGCGCTGGCCGGGGAGTGCGCCTTCGACTTCGCCGTCGTCACCCCGTCGCTGCCGGACTGCCCGGTGCCGCCCGGGTTCGAGGACGACTTCGACTGGCTGCGCGACCTGGTGATGCAGGGCGCGCGGGAGCGCTACGGCCCGCGCCGCGAACGCCCCGACGCCTACCGGCAGCTCGACTACGAGCTCGGGGTCATCTCGAAGTCCGACTTCGCCGGCTACTTCCTGATCGTGTATCAGATCACGAAGTTCTGCCGGGACAACGACATCCTGGCCCAGGGCCGCGGCTCGGCGGCGAACTCGGCGGTGTGCTACGCCCTGGGGATCACCGCCGTCGACCCGGTCGCCTTCAAGCTCGTGTTCGAACGCTTCCTCAGCCCGGAGCGCGAGGGCTATCCGGACATCGACCTGGACATCGAGTCCGGCCGGCGCGAGGAGGTGATCCAGTACGTGTACCGGACCTATGGGCGCACGCACGCGGCGCAGGTCGCGAACGTGATCACCTACCGGGGCCGGATGGCGGTGCGGGACGCGGCCCGGGTGCTCGGCTACGCCCCGGGCGCGCAGGACGCGTGGAGCAGGCAGCTCGGGCCGTACGCCGGCGGCGTGGACGCGGACGCCGCGGAGGCCGGGATCCCCGAGGACGTGCGCGACCTCGCGATGCGGCTGCACGGCCTGCCCCGGCACCTGGGCATCCACTCCGGCGGCATGGTGCTGTGCGACCGGCCGGTGGCCGAGGTGGTGCCGACGGAGTGGGCGCGGATGGAGAACCGCTCGGTGGTGCAGTGGGACAAGGACGACTGCGCGGACGGCGGACTGGTCAAGTTCGACCTGCTCGGCCTCGGCATGCTCGGCGCGCTGCACGACTGCTTCGACCTGGTGCGCGAGCACCACGGCGCGGACCTGACGCTGGGCCGGATGCCCGCGGAGGATCCCGAGGTGTACGACATGCTCTGCGAGGCGGACTCGATCGGCGTCTTCCAGGTCGAGTCGCGGGCGCAGATGGCGACGCTGCCGCGGCTCAAGCCGAGGGAGTTCTACGACCTGGTCGTGGAGATCGCGCTGATCCGGCCGGGGCCGGTGCAGGGCGGCGCGGTGCACCCGTACATGCGGCGCCGGGCGGGGATGGAGAAGGCAGAGGCGCCGCACCCGCTGCTGGAGGAGCCGCTGCGGCGGACGCTGGGCGTGCCGCTGTTCCAGGAGCAGGTGATGCAGATGGCGGTGGCCGCGGCCGGATTCACCGCCGCGCAGGCGGATCAGCTGCGCCGGGCGATGGGCGCGAAGCGCTCCACCGAGCGTATGCGGGCCCTGCGGGAGCAGCTGATGTCCGGGATGGCGGCCAAGGGGATCACCGGGGAGCTGGCCGAGGACATCTACGCGAAGCTGGAGGCGTTCTCGTCGTACGGTTTCCCGGAGTCGCACTCGATCTCCTTCGCGTACCTGGTGTATGCGAGCTCGTATCTCAAGAGGCACTATCCGGCGGCGTTCGCCGCGGCGCTGCTGAACAACCAGCCGATGGGCTTCTACAGCCCGGCGACCCTGATCGGCGACGCGCGCCGGCACGGGGTGAGCGTGCGCGGCCCGGACGTCAACGCCTCGGGCGCGCAGGCGATCCTCGAGCCGGCGCCGCCGGGGCCGTACCGCCCGCGGCACCGGTTCGCCTCGAAGCACCCGCAGCCGGCCATCCGGCTCGGCCTGTCCGCCGTCCGCGACCTGGGCACGGACGCGGCCGAGCGCGTGATCGCCGAGCGGGACGGCGTGGCGGCGGATGCGGCGGATGCGGCGAGCGCGGCGTCCGCCGGATCCGCCGGCGGCCTGCCCGGCAACGGGCCCTATCAGAGCCTTGAGGACTTCGTCCGGCGCACCGGGCTGTCCCAGGCCGCGCTCGAGGCGCTGGCCACGGCCGGCGCGTTCGGCTGCTTCGGCCTCACCCGGCGGCAGGCGTTGTGGCAGGCCGGGGCTTTGGCGGGCACGCACCCGGGGCAGTTGCCGGGCACCGCGGGCGCGGACCGGGTGCCGCCGCTGCCGGAGATGACGGCGGTGGAGCAGACGTTCGCCGACCTCTGGGCCGCCGGAGCGTCCCCCGACTCGCACCCGATCGCGCACGTGCGCGAGGAGCTGACGGCCACCGGGCACGTGCGCATAGCCGACCTCGCCGGCATCCCGGGCAACCGGATGGTGCGCATCGCCGGCATCGTCACCCACCGCCAGCGTCCCCCGACGGCGGGCGGGGTGTGCTTCCTGTCGCTGGAGGACGAGACCGGACTGGCGAACATCGTGTGCTCGCAGACGGTCTGGGAGCAGCAGAAGAAGGTCGCGCTCAACTGCGGGGCGCTGCGCATCATCGGCCACCTGGAGCGCTCCGACCACGGCGCTGGCTCGATCAACATCGTCGCCGGCCGTCTCGAACCGCTGCGCGTCGAGGCCCAGCCCGCGCACATGCGGGGACGCGACTTCAGGTGAGGGCCGTGAGGGCCTCCTCGGCAGCGCGGGCGGGGGATTGAGGGCGGGCGCGGCGCAGGATTCAGGGCTGATGCGGGATTGCAGGGCGGGTACGGGATTTTCAGCGCGGGTACGGGATTTCAGAGCGAGCGCGGGCGTGAGCTGAGCGCGTGCCAGGCGTCCGCGATGATGCGATGCAGATCAGAGTTCTGGGGCTGCCAGCCGAGCGTCGCGCGGGCGCGGCGGGTGTCGGCGAGCAACCGGGGCGCCTCGCCACGAGACGGCCGGTGCACGACCGGGATCGGATGACCGGTGACCTCGCGCGCCACTTGGACCACGTCGAGGACGCTCGCGCCGGTTGCGCCCACGTTGAATACGGCGCGCCGGTCCGGCTCCGCGTACGCGAGGGCGAGCTCGAAGGCGCGAGCCGCGTCATCGACGTGCACGAAGTCGCGCACTGCGGTTCCATCGCCGTTGATCTCGAGGCACGCGGCGGTCCCGCGGGCGACGGCGAGGGCCTTCGGGATCAGCGTCTCGGGATCGCCGGTCCGCCAGCCGCTCTGGCCGCCGGATTGCCCGTCGCTCTGCCCGTCACTCCACCCGACGGTCGCGCCGGCGGCATTGAACAGGCGCAGCGCGACGGCACCGAACCGGCCGTCCGACGGCACATCCAACACGTCCCCTTCGGCCGCGCGCTTCGTTTCGCCGTAGTCGTTCGTCGGCGTGAACGGCAGGTCTTCCGGGATCGGCTGCAATTCCGGCCGCCCGTACACCGCGCCGCTCGACGCGAGGACGAAGCGCACCGCGCGTCCGCTGTGCCGCGCCTCCTCCACGGCCGCGCGCGCGATGGTCGCCGCACCGCCGTGGTTGACCGCCCAGTACTCCGCCGCACGGTCCTGCGCCGCGCGCACGCTGGTCAGGGCGGCGAGATGGCAGACCCCGTCGACGCCCTCCACCGCGCGGCGCATCGCCTCGGCATCCCGCACGTCGCCGCGGACCACCTCGACGGAAGGCCGGCGTTCGGCGGGGGAGGGCCGCGGCCCTGACCCGGTCTCGGCCGGCGGCCGGCTCGTCAACGCCCTGACCTCATGGCCGGACGCGGCGAGCCGCCGGACCAGCGCCGTGCCGACGAACCCGAACGCGCCGGTGACCAGTACTCTCACCCGGCACAGCAAAGCACCTCGGCCGTGCTCGACGCCAATCCCGCCGCCACGGCGATCTCCGCGGCCGTGCGGGGCCAGGGAACGTTATAGTGTCCGCCTGTGGCGATCCTCGGCAAACTCTTGAGAAACCGTCGGGCCGGCGAAACGCATCTGGTGTGGCACGAACCGTCCCTCGCCGGGCCGGAGACGCTGCGGCTGGTCAGCCCCGAGTTCGCCGACGGCGCGGCGATGTCCGCCGAGCACGCCGGCCGGCGCGTCGGCGGGCAGGACCGCTCGCCCGCGCTGATCTGGGGCGAGCTCCCGTCGGACACGGCACAGCTGCTGCTGTTCCTGGAGGACGTGGATGTCCCCGTCTCGAAGCCGTTCGTGCACTGCGTCGCCGTGGTCTCCCCGGCGCTGACCCCCGAAGGGCTGCCCGCCGGCGCCCTGTCCGCCCGCGCGCCCGGGGCGGGCGTGACGCTACTGCGCGGCCAGGTGGGCTCCGGCTACCGCGGGCCGGGTCCGATCAAGGGGCACGGGCCGCACCGGTACGTGTTCGAGGTCTTCGCGCTCGGCTCCGCGTTGTCCGACACGGTGGACGGCACTCCGCTCACCCGCCTCTCCCCGCGCAGTGTCCCCGCCGCGGTGGCGCCGGGGGCCGTGCTCGCCCGGGGACGGCTGACCGGCACATACGAGCGCTGACGGGCCTGGCCCGATGGCCCGGCAGCGCCCCGCATTTTCGCCTGGTCACGGGCGCACGGCCCTGACGTAGGTGACCCAGGGGTGCAGATCGCCGGGCTCGAGCCCGGCGAAGCCCGCCGCGCGGATCAGCCCGGGCAGCGTCAACCGCTGGTCCTCGAGCATCAGCGGATCGGTCACCGCGGCGACCAGATGCCTGCCCAGCCGAGAGCGCGGTGGTCGGAATTCGCCGATGAGCAGCCGTCCGCCCGGACGCAGCACCCGATGCATCTCGCGCAGCGCCTGCCCGCGCAGCTCCCGCGGCAGGTGGTGGAGCATCAGGCTGCTGGTGACCACGTCGAACGAGCCCTCCTCGAACTCGAGTGCTTCGGCGGCGCCGACGACGTATGTGCAGGACGGCGGAGACAGCTGCCGGGCCTGGGCGAGCATGCCCGCGGAGGCGTCGACGCCGGTGACCGAGCTCTGATGGGCCGGACGATCCGGCACCGTTGCCGTTCCCGTCGTCGCCGCTGTCGCCGCCCCTGCCGGAACGCTCGGAGCGGACGATGTGGCAGACGCGGCAGACGCGGATGGCACCGCCGCCGCGCCCGTCGCGGCGCCCTCGGGCAGGACGATCGCGGCCAGGCGCCGGGTGAGGTAGCCGGTGCCGCAGCCGACGTCGAGTACCCGGTCACCTGGCCGTGCCCCGCTGAGCGCGGCCAGGCGGTCGAACACCTTGGCCCGGCGCCCCGCGAAGAACAGGCTCGTGAACGTCTCGTACCGGCCGCCGTGCTCCAGCGTGAGCCCGGCGGTCTCCGCGTTCCCGTGTCCGCTCTCCGGATCGTGTGCGAGATGACCTTGATGTTCTTGAAGTGTGTGGTGTGCGTGCTGGTGAGTGCCGTGGAGACGGCTGGCGAGCGTCATGGCTGCCCCTCCTTACTTAGTCACGACTAAGAAGTGGTTCCAACTTAGCCGCGACTAAGTAATCCGTCAAGTCTCGGCTAGGATCGAGGTGTGACCAGCGACCCGACGACCGCCCGACCAGCCGCCGCCCGCCGCACCCGGTTGAGTCCGGCCGAGCGGCGCGCCTCGATCCTCACGGCCGCGACCGGGGTCTTCTCCCGGGTCGGGTATCAGAAGGCGAAGATGTCGGAGGTGGCGGCCGCGGTCGGGGTGACCGAGCCGGTGGTGTTCCAGAACTTCGGCACCAAGGCCGGGCTCTACGTCGCCGTGCTCGAACAGGCCGGGAAGCTCGCGGCGGAGTCCTTCGCCCGTCGCGCCTTCCACGGCGCCACCGCGCGCAGCACGCTCGAGGAACTACTCTCGCCCGAGCACCTCGAGGCCATGCACAGCGGCGAAGGGCACGGCGTGCTGTTCGCCGACGCGATGACGCTCACCACCGATCCCGAGCTCGGCGCCGCCGCCCGCCGCGCGGTCGGCGTGCTCGCCGACGCCCTCGCGCGGTTGATCGCCGACGGTCAAAGCGCCGGGGACTTCAGACGAGAGCCCGATCCCGTGGCGGCCGCGTGGGCCGTGTTGTCGATCATGGCCTCGTACTACTTCCGGGCCGCGGTCATGCCGGAGCATTCGCGGCTGGAGCAGGGCGTGTCAGAGCTCATCCTCAGGGCGCTGATCGAGGACGGTCCGGAGGAACGGCGTTCGGCGAAGACCGCGCCGCGATCTCAGTCCTCCAGGTAGCGAGCGCGCAGCGCGGCGGTGAGCGCGCTCGCGTCGGCGCCGGTGGAGGCGACGTAGCCGGCGACCGAGCCGTAATCACGCGCCAACTCGGCCAGGAACAGCCGCATCGCCGGCGCGGGGGCGCGCCACAGGTGGCTGTGCAACGGGGGCTCGAGGCCCGGGTTCCGGCTGCGCCAGACCTCGATGAACCGCGGTCTGGCCAGCTGCGTCAGCGCATAGTCGGCGACGATGTCGTCCTCCGACACCCCGAGCAGGTCGAGCAGCAGCGCCGCGATGATCCCGGTGCGGTCCTTGCCGCTTCTGCAGTGGAAGGCCAGCGGCGCGCTGTCCGCCGCCGCGACGATCTCCAGCACCATGCGGATCTCGGCGCGGCCGTCGCGCACGGTCTCCGCGTACTTGTCCGCGAAGAACCGCTCGGACGGCACGTCCGCGCCCTCCACGGCCTGGTCGTAGGGGCGGTGCTCGATGCTCAGATTGTGGTACGCGAGCTGTTCGACGCCCGGTACCCGCCCCGCCTCGTCGATCTCGAACGGGTGGCGAAGATCGATCACCGTACGCAGGTCCAGCTTCGCGAAGCGGGCCCGATCCTGCTCGTCCGCGCCGTGCAGCTTCGAGAGCGTGTCGGAGCGGTACAACAGCCCGGCGCGCACGCGGCGGCCTTCGGCGCCGCGCAGGCCCCCGAGGTCGCGGACGTTGGCCAGCCGGTCGAAGGCGATGATCCGCAACATGGCGATCACGGTAGCCGACGCGCGTGCGCCGAGCTCTGTCGGGGCTGTGCGGGGCCGTGCCGGGCGGCTCAGCCGAGCTCGTACTCGAGCCAGATCCGATGCGTGCCGTCCGGCTCGATCGCCATGCCTCCGGCGCCGCGGATCCCGGCGAGCGCTCCGGTGCCGCTGGCCGGAACGATCGTGAAGTACTCGCCGCTGCGATCGGTGCCCCCGGTCGTGGCCGAGTGCGCGAAGTTGAACGCCCCCTCCACCCCGTCCACCGAGCCCTCGAACGACTCCATCGCCACGTACGTGCCGATCCCGCTGGACTGGTCGAACGCCGCCGTGAACAGCGTCGCCGAGCGACCCTGCACCTCGCCCTCGTACCGCTTCTCCATCGTCGCGACGCCCACCGGCAGCCCGGTCGCCACGGCCGGCTCGGGCGACAGTTCCGCGGGTGTGAACGCGACCACCTTGAACGTTCCGGAAGCTCTCACAGAGGCATGATAGAGAATGCGGTATGCGACGGATGCTTCGGCGCCCGCGCCCGGGCGGTCGGAGCGCGCCGCGCGCCCGGCGGGCGACCCGCTACGCGGCGCACGCCACCGTGGTCGGCACGGTGGGGGCCATGATCCTGTTGGCGCACAGCGATGCCTGTGCGGCGACGGGGATCGCGGTGCAGTCCGGGGGCGCGTTCGCCGCCGATACGCGCTTCTATGTCGACCCGCACTCCGCCGTCGACTACTGGGATCAGTACAACGCGGAAAATCCGCTCGAGCCGGCGATCGCGCACCGGATCGCGAACGTGCCCTCGGCGATCTGGTTTCGTCGGTGCAGGCGCGGCGGCTGCGCGAGGCCGATGTGGTGTCGAGCGCGGACGGGATCTTCTCGAATGTCTCGAACTTCCGCAGCACGGCCGACGAGGTGCGCTACGACGAGGAGATCCTCGGTGACCTCGGTGATCCGCCGGGGCTGCACATCGTGGTCGACACCAGCCGAAACGGCAACGGTCCCGGTGACACCTGGTGCGATCCGAAGGGTCGTGCCATCGGGCGGTTACCGACGGTGGGGACAGGAAATCCGCTCGTCGACGCGTACCTGTGGATCAAGGATCCCGGGCAGGCCGACGGTTGTGCCGACCCTGCAGGCATGTTCGATCCGCAGATCGCCTACGGCCTTATCGCGGACGGGCCGGGCGGCGCGGGCATCTACACGGCGAGAACGCCGAGCCCCGGCCGGAACGGTGGTCAGGGCTCGTCGGCGGCGCAGGCTGCGGTGACGGCGTCAGCGCGGCAATCGCAGGCCACGCAGACCGCGGAGGCTGCTGAGGCCGAGCCGTAGGCGGGGTGCGACGCGTAGCAGTGTTCTGGCAGCGATGCGGCGATCGCAGGGGCATGCGAGCGAAGTTCAGGCCCTGGTGATGCCGCATGCCGGGCGAGTCCGGGCCGCGTACGACCGGGCGGCGAGCAGCAGCGCGCAGCCGAGCCCGGCGAAGGCCAGACCGCCGAACTCGATCATCCACGCCTCGTCGGCGCCGGAGGTGAACGGCGCAGCGGGCTTGATCGCGGGCAGGATCCCCGTGCCGCCGAGCGGCGCGTACATCGTCAGGATGCTTCCGTATGCGGTCAGGCCCACCGCGCACAGCCATGCCGGTACCAGCGCCAGCAGCCGCGGCACGCGCCGCCGCGCCAGGATCGGCGTCCACCGCGGGAAGACCTGCCCCCAACGGAACAGCAGGCCGGTGAGCAGGAGGACGGCCACTGCCGCAGCGAGCACGGTCACGTCGATTCCGGCCGCGGCGAGCGCCTTCGAGAAACCCGATGAATCCTCGTTAAGGGCGCGCCAGCCCTCGGCACTCACGCCGAGCGCGTCGCCCCCGCACGTCCATATCGTCTTGACTGCCGCCCACGGCACGAGGCCGGCCAGGAACGCGAGCGCGGCCAAACGGGTCCGCCGGGCGGCGGCGACCGGTTCCGGGTGGATCAGAGGGCTGTCGAATCCGCCGGTGTGCCGCCGCCCGCAGCGCGGGCATGCGCCGTGTGTGCGCCTGCGGCAAGCGATCGCTGCGAACAGCAGCAGGCTGGTGCCGACCGCGCTGAGCAGGTCGTGCGCAAAAGCTGTGACACTGTCCACGCCGGACAGCGAGATCAGCATCGCGAGATAGGCCGGCGTGCTCGCCATGCCGACGGCGAAGACCGCGACGGCCGCGGCAAGCAGGGCGACGTGGCGCCGCCTCGCGCCACGTTCGGCAGCCAGGCAGACCCCGCCCGCGCCGAGGGCGATCACGGCGAAACTCAGCTGGAGAGCGGGCACGTACGCCGAGTGCGGCGACCACGGCACGGTGGTGTCCGTCAGAACCCAGACGACCTGCACGGTCGTGTAGACGGCCGCCCACGCCGCTACGGCGGAGGCGATCCACGCGGGCCACGGCCGAGTCCACATCATCCCCCGTCGTCCCGCAGATTTGATCCCCATCCGCCCATGATCCGGCGGGCGGCGGGCCCGGCGCGTCACCCGGCGGACCGGTCTCGGCGTGCCTCTCAGGACTGAGATACACCAGCCCGGAGGATGAGGGCGGCCTCCACCCGGAAATCAACTCCTGGTTCGAGGTCCCCTCGACGGGTGTGCGCCTACGGTGGCAGTAGCGGTCCTCCGACGCCGGAGAGCGCCGGAGGACCTGAAACCACCACCGCACCGAACCGCACCGAACCGACGAGGAGCAACCCGTGATTTTACTGATCCGCCGCCTGATCCGCGTTCTCAAGCAGCGCAAGGGGCACAACTCCCGAAGCTACTGACGGCGCAGGGGTGCCCGACCGTGCGCCCGACCGTTACATGCGCACGGTCGCCAACGGCCGCACCGCACCGCGCCGTTACCGAGCCGACGGCTCGTACGCGGCGAGCCGGTCGAGCAGACGCTGCTTCGCCGCGGGCCATTCGTCCGCGAGCAGACCGTAGAAGACCGAGTCGCGCCGGGTCCCGTCCCGGCGCGGCTTGTGGCTGCGCAGCACGCCCTCCCGGGTCGCGCCGAGCCTCTCGATGGCGGCCTGCGAACGCAGGTTGAGATTGTCCGTCTGCCACTCCACCCGCGCCGCGCCGAGCGTCTCGAACGCGTGCGTCATCAGCAGCAGCTTCGCCTCTGTGTTCACACCGGTACGCCAGTACGGGCGTGCGGTGATGGTGCCGCCGATGTGCACCGAGCCGAGCCGCTCCTCCGGCGGTGCGTAGCTGGAGGTGCCGATGACTGCTCCGCTGCGCGGTTCGCGATAGATCCAGGCCACCCGCCGGCCGAGTGCGCAGGAGCGCAGCGTACCGGCGACGAAGTCGCTCATCTCCTGCTCGTTCGTCGGGCGCCGACCGGCGACGTGCCGCCAGACCTCCTCGTCGTCCAGGGCGTAGAAGAGCCCTGCGGCGTGCTCGGGGAGCAGTTGCTCGAGCACGACGTTCCGGCCGGTCAGCGTGACGGCCTCCAGCCACGGCGAGGCGGGCACCAGCGGGTGCCGCTCGAAGGGCGGGGCGGTTGTGGTGGTCGGGGCGGCGGGCACGGCGGGCCTCCTCATGCGGGAACAATGTACTAGTGCAATCAGTCGATTGCAGTAGTACAAGGTACAAGGCTACCCGCCGTGCCGACGCCCCGGCAAACGGCTTGCCCCACGGCTCACTTGGGCCGGTCGGCGATCAGCTGTCCGGCGACGGCCCAGCTCTCGGCCGGCGTCTCCTGGATCCACACCTGCACGGAGTCGGCGGGCACCTTCAGCGCGTCCACGAACGCGTCGGTGATCTTCGCGACGAGGTCGCGCTTGAGCTCGACGCTGCGCGGGCCCTGCTGCACGGTGACGATGGGCATCGTCAGTCTCCTTCTCGATCTCCCGGCCGCTTCCGCGGGCCGGCGTGCGGACCGTTCGGCCGCTGAGGCAAGTCCACCGCGGATCGGTGCGGGGATCGAGAAGCAAGGTGCACACGCAGCGATCACGGATCGAGATCGCCGGACAGGCCCGAGGCCCCGTGCGCAGTGACCAGGGAGTCGTCGATCAGTGATCGGCGATCAGCGATCAGTGATAGAGAATCTACCGATTGAGATATGCGAGCACCGCGAGCACCCGCCGGTTGTCGTCGTCCGAGGGCGGCAGGTCCAACTTGGCGAAGATGTTCGAAGTGTGCTTCGCCACCGACCGCTCGGTGACCACCAGCTTTCCGGCGATCGCAGCGTTCGAACGGCCCTCCGCCATCAGCCCGAGCACCTCGAGTTCGCGCGGGGTGAGCGTGCCGAGCGGTTCCCGGGAACGCCCGTGCACCAACAGTTTCGCGATCACCTCGGGGTCCATCGCGGTGCCGCCCGCGGCCACCCGGCGCACCGCGTCGACGAACTGTGCGGCGTCGAAGACGCGGTCCTTGAGCAGATAGCCGACCGCGCCCACGCCGTCCGCGAGCAACTCCCGGGCGTAGAGCTGCTCGACGTACTGGGAGAGCACCAGCACCGGCAGGCCGGGTACCTCCTTGCGCGCCGCCAGCGCGGCCCGCAGCCCCTCATCGGTGAACGTCGGAGGCATCCGCACGTCCACCACCGCGATGTCAGGGTTTTGCTCGATCATCGCCTCCAGCAGGGCCGGCCCGTCGCCGACCGCCGCGACGACCTCGCAGTCGTGGGCGGCCAGCAGCCGGGCCAGGCCCTCTCTCAGGAGGTAGAGGTCTTCGCCGAGCACGACGCGCAAGCGTGCCGGTTCCGGCGACGATGCCTGATGCTGCGGCGAAAAGACCTCTTCACCTGCGGAGACGGCGGAGTCCGTATTCCCCATGCGGGCAGGCTAGCACTCAATGGAACGTCCCTGCCGTCTGCACGATGCGCGGTCGCCGGCGCTGGAGAGCTTGTCGTCTTCCCGAGGGTTCTTGCGCGGTGCGCACCCGCACCATATCTTGTCGATGTATCTCAT